>QLAH01000218.1_pt1 | contig 42456 bp, 51 predicted proteins | sample 4693081 | NCBI WGS metagenome assembly QLAH01 (sample SAMN09425401, study PRJNA476045) | Lake water metagenome, whole genome shotgun sequencing project. | reverse complement strand
CAATGCGGCGATCTACCTGAGCGGCTCGGTCGCGGTGGATATGCCGGAGGAGATCCAGCTTACAGCTCAGCCCAACCAGTTTCAGACGGCCTCGCTGGCGGGCAGTACGTTGAACTTGACCCTGCATCCGCTGGAGCAGGCGCTGTTGCAGCTCAGAGAGCAGTATTTGGTTGGAGCGTTGACGGTGAAGGTGATTCAGCCTGCGCCACGCTTCTAGTCATGTTTCTAGTAGTCTTTTTGTACTAATCTGGTGAAGAGGCTACTTTTTTCCTGATTCTTAAATTTGCCTATGTAACAAGGGGTAGAACGTCAGTATTGAGATTCATCCTATGGCAAAAGAACTGGGCAGAGAAATTTGTAACACGTTGCAGCAAATTCAGAAGGAAGTTGAAAAATCGAATGCTTCTAACAAGAGAGACTTGCTTCAAGCCATTCAACAGCTTTTACAGTTTAAGCAATGCGACCGCTTATAAGAGGAATTATTGCTCAGGCTGATTTTGGAGAAATTTAATTAACTCATCTAAATAATCTTGCAAGTATTCTGATTCTAGTGCTGTTAAATCTCCAAAGTCTCTCTTTTGTCTCAAGTATTTGAAGGCATATCGATAGGGAAAGGAAGAGCTAACGCTAGGGTGCTCAACATACTCTCGAAACTTGAATAATATGGAATCGTATAGACTTTCAGATAGCCAGGTTAAATAATTTGAGATATCTTTTCTGAACAAGTCTTCTTTGTCTTGTAGAAGCTCCTGATAGCTGGAAATTGCTGCATCACTGATTTCTTGCAGCCATCTGTCTCTACTTTGTCTGACCCACTGTGATGCGTTTCTGAAGGGTGTCAAGCCCTCTTCATCAGTTTGTAATTGACGAACCAGATTTTTGAGCTGTCGAACACTACTGCTTGCCTCTTCAGTGGTGCCTTGGGTTTCGAGCGTTTCTATCGTTTCTTCTAAAAGAGTGCGGAAATTTTTTACCAGTGTCAATTCAGCTTTCAACTGCTCGTTATCTTGCTGTAATCTGTTGAGTTTGCTTTGGTAATCGACTTCCAAGAGACGAACTTCTCTTTGGTGAATCCCTTCGACATTATTGATTTGCTCTTTTAGTCCTCTGATTGTTTCGTCTTTAGCGTCAGTCACTTGTTTGAATAGATTGAAAAGCAAGGTTGAGACGCCAATCAACCCGCCGCCACCTAATATGACTGTAACCCACACGGGAATAGAGCTTTGAGACATAGCAACAGAGGTAGAACACCTTACTGCCTTTATCTTAAAGGACTAAGCTGAATCCCTGAAAATAGGGCTGATTTGCTTCTCCATTACTTCATAGGCTTCTTTGAGATCGTTAGGGAATCCTGAATAGCGATGCTCACTCCTCCTGAATCAAGTCTATGAATGCTCAATGGGTCGGATTCACCCTGGCAGGCGTCCTGGGGTTGGTTATTGTGCTGTCCCCGCGATCTCTCAGCAGCCAGTCACCCCCTAGCACTATTTCTAGGCCCGTTCCTGCACCCACCGTTACCCCTTCTCAGCCCATCTCGCCCAAACGTCTCACGATCACCGTCTCCGTGGCCCAGCCCGAAGACCTGAAGGTGAAAGAAGGCCAGCAGCTCCAGGCCGGAGATCTGATTGCCGACCGGGGCCGCGAGCGCAACAGACTGGAAGCCCAGAAAGCCCAGCTCAGCCTCACCTTCCAGCGGCTCAAAGCTGCCAGCATCACCCCGCCCCTACCCCCAGCGCCGGTGCCTGCTATTGCCGTGCTCTCCCAGCCTTCTTTCCTAGAGCAGGAAGCCGCCATTGCCCAGGCCAAATCCACCGTCGAGCAGGCTGAGGCCGCCCTTGCCCTGAAGCAGCAGGAGATCGACTACCTGGCCCAGCTCCCCAACCTCGATCCAATCGTGATGGAACACGAGCAGGCCCAGCTCGCCGACCTGAAGCGCCAGCACACTGCAGCCGTGAGAGCCTACCAGGTAGCGATGGGCAAACTGGACAGCGCCCAGCAGTCCCAGCAGGCTCAGGAGTACCGCCACAGCATTGACCAGGCCCAGCGGGTGGAGTCCCAGAACCAGATGGCCCTGGAGTATCAGCAGCAGCTCGCGGCCTACGAACAGCGCCTGCGTGACCGGGATTACCAGGTGTCTCAAGTCCAGCTCAAACTCGATGAGGTCAATAATGCGATTGCTACTCTCGCCGTCATCAAAGCACCCTACGCCGGGAAAGTCCGCCGGGTTAAATGGTTGGGTCAAGGCACTGATGGTAGCCTCAGCGCTGAAGTTACTCTGCTGCTCACCGGCTCTAGCCGAGACGCTGCCCTGCCAAGACAGCAGCCCTGAATGCATCAACCAGCTCACTGAAGCTGCCATCGTCCAGAACAGCGAAATTGCCTCTCTAGACGAGCGCCTGGAGCTGGCGGCAAAACAGATCGACCGGCAGTATGAGCGGCGCTGGACGGCGATTCTCCCGGCCCTGGGCGACCTGATCGACCTCAACCCGATTGCCCTGATCGAAAGTCTGTTTGGTGGCGGCAGCTTCCGCGATGTCGATCTGAGGATTGCCGATCTCGAACTCCGAGTCTCAGAGCTGATTCGCCGCAGGGCCGAGGTGACGGTGCAGATCCATGACCAGGTGACGGAGCTGCTGCTGGGCATCGAGAAAAACGACCGGCAGATCGCGCTGATGCAGAAACATCTCGCCAGCTACCGGCAGCGGGTAGCCGTGATGGAGTCGGGCTATCGGGTGGGAGAGGGCAGCACCGAGCAGATGATCCGGCTCTGGCAACAGGGTGAAGATTTGCAGGCCCGCCTGACTGAGGCCGAGGTGAACCGGGAACAATCGATCCGAAAACTTTGTGAGCTAACTGGCTATGCTGCGCTTCCAGCGGATGATCAACGCCCTGCCCCTGATGGTGATCCTGACGATCGCGATCGGGACGGCGGCTCATCACGTCTTCCCTGACTCCCCTAACTCGACAAACGCATCAGAAGCTGACGCCGACTCTAGAACCCTGGCCCCGATCTCCCGTGACCAGCAGCAGAGCCAGACCTATATGGTCGTCCCCGGTTCAGTTCACGACGGCGATACGCTCCGGGTGGCCAACGGGTCAGGAGAGCTAAAAATCCGGCTCTGTGGCATCGATGCGCCGGAGATTGAGCAGTCGATGGGAGTCGAAGCCCGTGACCACCTCAGCGGCCTGATTGAGAAGGGAGACGGGACGGTGATTGTGGTGCCGGTGGAGAAAGACCGCTATGGGCGGACGGTAGCCGAGCTGTTTATCAAGCCGAGTTCTGGGCAGGGCTACCAGGTGGGCGAGGAGATTGGCCTGAATGCTCAGATGGTGAGAGATGGCTTTGCCCATCACTACACCCGCTATTCGGGGAGTTGTCCCAATGGACAGGTTTTGTCGGGGCTGGAGCAGCAGGCCCAGGAGCAAGGGCTGGGGGTATGGCGAGACGGGAATGCGGTGCGGCCCTGGGAGTTTCGCAAGAGCAAGTAACTAGCCTGAACGCTCTAGTGTCGTGGCTTCAATCTCGCCATTGCCCAATCCCGTTCCAGAGGGGTCCAAGATAAAGTTGAGACGTTCCAGAAACGCTTGAACAGGCTGCCTGCATCAATTCGAGTCCGCCTACAGCATTCAGAAACTGACCAATCTCAATGATTCGCCGTGCCTGGATGGGTGTGAAGAAGTTGGTGTCATAGTTCTTTCGGTCTGCTAAATACTTCTCCTCCTGTGAAATACAGTAAGAGTGCAGCTCCTTTGCCAGCATCAGAGCTAGCCCTTCCTTGATCCGCTGCATATCGACCTTTTCAGACATCTTGAGCGCACCTTTTGCGTAGGACGTTCCCATTGTCCCCCAGCCAAACTGGGCTTCCTCTCTCTTTCAGGCGGATTTTGCTATGGGAGTCAACCCCAGCCTAAAGCGCTGCTGAACGCCAGGAAGCTGCGCCAGAGAACCGCCTCGGCCCGGAGGGCGGGGGCTTGCAGGAAGGCTATTAGGCCGCATTGAAAAGAGGTTGAGCGGTTGGAGTGTGATTTGGGATAACTAGAGCTGCCATATTCCCCGACCGCTGCACGGATGCACCCTATTCAGAGAACAAACGGTCGGGGGTTTTCCCATTTGCACAGTGCCGAAATCTATTCGCTTGAATTTTCCCCCTTCAGGACTGTTTTGGAAAATTCACGTAGATTGACAGGCACGTATCAATTTGATGAACTGTGGAATTACTGAACCATACCTGTCAAGTATTTTATTAGGGTGAATATATCACTTGATACCTCGTTCAAAACCGTGGGCGGCTCGCAAGCAAAAGATACAGCAGACTTGGTTCTAGAATTGCGCCACCGGCTAGGGCTGACACAAGAGCAGTTCGCAGCCCGTGTTGGCGTGACGTTTTTGACGGTCAATCGTTGGGAAAATCGACATAACAAGCCTTCCCGAATAGCCCTTAAGTTGATTCAGGAGACGCTTGAGCAGATGGGTGAACCTGGACAGGATTTACTCAATCGCTATTTCTCTAACTGATTCATCATTCATTCTTATTCCTGTACTTAGAGTGTTCTTGCACTCGTAAATCTTGCTGTCTAAAAAAGCGCTATAGCGCTTTGTGGAGTCGTGCGGCTTTGATTCGGGGCAAACCATCCCTGTAGGTAAAGTCATGCTAGAGCGTCTGTTGAGGGTCGATGACATCCGTTTGATGAATAGCCCGGAAGGTATTGGTTCCATTTTTTCTCAGTTGGGCTACAACGTTCTTTCAACACCGCTCGCGGTGCAGGATTTAGAGCTGCCAAACCGCAGTGCAGAGGCTATTTGGGATGCTCACCTGATTGCAGACCAGCGCAAAGGCCCCGACTCGCTTCAAGTGCTGTTGTTTCACCTCAAAGATGGGGAATGGATCACCCCCAGCGTTGCCAGTAACCGGATGCGCTCCATCGCCAGCAGCTTGTGCAGACGCCCTTCAAACTTCCTGCTGCTGGGCACCAAAGACTATAACCAAATGCTGCTGGTCAATCCGCGCAAGAGCTTCGACGCTCAGATGAATCTCAAGGTCGGGATTCGCAAGCTGCTGATCGACTGCACCAACCCGACGGGCTATGACCGCGACCGGCTAGAGGCTCTGGCCGCCCACAAGCTTGACCCCAAAGCCCTCTACAAGGCCCAATGTGAAGCCTTTGACGTGGAGAAGCTGACCAAGGAGTTCTACCGGGGCTACAAAGAGATTTTCGAGAAAGTGCAGCAGGTGGTCCTCGACTACAACCCGCACCCCTACTTTGAAGACCCCAGCCGGCTGCATCAGTTCTCTCAGCGGCTGCTGGGCCGGATCATGTTCCTCTACTTTTTGCAGAAAAAGGGCTTCCTCGACGGCGACCGCAAGTTTCTCACCCATCGCTATCAGAACCTGGCCTCGCTGCCTGACGAGACGGATTACTACGCCCAGGTGCTAGAGCCGCTGTTCTTCAACATCCTCAACCGCCAACGCCCCAACCACAATTCCCCACTGGGCAAGATTCCCTACCTCAACGGCGGCCTGTTTGACCGAGACTACGACGGCACCCCTGATAGCACGGGCTGGGTGACGCCTGCTGAAATTCTGCTTCCCAATGCGCTATTTGAGGGAGGCGATGACAACAGCATTCTCGGCTTCTTCAACCGCTACAACTTCACCGTGGCTGAGAACATCCAGGGTGACGAAGACGTGGCTGTAGACCCAGAGATGCTAGGAAAGGTTTTCGAGAATATGCTGGCTGCTGATGAGCGGGGTCAGAGCGGCACTTTCTACACGCCCAGAGGCGTTGTCCAGTTCATGTGTGTGGAGTCTCTCAGCCGTCACCTGGCTGACGAGACTGGCATCGATATCGAAGTGATCCGCCAGCTCGCAGAGTTCGACCCGGACAGCCCAGACGCTGAAATTAGGAAGCTGCTGACCAAAGAGCAGGCCAAGCGGCTGAAACAGGCGTTGGAAGCAGTGAAAGTCTGTGACCCTGCCGTGGGTTCTGGGGCTTTCCCGATGGGCATGATGCAGGTCATCCTCACCCTACGCCAAGCGATTGCCCGCCGGGAAGGCATGACGGTAGAGCGGGGCAGTCTAACGATGGGCGAATGGAAGCGCCATATCATCGCCCACAACCTCTATGGCGTGGACATCAAGCCAGAAGCAGTCGAGATTGCCAAGCTGCGGATGTGGCTGTCTCTGATCGTCGATATCCCCAGCATGGATGATGTCGAACCACTGCCCAACCTCGACTACAAGCTGATGTGCGGCAACTCGCTGATCTCCACGGTTCAGGGCGAGCAGATGATTCCTGACCCAACCAAGACCCAGCAGGGCGTCCTTAACGTCACGCCAATTCAGCAGGCCATCCAACCGCTGCTGAAGCTGCAAGAGCAGTATTTCAGCGCTGAGGCCGAGGCCCGCAAGATCCTACGGGAGCAGATCCGTGAGGCGGAGAAAACCGTGTTTCGAGTCGCCATTGCTGACCGTCGCCAATACTGGCAGCGCCAGCAGCGCCAGCTAGAGGAAGATATCCAGCGCATGAAGGGCAAGGTCAGCAGTGCCCAGGTCAAAAAGCAGCAGACGCTTGCTGCCAAGTTCAGGGAGCTGGACCAGATTGAGATCGATGTCGAGCGGGGGCTGAGGTCGGTTGATTTCTTCCAGTGGCACCTGCACTTCAACGATGTGTTTGAGCATCAGGGTGGATTTGATCTGGTGATTGGCAATCCGCCCTATGTGCGGCACGAGCAGATCACGGCGCTCAAACCAACGCTCAAGGCTGAATATGAATGCTACGCCGGAACTGCCGATCTGTTTGTCTACTTCTACGAGCGCGGCTTCCAGCTCCTCAAACCAGGTGGAGCGCTGACCTACATTTCCTCAAACAAGTACATGAGGTCTGGCTATGGGGAAAAGCTGCGGCAGTTTTTGAGCAGCCAGGGCACCATCGAACATTTGATTGATTTTGGCGATGCGCCGGTCTTCGAGGCCATTGCCTACCCGAGTATTCTGCTCGCCATCAAGACCCCACCGGCAGATCACCAAGTTCGTTTGCTCACCTGGGATGCAGGCCAATCCGCTGAAGATTTAGTGCCTGTGTTTCGCTCTGATAGCTTCTTGATGCCTCAGCAGGAACTGACCGCTGATGGCTGGCGCTTGGAGTCACCGGCGACGCTGCGGCTCCTGGAGAAACTGAGGAATGCTGGACAGCCGTTGGGTGAGTATGTTGATGGTCGATTTTATTACGGCATCAAAACCGGGCTGAATGAAGCGTTTGTAGTTGATCGAGCTACACGCGACCGGCTGATTGCTGAGCATCCTTCATCGGCTGAGGTGCTGAAGCCATTTTTGCGGGGCAGAGACGTGAAGCGGTGGAGTGTGAATAGCTCCGATCTATGGCTTCTGTTTCTTCCTTGGCATTTTCCACTTCATGAGGATACTTCGATTACAGGTGCTTCAACAAAAGCAGAACAAGAATTTAAGAAGCGGTATCCTGCTGTATTTAACTATCTATTACAGTTTGAAGATCAACTATTGGCAAGAAACAGCACTGAGACAGGTATTCGATATGAGTGGTACGCATTACAGAGATGTGCTGCTAGCTATTGGCAAGAATTTGACCAGCCTAAAATTCTATACCAAGAAATCGCTACCTATCAAGCGTTTGCGTGGGATGACTCAGGCGCATATTCAAACAACAAAACTTACTTGATACCGGGCGCAAGCCTCTATCTACTAGGAATTCTAAATTCAAAAGTAGTTTGGTTCTTCTTGAATCACATCGCTTCCAAGCTCCAAGGTGATGCTTATGCAATGCAATCTCCATACGTTTCTCAAATTCCTATCCCTCAAGCCTCCGCCTCAGAACGTCAAGCCATCTCCAAACTCGTCCAAAAATGTCTCGATGCCAAGGGCCAGAATGTTGAGCAGTGGGAAGCTGAAATCAACGATCGTGTTGCCCGTCTGTACGGCCTGACCGCCGATGAAATCAACCTGATCACGGAGCGCTAACCATGCCACAGCGACTCACTCCAGAAGACCTGCACCAGATTCAATCCCCTGAAGAAATTGCCGAGATCTTTGTCAAGCTTGGCTATGCCGCCTCTGCTGAACCGATTGGGATTGAAGCCCTTCAACTGCCTACTCGCAGCGCTGAGGCAATTGCTGAAGCCTATTTGATTGCCAGCCATCAGCCGGGAAACGATGTTTTCCAGATTCTGCTGTTTCAACTGCATCCAGAGGAATTCACCTCCTACTCGCGGGCGCGGAATCGGATGAGGCAGATTGCCAATAGCCTCTGCCAACGGCCTGCTAAATACTTGCTGATAGCGACAAAGAACTATCGGCAGCTATTGCTAGTCAGTCCTGAAAAAGAGCTAGATGCCCAGTTGAACCTGGTCGTGAATATAGACTCCTGCCTGCTCGACTTAAAGGAGCCGTCCTACCAGAATCGGAACTGGATGGAGAAGCTGGCTATTCAAAATCAGCCGCCTCAACGACTGCTAGAAGCCCAGCGACGATCAATTCAAGCCATCTCGGAGATTCAGCAGGATTCAGCAGAGTCTTTCACTGAAGATGCAGTTCGGCTTTATTTCAGAGAGATAGGCCGGATACCGATGGTCAACGCAGTTGAGGAAATTGAACTGGCGCGACGAATCGCAAAATATCTTGAGCTGGAGCGAGTTAGGCAGCGGCTACAAACAGAGCTGGGAAGGGAGCCAACGAACCGGGAATGGGCTGCTGCAACTCCGATTCCCCTACTGGCCTATCGGCTAGGAAAGCGAGCCAAGGACAAGCTGATTCGGGCAAACTTACGCCTGGTTGTCTCTATTGCTAAGCGCTACCAAGGGCGAGGGCTGGATCTGCTCGATTTGATTCAGGAAGGAAACCTGGGCCTAATTCGCGCAACTGAGAAGTTTGACCCGGAGCGCGGCTACAAATTCTCGACCTATGCAACCTGGTGGATTCGGCAGGGCGTAACGAGGTCGATTCAATATCAATCGCGGCTGATTCGAGTGCCCGTGCATCGCTATGAACAGGCATCCCAGCTCAAGAAAACCCAGAGAAGTTTGTCTCAGCAGCTAGGCCGGGGGCCAACCGATGCAGAGATTGCAGCCGAAATGCAGATTGAACCGAAGGAGTTGAGGCAACTGATTCAATACTTCCAAACACCTGTATCTCTCAATCTGCGCGTAGGAGAAGATGCAGATACTGCATTGGAAGATCTGCTTGAGTCTGACGAATGCTTTGCAGAACGACTAGAGCAGTTGTCTGTCAAGCGGCATGTAGAGCAAATACTAGGAGAATTGAAGCCGAAATATGCCGACATTCTTAAGTATCGCTATGGATGGAATGATGGTGAGGAAAAATCACTACAAGAAATTGGAAATATATATGGGTTAAGTCGTGAACGAGTTCGCCAAATTGAATCTAAGTCACTTCAAAAACTGTGTAGATTATGCAACAGAAAAGACTTATTTGGTGAAAATCTTGTGCAACGGAGTAAGGCCAACTTGCTTCAACTATCTTCCCCACCTAAAGTTACTGCACCTGTAGCTAGCCCTCAGATCAGTGCAGGAGAAAATGCAGCGATGATAGAGGTTGTGGCTGCTTCAAGCCTACGACACTATTTTCAGTCTTCCATAATCAACGCTTAACTTCTATGCCGCTTCCTGACTACATCGACAACGACCGCCACAAGCTCGAAACGGTTCTCGATACGATCATCCAGACCGAGCGCCAAACGGATCTCGACATCGCCACCGGCTACTTTCGCATCGAAGCCTGGATGCGCCTGGAGCAAGCCTTTAACCAGCTCACCGCCCTGCGGCTCCTAATCGGGCGTGACCCCTCCATCCTGCCCGCAGAACGGGACCGCATCGACCTGATCCGTTACTTCCGTCGCCACATCCAGGGCCAGCTCGAATCGGAGCCATTCAACCTCAGCTACAAAGACCAGATTGACCGCCTGATTGCCTACCTGGAGCAAAACCACATTCAGGTCAGGCTCTACGGGGCACACGGCGAGGCCAATACGTTTCTCCACGCCAAAGCCTACATCTTCGACGAGTACAGCATCGTCGGTTCGAGCAACCTGACCCCTTCTGGGCTGAGCGGCAACACCGAGCTGAATATGCTCAACAAGCAGCGAGCTATTGCCCAAGACCTGCGCCAAAACTGGTTTAGCAAGTTCTGGAACCACCCCAGCGTGGATCTGGACTACAAGCAGAAGCTGGTCGATGCTCTCAATGCCTCGAAATTTGGCAGTAAGCCCTACACGCCCTACCAGGTGTTCATCAAAGCGCTCTATGAGCTGTTCAAAGAAGACCTGGGCAGCGCCGGTGGCGGTCGCACTACCCTGGAGCTGGCTGATTTTCAGAAAGAAGGGTTTGAGCGAGCGGTGCGGCTACTAGAGCGCCACAACGCCTGTATGGTCGCGGATGCGGTGGGCCTGGGCAAAACCTTCATCGGGCTGCGCCTAATTGAGCATTACCTGCAAAAAGAGCGCAGACCGGACCACGTTCCTCATGCCCTGGTGATCTGTCCGGCCCAGTTGCGCGATCTGGTTTGGACCAAAAAGCTGCGTGAATTTGGTATTTTGGCAGAAGTAATTTCTCAGGAGGAGCTGGGCCGCCAGGATTTTGATACCCGCCAGTACAACCGCTATGACATTGTAGTGGTAGATGAATCTCACAATTTCCGCAACTCCAACACCAACCGATATGACAACCTGAAACGACTGCTGGAAGGTGGTCAGAAAAATCAACGGGTGGTGCTGCTGACTGCAACGCCAATCAACAACGGCGTTTTTGACCTCTACCATCAAATGCTGCTGCTGGCCCACGGTGATCCGGGTTACTACCGGGAATGGGGTATCTCCAACCTCAAGAGCTATTTTGTGGCGCTTAAAAATGGCGATGTTGAGATCACCGAGCTGATGATGCAAACGATGGTGCGGCGCTCCCGTCAGGACGTGATCAAACGCCAGCAGGCCGGAGAGCAGATCGTGATTGCGGGCAAGGAAATCCGCTTTCCCAAACGGCAGCTAGAGCAGTTTACCTACAGCTTTGAAGCGAGCTATCAGGGACTTTATGCGGGCATTGCCCAGCAGATCGACCAGCTCAACCTCGCACCCTACAACATCAAAGCCTTCAAACGGAGGCTCAACAAGGACGAGCAGGCCCAGATTAAACGCAATGAGGCACTGGTGTACCTGATGAAATCCCTCTGGCTGAAGCGGCTAGAGAGTTCCTTGATCGCCTTTGAGAATAGCCTCACGGCCCAGCGCAACTTCCAGAGCGAGTTTGAAGCCTGCCTGCACCAGGGCAAGCTGCTCGATAGCAAAACGTTCCGCAAAATCCTCGCGGCTGAAATCGATGAGGAAGAGGCGATTGACATCCAGGAGGTGATCAACTCGCTGGAGAGCGTGGACCCCAAAGAGTACGATACCCAACAGCTAGAAGCCCAGATCTCAGCCGATTTCCATGCGCTAGAAGACATCCTCAAGAAGCTGCGAACTATCCGCGAGAACGTCGCCCAGGGCCAGGATCACGACCTGAAGCTATCGGCATTCAAAGAACAGCTCCTCCAGCTCAAAGGCCAGAAAGTTTTGGTGTTCAGCTACTTCAAAGATACGGCCCAGTACGTCTACGACCAGCTCCTGGGCGACGATAGCTGGCGTGACGCGATGGCGGTTGAGGGCCGAGAGCCAAAGATTGACCTGATCACTGGCAAGGTTCCCGGCAAGCAGCGAGAGGAGAAGGTGAAGCGCTTCGCTCCAGTCGCTAACTGTCAGAGTGAAGAGTTGTCGATCTATCAGGACGATGCCACCGACATCTTGATCTGTACCGATGTCCTCTCGGAAGGTCAGAACTTGCAGGATGCGGGTGTGCTAATCAACTACGACCTGCACTGGAACCCGGTGCGGATGATTCAGAGAGCGGGGCGGATTGACCGGCTGGGCACCAATTTTGAGGAGCTGTCCATCTATAACTGCTTCCCTGAAGAAGGCTTGGAAGACCTGCTCGGCCTAGTGGCTCGATTGCAGGAGCGGATTGCCACGATTGATCGGGAAGTCGGCCTGGATGCCAGCGTATTAGGGGAAGTGATTTCCGACCGCTCGCTGGAGGAGCTGCGACGGCTCAAGCAAGCCGAAACTGAGGCCGAGAAGCAGGCCATCCTCTCGGAGCTAGAGCAAGCCTCAGACCTGATCTCGCTGGACGATATGCGCTTTCCTTTGCTGGAATTCACGAATCAGATGACTCAAGACGCGGTAGATGATATCCCCCTCGGCATTCACAGCACCCGCACGGATGGACCCAAAGACCGAGATGGAGTCTTCCTGGCCTTTCGTGCCCGCAATCGCCACTTCTGGCACTATTACCCCCGCATCAATGGGCATATCTCAACCGACCCAGCTCAGCTCGTTAGCGACAAACGCCGCATCTTCAAGCTGTTGCAATGTCAGGCCAGCGACTACCCCAACCCGGAGGAGCTGCCGCCCGTGCCCTTCGACAACGCCATCTTTGCCGTACTGGAGGCCGCCACGCACAACCTGCTTCAGGAGGTCAAAAGACAGCAGAGCAGCAGCCGGATGCGTCCCGTTCTGTCGAGGCTGCTGCAAAAAATTGAGGCGGCCTTAGCGGAGCCAGAGCGGATCGAATCGACCTCGGACGCGGGGAATGATGAAATCAGAGAGCAGGTGTTGCGGGTGATTACCACTGCATCGCTGCGAAGCTACGAGAAGACGATCAAGGTGTTTTGGGACCAGTTCACCGCCAGCCGGGATCTCGCTGCTCTGGTGTCGAACCTGGACGAGCTGTTTGCCGATCAGGGGCTGTACCACGATGTAGAGGAAGAGAAAGAGTCTGATTGGCTGAAGGTGATTCGGCAAGAAGACATTCAGCTCGTCTGCTACCAGTGGTTCAAACCGAGTGAGTGACACCAAAACTTACACCAACTGCATCAGCTTGGCGATCTTCCGCTCCAACCCCGTTACCCGCTTCTCGACTGACTGCACCGTTTCCGGGCTATTCAGCTCCAAATAGCTGCTGAGGGCGTCTCGGAGAATCTTGCTGGTGCTGTCGCCCGTCGCCTGACTCAGTTCCATTAGCCGGTCATTTAGGGGATGGGGAATTCGGCAGCCCACCACAGGCAATTGACCCTTCATTGCTGTAAACCTCAGTAAATCCAGTTGACCTTCACGGGCTAGGGTTCCCAGCCTGTTTTCAATCTCCCAGCTCGTAAACTCTGTCAACTCGGTTGACCAGTTTGGCGCCTGCCATTCAGCAATTTTGTCATTCTCAATAAGTAGGGGGTCAGTTGCAATAGACTGGCTCTCCAGCGGGCTATTTAGAGACGAATCGCGCAAACTGGGGCTTTGAGGCATCTAGATGAACTTTTTGGAATTAGTTCATGTAAAAATCGAGGCATCCCCATTTTGCTCCGCCGATGAAGATCAACCGGCACGACCAGGCCAAGGTTCTCACCCCCGATGAAATCGCTCAGCTTTTTGAACAGGGTTTGACCAGCGACCGCGATCGGGCCTTGTTTGGCATCTGTCTCTACACCGCCTGCCGGATCAACGAAGCCTGCTCGCTATTCACTGCCGATGTGTTTGGTGCTAGGGGGGAAGTGCGAGAGCGGATCACGTTTCGGCGCGATTCGACCAAGGGCAAGCAGGCGACGCGCTCGATCCCGGTATCTGCCGATCTGGGGGATCTGCTGACCGGCTACCAGAGCAGCAAATCCTATCTGTTTCCAGGCAGGCATGGCCGGGGACATCTCAACCCGCGTTCGGCAGATGCGATTCTGCGTGAGGCTTTTCTGAATCTCGATATCGAGGGAGCCTCGACCCACAGCTTTCGACGCACGGCGATCACCCAGATGCACAATGCTGGGGTGCCGATCAAACACATTCAGGAGATCTCAGGTCACAAGACTTTGGCAGCCTTGCAGCGATACGTTGAGGTGACGGAGCGGGATAAAGTGGCGGCGATTGCGGCGCTGAGTTTTAGAACATAATCAGAGCTAGCCTATTGGCACTTCGCACTTTGTTGAGTTAGAAGAGAAGAGTGGGCAAATATGTCCCACAACCGAATCAAATATTCCTGTAAAGCTCGTGGGTTTCGACCTGCGGGCTTTTTGATTTGCAACTTTTGCAACTGGCCGCAAGCCTACCCCACAAAACGAAGGTTAGGAATCCTGGTAGAGGAGTCTGCTAGTTAAGTTTCTAGCCTCACCGGCAGACTCCCTGCCCATTCACGCACCTATAAGGAGGTGATTTATTTGAAAGGTAACATGTTCGAGATTACGGTCCTCTGTCTTGTTGGGTCGTTCATCTTGGCAGTGATCGATCCGGGCAACCGTCCTCTGTTTGCTGATATCGCAAAAGTTGTGATCGCTGCTTACGTGGGCCACTCACTGCCCAAGTAGAGGGACAGGACATCTTCTAGCGGCTGGAGCTGGCTTGCCCTCGAAGGTCAGCTCCTCTCGTTTTTCCTCTAGCCCAACTGGGTGATTCTGTAAATCCTCCCCGGAACGTTAACGGCAGAGTTGTAGTAAGCAGTGACAGGCTAGAACGTGAGGAAAAACAATGAAAGGTGTGGTGATTGGATTGACGGTGATTTGTCTGTTGGGAATGGTTCAGAATTGTGCATCAACGCTGACTTCCAGCACCAACCAAAAGCAGGCCCAGCCTGAAGCGCTGACTTCCAGCACCGACCAAAAGCCGACTCAGCCTGAAGCTACCCCCGTCGTAATGACCGCAGCGGAGAAGGCGGCGAATGATGCAGCCTGGGAAGCGAAGCAGGCCGAGATCGCGGCCAAGCAAAAGGCTGATGCAGAGGCGGCAAAGTTCAACACCTGCACAACGATTGACCAGGGCGGGATTAAAACTGTGGATCTGGTTGCTGCCCAGGAAGCATTGGGCCTTTGTCCTTGGAATACAGAAGCGGTCAATGCTCAAATCGATATCAAGCAGTTCAGCGACACGTTGCAGAAACACACCCCCGGCCTGTTTGCCTCGGAAACGATGGACATTCTGGCCCCTGAAATCTACAAGCAGCGGGATGTGATGTACTCTGCGATTGATGGTGTTCCCATTGATCAAGGTGAATATATTGTGTTCCAAGCTTTGAAGCAGCAGTCGGCTAGCAATGGGCTGGGTTGGGATGACAAGATGATCTCCAATCTCTCTAAAGGCATCGTGGCTGGGCTGTATGACTGGAACAATTGAGCAGGATTTGGGGTGATCCTGACCAGCAATTGATTTAGACATGGCTCTCACTCCAGGTCAAAATGCTTCTGCGCTAGCTTAGTTAGAAGACCGTTGAAGACAACCATAGACGTTGACGTTCCCTTCTCCTGGGCCTGGGCCATTGCCTTTTTCCAGATAGTGTCATTCCTGGCGTTGTCTAAAAACTCGTGTCCCTGCCAGGTTAGCCTGTTGATCAGAAATACCTTTAACCCAGTCTCAGGATCAGCAAACGAAGCTCCTGAGTAAATCAATCCTTGCTCAACCAGAATTTCAATATGTTCGGCTACCGCCGCCGGACTGTAGCCCTCATACACAAGCTCGCTGCTGTCGATAATGCTGCCTGGTGGAGCGGCTTCTATGGCAAAAAGGATGCGTCGAATCAGGTCAAAGTCTCTGGTCATGGGGCAGAGCGGCTGAGTACAAATGAATGCTTTCAACAATAGCGCAGCATTCGTTAACCCAATCCCGTGCGATCACCAAATTGTGCAGAATCAGGGAAGCTGCCGCAATCGAGACAACGAGCCAAACCCACCAGCCCGCAGCTCCGGCCCCGCATCTCGACTCACGTTAACTTAACCGGCTCATGTGAACTTCAAACGCAAACTGCCCCAAATCCACTCAAGACGATGGTTTCTCAGGCTTGCCAGGGTGAAACTGAACTCTAGGAAGGATTTGGACCATGAGCAGTGCATCAAGATTTCAGAAGCAGGTACGGGCTGGGGAAACGCTGGAGCTGGTGAACGCGCCTAGAAGCAGCTACGAGATTTTCTTCGAGGGCATTGATGCCCCCAGCCAGATGGAAATGCAGGTGAAGAAAGGCCAGGTGCAGATATCTAATCCCCCCGGTCTGTCTGGCATTGTGCCTTTGGGGCCGCGCTATTTTGTGCAGCCGGAGGTGACGGGCACGGTTACGGTGTCTCGTGGGACCAGCCTCTCGTTTGTGTCTACCACTGATTCCCTCATGACGATCACCACCACAGCCGCTGATCCCTTCGATCTGGGCGACAGAGCTAGTCGCGCTTGGAATGCTGGGAAGGTAGACAAGCTGACCAACCTGAGCTGGAATGGGGCCGTAGTTGGTCCTGGCCAGCAGGCGGGCCTAACGATCACCGAGCAGATTGGCGGCGATGATGTGACTGACTGGGTGAAATTCAGAGTCACGGGCAAAGCCACCCAGATCCAGCTCGATACGAATGGGGCGATTGCCGAGCTGGTCCGGGGCAAGTCGGTTGTGGTTGGGTCTAGCGACGCCTACGACAGCAGCCTGACAGCCACCCTGACACGCGGCACCTACTACTTGCACTTCAGCAGTGAATCATCGATGTCCGAGGCGTTCACATCGCGGCTGAGTCTAGTCTGAGTTAGGATGCAGCCAAGCTAAATAAGAGCAGCTTTTCCAGCTCCTGGGTCTTGCCTGGGGGCTTTTGCTTTGTTGCACTCCATGTCTGTGCTGTTCTGGGGCGGTGGTTTGGGCTTATCCTGATGGCAGCTCAATTTGGTACATTAGTACAAAAGTACTAAATTCTATGCTGCTCAATCTAGCCCAGGGAAGTACACCCGTCATCAGCCCGACCCACGAGATCGCCGCCTACGAAGCGATCTGGACCAGGGTTTCAACTTTTCCCAAGGTGGCGGATCTGTTTCGGCGCTCCAATCACGCCCTGCCTTCAGCGGTGGCGAGAGAGCTGGGAATCCCTGATCAGGAGCTGGAGACAATCAAGCTGGTGATCACGGCCCTGTTGCCCTTCCATCGGTTTGCAGCCCTGTTCTACAACGACTTTGAATATCCCCAGCGATTGAAGGATGCCAGACATCCCGTGGAGCTGCTCTACTACCAGGGAGCCTTAGATCTACTCTCTTCCCGCTCGGTTGCCGTCGTGGGAGCAAGACGGGCCTCGGAAGAGGGTGTCAAACGCGCTAAGCGACTGGCGCGGATGCTGGTGGAGCATGACTTTACCGTGATGTCTGGGCTGGCCGAAGGGATCGATACAGCCGCACATACCGCAGCTCTGGAGGCGGGAGGCCGGACGATTGCGGTGATTGGGACAGCGCTCAATGCTATCTACCCCCGTGAGAACCTTCAGCTTCAGCGTGACATCGCCCGCAGTTACCTGCTGATCAGCCAGGTGCCTTTCTATCTCTATTCTCGGCAGGACTACCGCAAAAATCGCTTCTTCTTCCCGGAGCGCAACAAAACCATGTCGGCCCTGAGTGAAGCGACGGTGATCGTCGAAGCCGGGGAAACCAGTGGTGCTTTGGTTCAGGCCGAGGCCGCCATCCAGCAGGGCCGTAAGCTGTTTATCCTCAACTCCTGCTTCGAGCGGGGGCTGGACTGGCCCCAGAGGTTTGAAGCCAAGGGGGCGATCCGGGTGGTGGATGGCTCTGAGATATTGAAGCAGTTGGGCAGCGCAGCACATGGCAGCCACTGAGTATGTTCTACTAAATCGGGCTGACGGGGAAGTTGTGACGGCCCTGATCTGTCCAATGGAGCAGCGGCATCTAGAGGACTTCAACCTGATCTGGAAACCCATGCTCGAAGCTCTAGACGGCGAGGATGCTTTTTGGGACTGGGCCAGGAAGAAGCGTTTGGCGCTGACCGACGACCGCCACGAGGCTTATGCGATTGAGCAGGATGGCCTGACGCATGGGCTGCTCTGGCTGGAAACCCAGTGGCATCGTTCTCAGTGGGTAAGGAGTGAGCCTTTGGTCTATGTTGAAGCCGTCGCCTCTGCACCCTGGAATCGTCGCTCCCTCGAACCGCAGCCCTGGCTTAGAGGCGTTGGCTCTGCCCTATTGGAATTTGCCCGTCAGCGCAGTCTGGATCTGGGCTATGGCGGTAGACTAGGGCTACATGCTCTGCCTAGTTCAGAGTCGTTCTACGAGTCGCGCAATATGCTGAACCTGGGCTATGACCCAGACCAGGAACTGGTTTACTTCGAGTACGATGTCCTGAATCCATAGCCTAGAGAGGAATACGATGCCTAAACTGATGAACGACCTCGACTGGCTACGAGCTGCGGTTGCAGATGAAGAAGCCTATGGCGGTGACATCCAGATTGGTGGTCCACCACCAGTCAAGAAGCAGATTGACCCGATTAAGCTCAAGGAACAGCTAGACCGGGTGCGGATCTACTCCTTGCTGTTTGGCGAACTGAAGCGGCTCTTGGCCGAGGTGGATTTTGGCTCAGGCACAGAGGCGGCCTACACCACAGGGCGACGTTTGATTATTGGACGGATACAGGCTCTCAGCCTCCAGGACGCTACTCTAAATCAACTGCTGGCCGACTCCGCGACGCTGGCCCAACCTGAACTTCAGTCCCGCCTGCGGCAGCAGCTCCATGCCCTGCTGGATGCCTCAGACTGGCAGCAAATCACCACAGCGGCTCTCTCTGTTCTGGAGGCCAAACTGCCGGTCCAGATCGCGGCTGGGTGAACCACACGACCGCCTTCCAGCTCGCCAGAATGGAGCTAGGAGCGTTTGTACGGGTGATGGTTGAGATCTTGAGAACGAGGCAGTTTGAATCGGCCCTGAGCGCCTACAAAACTTGGGTAGACCGCAGCGTTAAATTTGGCTTCTACCCGGCCAGCGTCGCTCTGGCCTATGACGGCCTTCAGTGGAGCATTTTAATCACGGGAGCGCTTCACGAGGCTTACTCGGCTACCCTACTCTTTTGACCCAAAAGAAAAGCTGGCCTCGGTGAGAAGCCAGCTTGTTGTTCATTCAGTGCGGATCGACATTTAACGCGCCCTTGAGTTCCTGGAGCAACTCAGCAATTGGGGCAGCGGCATCTATGGTTGGCAGAGGCGGTAGTAATCTTATCGAACGAATCTCGAATGGCGGCATTGAACTCTGTCCTGCTCTCGTTGGCGTTGCGGGTTACGCCACCATGTTCATTGGACCAAACTAGGGCTTGAATCCGCCCACCGTCGCTTAGCCGAGCTTCGATTGTGTGGGTGAATTTGCAAGTCAAGAGAACTGGTTCATTGCAATCCACTGTGCCGGTGTAAACGACTCTGCCGTTCTCAAAGAAAGTGACGCTGTATTCGTCCCAACTGCATCTGCCAATTTCAACTCGATTCCAGCCGTAGGACTTGGAGCGCACCAGCACGCCGTCAAGCAGTTTCTCACCTTCTGAAAAGGTTACAGCTTTAACCTCGACGGTGGAATTCGGACATAGGTCTGTGCTTGAGATCCCTTTAGCAACGTCCTTGAGCACTGACTCAAGCTCTGTAACTCTGGACTCAAGCGCTTTTACATCTTTGCCAATCTCATATTCACTCATAAATAGACCATCCTGTTCGTGATCACGACTCTATAAGTTTCTATCTTTGATGAGCTGAATCCGTCTTCTAGAGTCAGAGGAAAAGTCAGAATAAAGTCACCTAAAAATATCTGACTTGATACTATTCAAGTTATAAAACTTAACTAATTGCAGGAATTACGCTTTGCTCATAATCCCCTCAAGGGGAGTGCTTTGAAAGTGGAGTTCTAGATATCTAGATACCTAGACTTCCGGTATCCAGAACCCCTGCTACCCAAACTTCTGCATCATTGACTTGGCCCGCTTCTGGTTGGCGATCTGTTGGCGCTGCTCGTTTTTGGTCTTGGCGACGGTCAGTACAGCTTCCATGATTTCTGGATGAGACTCCCCATACTCGAACAGCGCTTCGATCAGCACCTCCCGGCTGAGGCCGTTGTCCCGGCAGACTGCTTGCAATCGGTCGCTCAAGCCCTGCTCTAGCCGCATGGTGCTTTGCTTGGTCACGAGCTGGGGTTCTGGGGCGATGGGTTGACTGGATCTAGCAGCCGGAGCATCTGGAGACATGGCAGCCTGGGAGTCTGGGTATCTAGATGTCACGATATCAAAACTAACCGTGCTAGGGGGTGTCACCGGCGCAGACGGCATCAGGGAAGCGTCGCGGCTGGGCACAGTGGGGCGGGGGCGGTTTCTCAGGCGGTCTAAGGCGTCACTCATCGGGTCAGGATCTCCACGATTTGCTCAAACGGGTATTGCAGGTCAGGCTGTTTCAGGTCGGCCAAGAGCTTGCCCTGACGGATAGCAGACTTGAACTTCTCGGACTCACGGATCGAGGGCAGGATCGGGATGTCCTTGGCGTAGTCCTTCATCGCCTCGATGTTCTGGCGGCCCTCCAGGGTTTGGGTGTTGCCTACCCAGCGATCTCGGAAGGGCAGGATGCCGAGGATCTGGCCGGTGAAGGCCGTCAGGCTCTCCTGCTCCTGCAAAAACTCCAGGGTGTCGATCAGGCTGTTCATGCCTTTGACGTTGGCTTCGACTGGAATCACCACATCGTTCGAGGCTCCTACCGCCGTCAGGCAGAGCTGGGAGCGCGAGGGCTGCACGTCGATCAAGACGTAATCAAATAGCTCGGCCACTGCCTTGAGGCGCAGCTTCAGGATGAAGGCTCCCGTGCCGCTGCTGCTGAGGAACTCGGAGACTTTGAACAGCCCCCGGTCTGCTGGAATCAGAAACAGGTTCTCGTAGCCGGTGGCGTAGATGCCGTCTTCGGGGGTGACTTGGCCGGTGAGGACTTCAAACAGGCTGGGCTGGTTGGGCTGGACTTCGTGATTCAGATAGAAGGTGAGATTGGCCTGGGGGTCTGAGTCGATGGCCAGGACTCGCTTACCCCGCTGGGCCAGGAGTAGGGCGGTGAAGAAGATGGTCGTGGTTTTCCCCTGCCCGCCAGAGAGCGAAATACTTGAACAGGTCCGCATGGGGTGAATCCCAAATCGATACCCGCTAAGCATAGCGGCAGGGTAATTAGATTTCCAGATATGCAGGTATCTAGAAGTGTAGGTATCTGTAATTAGCGGTGTCTAAAGCTGAAAGTATTTCAGGGCATGCATCTTGGGATTTGAGCTGTTTGGCTAAATCTTAAGTACAGATATCTAGACTCTCAGGTATCTAGATATCTAGAAATCAAAATGATATGATTTTGCTAGTACATGAGTACTAATAACTACGGTGAACGGCCAGGAGTCGGACTTGCAATCAAGGCTCCCAGCCGTTGCTCCCAATTCACTTGAGAGGTACAACAATCATGGCAAATCGTGGGAAAGCTGACAGCAGCGATCTACCCGGCGACTCTGACGAGCGGCTCTACTTTGCGCTCAACCTGAAAGAAGGGCTGGACCCGCAGGGGGTGATCGAGGACTGGGGCGATTTCGACAACGATCACACGGACGAGGTCCACGACCAGGCCAACGCGGTTGCCCAGAACCGGGATGCTGAGGGAACGGGATTTCCTAGCGCTGAAGAGGTGCAAACGTACTATGATAGTCTTCAACCCGAAGACATCACGATCCTGCGCGGAGGCTCCGATGACAAAACTTCAGATTAGTGGCCGGACCGTAGAGCTGCTTCAGGCCAATCCCGACTACAGCAAGCTTCCAGCTCAGCAGGCTGAAACCTACCGGCATCTGCTGACTTTGGCAGAGGGCTGCTATTCCGAGCGGGCGCTGATGGATCAGTTTGGCCTGCGCTCGCCATTGCCCTTCTGGTCGAGGCTGGAGCATTTGCAGGAGCAGGGTTGGGTTCAGCTCCATGCGGTTGCTGCATAGCACACAGGTTTAGTTCTACCTCAACGAAGCTCCTTACCCCGGCCCTGAGCGGTCGGGTTTTTTGTGGCTTCTTAGAATTGCCTAAACCCTCTATTTACTTGAACTAGAGGCATTTTCCTTTAGTTTCTTTGAGCTAATAATAACTATGTTTTACGCTAAAAAAGACTGAAAATTATGTAAGATTAGAAGCTATTTTACCCATATCTCTACACATTTTAGCCATAATATCAGAGTATTTTAGCCTCAAATTTTTGACAGTTCCGTCAACTTTACAGTAGACTACGAGTTAACCAGAAAGAATTTGTGCTTGCCCACTCTTGTTTTTATAAATAAGGGTGGGCTATGCTATTCGCATCGAAGGACGGCAAATTCTTTCTGGTAAAAAGCTTTTTGCTTACTCCCTCGGTACTCAACACTATAGGAGGGCGTAAGCCATGACTACTTCTCCCGTGCCCCACTCTGATGGGGCTGTTCGCGTTACCAATGAATCTCACGATTCACCAGAGCCACACAAGGCTGTACCGGATACCTCCAGCTTCAATCTCGAAATTGAAGCACCAGTCGGCAAGTTGAAGCTCAGTGCCCAGGGCCGCGCCACTATTGCTGTGGTTGTGGCCTTTGTCGTAACGGGCGCGCTGGTTGGCATCGGCGGTTCGGTATTCTTGAACCACAATCAGGCGAACCAGCCGACTATTGAAAGCTACAAATAGCAGATTCGTTGGGCCGGGGGCGATTGCTCTCGGCCTTCTTGATCGCACAAGCTTTAAAGCACTCGGTTCTGCGACTGCTGGGAATCCTGTTGCTGAAGTTCGCCTCAACCGATATGCCTAAGATTCCAGCCTGCGACCGCTGCCTGCTCTATGCCCATGATCCGCATCTAGTCTGCGCGGTGCATCCGGCTGGCGTCGAAACCGAAAGCTGCCCTGACTTCGATCCAGATCCTGACGCTGCACCTGAGGAACTCTGGGAGCCGATGGGCGCAAGCTATTACAACGGTGAGCTGATTCTGCATCGCCCTGGCCTTAGCCCGACCGAACTGCTGGCTATGCTGGACTGGCACCCGCTGTTCACAGGCCGCTGCCCAGAATGCGAAATGCCGATCTGTAATGACCCACTGCCGTCAGTCTGGGCCTGCTCTCACTGCGGCTGGCAGTGCGACTCGGCGTAAGGAATGTGCTGTGACTACACGCTGTCAAAAACGCTATCAAGAGCGACCTCAATCAATCTTCTGCCTAACTCGGTGACTTGGAATCCGTGATTACCAGAAGAGCCTTCTACGGTTGCTGAAATCCCTCCTGCTGTGAGCACTCCGTCATAGATAATATTTAACCGCTGCAATTCTTGGCAGATGATAAGCGTGTCTCTATAGCTCCACCCCAACGCATTGCTAATGACTTTGACCCTAACATTTGAATAAGTTGTTTCACCTTGCGATGACTGTTTAGAGAATGCCTGCTCTTCCTTCTCGATTATATAGAATGCCTGAATCCCTTCATCAGTCATTTGGCCAGCTAAGCGCATTATTGCTAGTTTATTTGGGTATGTACTGGTAGGTAAGGTGAAGCAGCCGCAGAAGACTTTGATCAAAAAACTGCAACGTTCTTCTGATGAGGTTCTCGCTACTGTTTCACTGAATTGAAACAGCAGATCTTTAAACTCATCGGACTGGAGATATTCTGTATCTAACTTCGCTTGGTCAAGCCTATTGATATTCTCTTGTAGGATGCGAACCGCTCGATCAAGGTTGTAGTTTTGATATGCAAGAAAACTTGCACTACCAGCGGCACTGATAACGGGTCCTACAACTGGAATAACTGAAGCTATTTGAATTGCTCCAACTGCTAAGGACTCAGACAATGCCTGTGCAAACGTAATGGATTCAATCTTATCCAGGTTTTCTGACATAGATACCGCTTGTGGAAGTTCTACAGGGGATGGTCTACCAATATAGCCGCCAGATAGCCTTCTAGCAGATTTAAGCGGTTGCTTCGCTCCTCCGAGCCTTTATCTGGGGGGGATACCGCCCCCAGTCCCCCCGCGTTCCCCCCCATCCCCCTCAGGGGGAGCCTCAGCGGCCCTAAGTCTAGCTCCGGGCGCAAGGGTGAAAATGCACTGCGGCAGCCAGTGAGGGCGGTTGCGCTACGCGCGCTGTTTTTTTGGGCCGCCTTGCCCTTGCACTCCTCCGCTTCAAGAGAGGGCGTTCTCTTTCTTTTTCGGAGGAAGTTATGCGTTCTGTTCCGTTTGAGTTTGTTCGGGGTTTGGCCTGCGAGTTCGGCGCGGTAGACTGCTGCTGGCGGGAAAGCGATGTCTCGTTCACGGGCTTTGTGGCTGAGGTTTGGTTCAGCTCGCTGCCGAGGGAGTTCGCGGTCAAGTGGGCCGAGGTGACGGGATACCCGGTGAAGGTGCGGGGGCGAAGTGACGGGCCTGCCCAGTTCGCGGTGTCTGTGCCCTGTGTGGTGCCGGTGGGCCAGGTGCGTCTGGGGCCAGCGAGTCGCGGCGGTCGGGTGCGGCTGAGCTAGTTGCCGGTGGGGTCGGGGGGCTTCGGCTCTCCGGCCCTTTCTCTGTAGCCGCTTCCAGACTGATAGCATGGAGGTGAACGACTCGCGTGACCTGATGAGCAAGCGAGCTGGGTGGAAATGGCCTGACTGCGGCGGGATATTGCTGCGTCAGATATCGTCTCCGCCCAGCTTCGCTCGGCTCCGGCTTTTTTCTGGGCACCGGCTGCGCTGCGCTTTCGCCCGTGCATTGGGTCGAGGGAGACAGGCTTGACCTACAATGGAGGCATCGAAAATTAATTCAACTGCCCTGATTCTGGCGCTTGCCGGAGTTGGGGCTTTTTCAATGGTGGGCTGGTGCTGGGGTGCAGCAGAAAGGGACCACCCAATGGATGGCCCCTCTAGAACGTGATGCTTGGCTGATAGCTAATTACAAGCCGCTGGCTGTTTACCCTTCTCTGATGTCCTCATAGGCTTGTTTCAGCTTCTGAAGTGCCCTGTGGCCCCGCTGTCGAACCGAATTGACATTGAGGCAGTTTTCCTCGGAACAGTTCAGCTCATCGCTAATCTGCTGCCAGGATCGGCCCTCAACATACTTGGCCCAAAGCAGTGCTTGCTCTTTAGAACTCAGCTCCTGCAACGCGAGGCGCACGACAGCTATATCTTCAAGCAAGATCAGCTTGATCCATCCTTCATCGCCAGGAGTGCATCCCTCGCTGTCAATTTTGGGTTTTTCAGCTTTGTTCTGCTTGCGTCTCAGCTCGCGGATGATATTGAAACAGGTACCTCTTATCCAGGGCAGCGGATTCTCGATAATGCCACCCTTCTCGATCTGTTCCATTCCGATCGCGTAGGCTTCAATAATCACGTCTTTGACTTCATAGGCTCCGCGCAGTCGGAATTGCCAGAGCATTCGCTCGACGCTGGCCCAAATAGAACGTGCTTCTGAGTTGTTCTGCTCAAAGAGTTGCTCAGTCACAGCATTAAACTGAGTTTTACAGCTGTGAGAATTACTCAGTCTCTCAAGCAGGCTTAAACAAGCGGTCTTGAACCAGGCGAAATGCACTTCATCAGGAGTATTGATGTCGATGGTTCCATCGCTGCGTTCACACACCATTGTGATGATGTCTTCGGCAGAGTAGATTTCGCTGAGGTCGTAAACCTTAAGGCTTTCACAGACAAAGTCTTTAAGAGCCGGAGTTTGGTCTGTCATAAAGTTGGAGGTTAGTGGTGTGTAAAACAAAGAATGTTTTCGGACCAGGCACTCCGTCACCTTTGAGATGACGTGATTTTTGAAACTGAATCACTGCTGCAACCGACCGTTCACCCAACTCACCGTCAATGGCCCCTTGATATAGGCCCCGCTCTTTCAGTTGCTCCTGCAACGACTTGCGAAACTCTCTGAGGGCAGCACAGGAGCGCTGGCCTAGAATCCCGTCAATTGGACCATCGTAAAATCTTTGCTCTTGCAGCAGCCTCTGAATGTCCGAGCGGTATTCCTGGTCAAATACAGTCTGAACTAGATGCTCCCTGAGTAACGCTTGCTGGTTGCCGTGCTTGTTGATTGTCCCAGCGTCTAGTAGATCAAGATGTTCTGCTAGCTGCCGATCTAGCTTAGTGATGAAGAAATTCAACACGAGATCGGTTTCTGCCTCTGTATACAGGGCAGCTAAACGGTCAGCCTCTGCCTCGCTAGGTTCTCGCTTTACAGCAATCTGACTGTACTCCCAAAGCTTGGGAAGATAGTACTGAGTTAGATCGATATCATCCTCTACAGCTTGATCCATAACTGTCTTCATGTTTAGGTTTCCTGAACTCAATCCTTGGTTTGCTTGTCAGCAGTGCAGGCAACTCAAGGGAGCTGCTTGCTTGATTTAACAGGTAGTGTGAGATTTGCTGGCGGCGTTATGCAATTTGACCAGGAATTTGTCATGAAGCCATAACATTCAGGTCAGCGGTTAAATTTGACCTGTTCTTGTAACGTTACCTGGCTAAATCGCACTGATAGGCAGAAGCATGTGAAACGGTGGCGATGATTATAGCTGGAGCGATTGCAATGAATTCGGCAAAGCGATTGTTAAATGGGATGGATGTAAGTTCTCTCCGGGGTTATCAAGCTAATTCAACTCCTGTTGATGCCCAGTCTTGGTCTCAGACAGTGTTTCTGGATCAGTGGTCTATGTCATCCCATAGAATCGATGAACTGGAGGAATTGCAGTGCAATTGGATTGGGGTATTAGGGCTTGATTGGGAACTTGACCCTAGTAGCTGTAGCCGAGGAACTGCTGAGAGTGAGGAAGAGAAACCCAGAAATTTGATGCTCCACCAGCTGATCGCATCAACCCATTCATTACGCTATGAGTCAATCGTGATTGATCAGACTCAGACCTATTGGGTTCACACCGTTTGTCTGCGTGTTGTTGGCCTGGGTAGAGTGCGGCTTGTCTTTTGTTTTGATAATCCAGAGCGCATTGGTGAATGTATTGTGCTGGCGACAGACCGGCTAGACTGGTCGCCTCGCAATGTCCTAACCCAGTGGCTGCAAGCCCTACCGCTAGAGAGCTTCGACCATCAGGTTGTTAATAGATCAACTCATTTATATTCCGTTCCCCCTAATTTCACGAGTTACAGCGCTGCGCTTACTCCAGCGCTCTAGAGCTTTACTTACATACTCAATTCGCACACAGGAGATATGCAACCATGATTAGTGTTGTACAAGCTTTTATTGCCCTTTTTGCAGCCCTTTTTGCTGCCCAGAAAACGAAGACGTTCCGCGACTACGAAGGCAAAATCGATAAAGTGGTTGAACCAGGAAGAGCGTGGCGAGTCTATCACAGAGGCGTCTACTGGACAGCTTACTCTTACTCAGGCATCGATTTCCGCCCCGGCGATCGGGTTAGGATCCTAGATCGCGATGGTATTGCTCTGGTGATTGCGCCGCTGGAGAGTGAGGAATATATCTAAACCTGCTGAACTGCCCAGGCCAAAGCCTCCTAGCCAAAATAGTGCTAGGGGGTTTTCTGCTGCGCTTCAGCTCTAGCTGGCGGTCGGGGGTGGGCAGGTTTGCCCTAGATGTGGAGGCAATCAAAAATTAATTCAACTGCCCTGACTTTGGCGCTTGTCGGAGTTGGGGCTTTTTCAATGATGGTCTGGTGTTGGAGAGCAGCGGAAAGGGACCACCCAATGGATGATCCCTCTAGAACGTGATACTTAGCTGATAGCTAATTCAAGTTGCTGACCTCTTTACCCTTCTCTGATGTCCTCATAGGCTTGTTTCAGCTTCTGAAGCGCCCTGTAGCCTCGCTGTCGAACCGTATTGGCGTTGAGGCAGTTCTCCTCGGAACAGTTCAGCTCATCGCTAATCTGCTGCCAGGATCGGCCTTCAATGTATTTGGCCGAGAGCAGCGCCTGCTCTTCAGAACTTAGCTCTTGTAACGCAAGGTGCATGACAGCTAAATCCTCAAGCAAAAGCATCTCAACCCACGCCTCATCACCCATAGTGCATCCCTCGCTATCGAGCTTGGGGTTCTCGGCTTTATCCTGTTTGCGTCTAAGATCGCGAACTACGTTAAAGCAAGTTCCCCTCATCCAAGGCAGTGGATTTTCAATAATACTGCCCTTCTCAATCTGCTTAACTCCAATGGCATAGGCTTCGATCACCACGTCCTTGACGTCATAGGCTCCGCGTAGCCGATACTGCCACAGCATCCGTTCAATGCTAGCCCACAGGGAGCGAGCTTCTGGATTTTGTCGCTCAAAGAGCTTTTCAATCGCATCGTTGAACTGATTTTTGTGGCTGTGTGACCTGCTCAGTTCATCAAGCAGACTTAAGCAAGTGGTCTTGAACCAGGCGTGATGCACTTCATCAAGGGTGCTGATGTCGATCGTCTCATCGCTGCGTTCATATACCATCTTGATGATATCTTCGGCAGAGTAGATAGGGCTGAGCTGATACGAGTGAAGGCTTTCGTAGACAAAATCTCGATGACTTAGATATACTCTCTCGTCAATTTTCTTTTCATGTGATCTTGAGTTATCAGCCTCAAGTGTGCCCGCAGATCTGCCCGATGGCTGTGATTTTCCTATTGAATCATCACTAACCATCTCGTTGCTATTTTCTATTTCGTTGTGTGCCGTAAAATACTCTACTGGACTAAGCTCCAACGTGCTAGGGCTACTCTGCTGTAGTAGAAATTCTTTTACTGAAAGAACTTGAAGTTCCCCTCCCTCAAAGTTCTCAGGTGATTGAGTGACAACTCCATCTAAGTCACACGCTTCTACGCAAGCAGCTTCCACAGCAGATTCAAAGTCCTTGAGCTTGAGCGACCGTGCGTGTTGAATCACTTCTACATCAACTGGACAGGACGATGCTATGCTCTCTAGGCTATATGCCACATCATCATAATCATCCGCTTCTACTAGCTTTGCACAAATAGACAGAATTTTGTCTTGCCCAATTGCTGTAACATAGCCTCTAGGTTCTTCTTCTTTTTCTAAGAATTCCCAAAGATTTTTAGCTTCTTCTGAGAAATGGAGACGGTTCAGCAAAGCCTCCAAAAGTAGATCAGCATCAATTAAATATTTCATGGCGATTATAGCTCCTGTTCGCTGCCTGAAGGAGCGCCAACATCCACAGAATCGTTAGTTCCTAACGTCTTGAGGATCTCGCGCAATGTTTTCCGCTCTTCTGGTGATTTGATCTGCTTTTGGTAGGATTCGCAATTAATCAGATCTTCGAGTGAGCATTTTAGAGCTTCACACAACCCATGAGTTTGTGCGATCATCTTATCTAGACCGCCCCTATCATTCTCCCAGTTGGCTATTGTCCCCTCCGAAACACCTACCCGTTCAGCCAAAGCTTTTTGAGTAAGACCAGCTTTTTCTCGAAGGTCTGCCAGCCTTGAGGGGTGTCTTTCATTCGGCATAGGGGTGCATCCTAGACGACGGATTGAGATCAATTTAGCAGAGTACCCTATGAGTTGTGTCTTCCTTCAACCCTCAATTTTTTAAGGTCAGGATTCCACCACCATTCAATTTTTGTTAAAAGTGCTTTTAAGTAAAAGCTCTATAAATATACATAGATAATTGGCAGTTGGAATTCTTCTAATTGCAGATATACAAAATACAAACTAATAATGAGTATTTAACCGAAGTCAAATTATGAAGACTAAAGGTGCAATAAAAAGATACTTCGTCCTCCAATGAGAAAGGAGCGAAGTATGCCTTTAGTTAGGGTTTGATTCGTTATAGCGCTCAGAGTCCTTGATAGATTCGAGTGCGTTTAGAGAAAGAAATGTCATCGAGTTGCATACTCCATCACCTTTAAGATGGCGCGATATCTGAAATTGCTTCACTGCCTTAATAGACCGGCTGCCTAACTCACCATCGATGGCTCCATCATACAGCCCTCGCTCTTGTAGCTTCCTCTGCAACGACTTGCGAAACTCATGGAGGGCATCATGGCAGCGTTGGCCTAAGATTCCGTCAATTGGCCCTTTATAGAATCCCTGCTTTTGTAGGAGCTGTTGAATGTTGAAGCGATACTCACCGTCAAACAGAGTTTGCTCTAGATGCTCTCTGAGCCATGCTTGCTGGTTGCCATGACGATTAATTGTTTCAGTATCGAGCAGAGTAAGGTGCTCTGCCAAAATCCGATCTACCTGACTCATGAAGAAATTCAACACAGGATCGGCTTCTGCTTTAGTGTAAAAGGCATATAGACGGTTAGCCTCTTCCTCTGAAGGTTCTTGCTTCAAGGCAAGCTGGCTATACTCATGGAGGGTAGAGAGATAGATCTCTAGCCAAACAGTGCTGTCCTTCGTGCCGTGATAATTCATCCTCGTCCTCGTGCTTAGAGCCCAGATTAAGCCTTTGACCAGTTTGCTTGTTTGTTGGTGAGGCCACATTTTAGTAGCTTTAACAGTTAGTGTTAAATGCACCTCAGATGTTACGCAATAAGCTGCTTAATTATTTGTAATAAATCTCTGGCTCGCGCTAGGGCTCATTTTAATGACTCATCTCGCTTCAGTTCTAGCTGGCGGTCGGGGGTCTGCTGCGCTGCTCTCCTGTCGCCACGCTCTAGACCCGGCAGGGGCTTGCTTCCCCTCTGCTTCGCTGTCCTGCTGCTGGCTGCGTTCCGCCCCCGCCACCCGTCCGCCGAGGGAAAGAATGAAAATGAGCCGAACCGAACCCCGCCACGCTGAAAGCCTGACCCCCTAGCACTGTTTTTCAAGGCTGTTCCACCCCGCAGGGCACGGAGACGACATATCGACCCAGGCCAGATCTAGCCCGCACTTTAATCGGGTAGCCGACCACAGCGGCCCACTTGCAGGCGAACTCACCGGGCAGCTCGTTGAACCAGACCTCGGCCACAAAGCCCGTAAAGGAAATCTCACTCTCGCGCCAGCAGCAGTCTACTGCGCCGTAGTCGCTGGCGATTATGGTAATTAGGCTATAGGGTACTGTCTGCATCAGTCGTCTCATCCCTCCGCACGGGCCTGGAGCTGCGGGGCCACGGCTTGAGCCGCCGGTGAGTCGGGCCAGCTCGCCTCATACCACCAGCCTTGCAGCTTGAACTCGGTTTCTATACCCTTCTCCCTGAGCCAGCTCTGGGCGATTGAAGCCGCACAGCTCTGGCGGACTTGCAGCACATAGACCGGGCCGGTAGCCAGCGCTCGAATCGTAAACCGGACATCGTTTGCCATTGCGCTACCTCGGTAAATTAACTGTCTCAATTATAGCTTTTTTAGTATAAATAATGGCTTTTAAGCTATAATAAATGCAGTTGAATTAATTTCTCGGTCACATGGAAATCTACATTCCGGATACGGTCAAGCAAGCGTTAAGCGATACGGCAAAGCAAGCACAGGTTTATTTTGAAACCCAGCAGGGCGTTCACTATTCGGAGAGCGATCTGGAGAAAGCGCTGGCGCATTGGTTGGAAACGGCGATTGAGCAGCTCGCGGATGATGCGCTCTACCACTGCGTTGCGGGCGATGTCTCCTTTGCCTTCAACCGGCGAGCCTTCCAAACGGCTCTGGTCAAGCTGGTTCCCGCCTACAGTCCAGCAGAAGCCGACAGCGTTGCGGTCTAGGTTCGCGTTCGGGCATCTGGTTTCAGGTGCCCCCCTCACTTCATTTCCAAGGAGCTAAACCCATGAAACTCACCGACTACCCGCAGGCAATCGCCAAACTCCAACGCCAGATCCTCAGCCTGGATCAGTCCATCCTCGGCCTCCAGGAAACCCTCAGCATTCTGGGCCTGGAGCTGGAAAAGCAGGTGATTGCAGACGCCAGCCTCAGCAACGACACCAAGCGCAAAGCCCGCAGGCTGGAGCTACAGCAGTCAGACCTCGACTACTGCAAGGCGGCCAACGAACTGAAGACGGCCCAGGCCAAACGCGACGGCCTCGACATCGATTTGCTGCTGCTCCGCAACCAGTTCACGGTTTTGAAGCTGGAAGAACGCCGCGCCATTGCCTCGCTAGAGCTGCACAGCGCCGCCTAGAGCTATCGGGGTCGCCATCGGCCCCACCTTCACCCTATTACGAGAACAATCATGGAACTACTCACCCCAGAGCTACGCCACCAGCTCCCCGCCCTCTACGCCCAGGCGGACAGCCCCGATGCGATCGCCTACGCCAAGTTCTTTGCACCCGGTACCTACTGGACCTGGTACGCGACTGAGTTTGACGGCATTGACATCTTCTTCGGCTTGGTACAGGGCCATGAGGAGGAGCTGGGCTACTTCAGCCTGATTGAACTGCAAAGCCTTTCAGGGCGCGTCTGGGTCGAACGCGATCTCTACTTCAAACCGACGCCGATTTCTCAACTGCGCCGCTAGACCGCTGCCCCTGTTCTGCCGTTTGAGCAGGGGCGATTCCCTCTCGGCATCCTCACCCTATGCAAATCTTCGACGAGCGCACCTTCACCCCACCTGCCGCACCCGCAGACTGGAGCCTGAGCCAGATCCAGGCGGCCCTGAGCCGACCGCTGCCCCGTTCTGCCCTAGCGACTCGCCAGCAGGGCGGCAAGACCCTGACCTACATTCCCTGGCATACGGCTAATAAAATCCTCGATAAATACGCCCCAGGCTGGTGTTGGGAGATCAGAAGCCTCCAGCTCAGCCGTGAGCGCCTGTTTCTTGTCGGACGCCTAACCCTGCTCACCTCAGACGGCCCAATCTTCCGAGAGGCCACCGGCACAGAGCTTTTAAAAGATAATCGGGTGATCAAAGACCGGGACGGCAACCCGATCCGCGACGAGGACGACCGCCCGATCACCGAGCTGGTGGAGCTGGCCTATGGTGATCCGACCAGCAACGCCGAATCGATGGCATTCCGCAGGGCCGCCGCCCGGTTTGGTCTGGGCCTTTACCTCTACCGCTAGCAGCATGGCTTATTTAGAACTACAATCAGCTCGGTTGAGTTGGGTTGAGCCTGTGGAGACTGCGACGGGAAAGGATATTCTGGACGCGATCCAGCGTCATGCAACGGAGCGCTGGGGTCAAAAGTGGATGGCTGAATTAGTCAAAGCCTATGTCAAAATAGCTATCGCCAACGGGGACGAGACGGCCACGCCTGTGAACCGCAGGCCCCAGCTAGAGCGGGCGTTTAAAGTGGGCACCTGCACCCTGGACACGGCGATCCTCTTGGCGGCTGCGGTGGGCTGCCGGTTTCAGCTGCACTGCACCAAAGTGGAGGTCGAGAACTTTTGAGCTAGTTCTCGGTGGTATTGGGCGGCGGACTCTCTTCGATGCCGGGGTTGGGCGGCTCTGTAGCGATGCGGGAGGCGATCGCCTGCAAGATCTCAGCCAGCGCGCCCTGATCCATCGTGTTGATCTGAACGATGATCGTGCCGCTGAGCTGGTTATTGCCGAAGGTGACGTTGAGATCTGAGGATTTAATTAACCGCTTGATGAGTTCTGCTTTCTGCTCAACCGGAAGATCTTCCACGACTGAATAGAGATCGTCTACTTTGCGCTCGTTATTCGTCACCACGGTAATTAGACTCCACAGGTCTGCACCCATTTCGCTCAACTCAAGTACCCAGGGTTAAGTTCACCTTAACGATAAAACGGGTTGAGTTTGAATGGTATGGGGGGTTTGTGAACTTTTTTCCTCTACGGAGTAGCTATTGTTTTGTGAATCTTCTCCGCGCAGATGGTGAGCAATCGCACTCAGTAGCGTCGCGATGCCGCGCTGATCTAATTCTCCAATCAGCAGCTTGCAGAACAAATACTGCTTAGCGTCCTGGGGCAGCGCCGAAATTAAGCGCGCCAGCGAATCGGATTGAATTTCCCGTTCTCCTCGACGGAAGCGGCTGATGCTGGATTCAGCCACACCGCTTTTCCCTGCCAGATCCTTCGCAGTCAGTTTGAACTGCTTGAGCGTGTCGTCGAAAGAATCTGAAAAATTCATAGGAGAAGTTGTCAACTTTCTAATTTAGATCCTCTATAATTGCCTAGTATCTAATTACTCTCGAAAGAGGATTAGTGAATCAGGCAACAAGATTATTATGACAAATTCTACTGCCTCCTACGACTTGTGGACAAATGACAAAAGGCTGAGAGCAGTCCAGATTCCTACCTGGAGCCAGACTGGGCTGATGGTTCGACCAGTGCTAGCGGCCTTTGGTCATCGCCAAGTTTCGGTAGTCGTGAAGCAAATTGAGGCTCAAAGCGTCGAAATATCTTCACTCGGATTGAAGCGATGTAGTGATCCAGAGTACAGCAGATTAAAGCTGCCGCAAAAGAATTTCACAAATCGATTTATTCGAGGGCTAACGATTGGCTTTCTCAATGGAGGGCTGGCCCGATGAGCGCCCTGCTGGAGAACGACCGCCACGAACCCCTACCCCTCGATCCCCTGGGCCAGCGCCTCTGCCTCAGCTTCCCCTACCTCTGGCAGGCGATTGTGGGCGTGAATCAGCCTAGCCCCGAATGGCAAACCCTGACCAAATATCCCCTCAGGCCGCGCGTGCTCTGGCGGCTCTGGCAGGATGCCTCCCAGCTCGTAGGCGTCCGCTTCGACAGCCTCACCCGCTACGCCCTCATCGACATTGACAAGGCCAGCGCCTATCACCCCAGCCAGGATGCCGAAGCCCTGCCCCGACTCAGAGCTGCCCTGGAAACCATCGGCCTCTACCGCACTGTGCTGCTGCGCTCTAGCTGGTCGGGCGGCCTGCACCTTTATCTACCGCTGCCGGAAGCTGTACCGACCTTCAGCCTCGCCAGCGCGATCCAGCAGTGCCTGGAAGCCCAAGATCTACAGCTCGCCCAGGGCCAGCTCGAAGTCTTCCCCAACTGCAAAACCTATGTGATCCGAGGCAGCGGCTACAGCGAGTACAACGCCCATCGCCTCCCCCTCCAGCCCGCCTCTGGCTCCTGCCTGCTAGACAACGACCTCAGCCCCGTCTCGACCGATCTAGGCCGCTTCTTCGAGCAGTGGGACAGTGCGGCTGCCGCGCAGGACATCGAGGAGTTGCGAACTGCCCTGACCACCGCCCGCCAGAACCGACGCGGCAAACGCCACCGCCAGTCAAACGGGGTGGAAGAGTGGCTGAACGACCTGAGAGCTGAGATGGCCGAGGGTTGGACTGGCCCAGGGCAGACCAATCACCTGCTGAAGACGATTGCCTGCTACGGCGTTGTGTTCGAGGGTTTGAGCGACGAGGCCCTGAGCGAATTCATCCAGGAAACCGCAGTCCACTCCCCCGGCTTTAGCCAGTGGTGCCGCCACCAGGCCGAGATCAAGCTGAAGGCCCAGGTCTGGGCCAGATCAGCAGCGGGCTACTACTGGAAGTTTGGCGACGAGCGGCAGCGGGAAGGCAGCTACCCGATTGAGGCAGCCTCGAACGTGATTCCCTTCTCCAAGAACGTGCAGCGCTCAGAGGACGCCCAGAGGCGCATCCAGGCCATCGTCCGCCAGCTTGAGGCCGAGGGCAGCCTACCGGATACCCCTACCGCTAGAGCCAAGATAATCGCCTCTCTGGGGGTGAGTATGAAGACCCTGTATCGCCATCCAAGCCTCTGGCATCCGGATCACTTCATCGCTATGGAACGATCGGGTAAAACACCAGATGTAGAGCGGGATTTGGCTCTTATAGAAGAAAAATTAGCTGATCCGGTTAAATCGCCAGAACCCAGTCAGAGCAAGGAATTTTACACCTTGAAAACCTCAATGAAGGGTAAGGCCGCTGAATCCGGTTCGGAGCTGGCTCAGCCGCCTACAGATGCCCGCCGCTCGCCTGTGAGTGAGCAAATCTCCTTGGAGTTGCTGGAACCCTTGCCCTATAAGTCTTCTATGGTTTCCACAGCCGCGCCGGTGCAGCTCTCCTTCTCCCACCTGAATGTGCCCCTTCTGGTTGACCCGGTGCGGTTGGAGGCAGACTGCGACTGGGCTATGAGTCAGGGCGACCGTGACTGGATTCTGCGGCGGCTGATGACGCTCTGGACACAGGGGCATGGGGATTTAGTGCGGTCGCTTTGCCGGTGGCATCCAGATTGGAAGCTGAAGGTTGAGGAGTCGGGGCCGGTGTTGGTCGATGCGCCTTGAGTGGACCTCTGCGGGACTGGTTGTGTTGAGCCGCAGCGGCAGGGCTGTCGTCGAGCGGATCGAGCAAGTGGGGCTGGAGCTGATCTTTTGGGCCGACTATGGCAGCGGGATTGCCCAGCCCCACGTCCGGGAAGATGTTACCTGCGGGCTGAAAATCGTGCTAGGGGGTGCGGTGGCTGAAGAACCGGCAGACTATGTTGCCTCTACTCCGGCTGTCCTGGCTGTGGGCAGTCGCGCTCGGGGCTGGATTGGCTGGAAGGAAACGAAGCGCCAGCGCAAGAACAGGAAGCCCTGGGTCTGTCGGCAGGCTTGGCTCTACTGGGAAGAGACTGGAGGCAAAAAGCGCTCTTGCTATATCCCCAAGACAAAGCTGGCCCTTGTTGAGGAGTCGGTGTATCGGTTGAAGCGGCCTCTGGCGGAGACGCTGGCGCTGCTGGGGAAATAAGTCTTTGGGCCTCTCAGTTTTCTCAGCAAACGATTAAGCCTTACTCAGGTTGGGGTCAGGACAGCTTCAGGGACGAGGCGCATTCTAGAACTCAAGCAAGGAAACGCAAGTCACTTCAAGGAGCCCCAATCATGAACCGCATCGCCCTCGCAGCTCTCTCTGTTCTAGCCCTAAGCACAGTCGCCACCCCTACAATGGCCCTGAACCAACGCTTTGACCAGTCCCACCGCGACAACCTGAACGCCTTGAACCAGCGGTTTGACAGTGAACGCCAGCAAACTCTGAATGCTCTGAATCCCAGATTTGACAGTGAGCGTCAGCAAACCTTGAACGCCCTGAATCCTCGCTTCGATGCTGAGCGGCAAGATACGTTAAACGCCCTGAGTCCCAGATTTGATGCTGAACGGCAACAAACTCTGAATGCCCTGAGTCCTCGGTTTGATCAGGAGCGCCAGGAAACCTTGAATGCTCTGAACCAACGCTTCGATACTGAGCGGCAAGAGACGCTGAATGCTTTGAATCCTCGGTTTGAGAAGTCCTACATGGACAACCTCTACAGCTAACGCCTTAACACTTGGCCTTGACCTACAGCAAACTCAACAATGGAAACTCCGATGAAGCGTCTTCTCACTATCTCTACTTTGGTTCTGCTGCCAGTTCTGACTCTGCCAGCCTTCGCCTCTGAAATGTCCGCTTCTAGGGAAATGGGTTCAACTGCTGCAACTCAGCTCTGTTCAGCTCTGGCTGGTCTTGAACCCGGCAGTTGGGAATACCGCGAGGCGGCTGTGCGCTGTCAGTATGGCAGTAATTAATCTATTCCCTTCCAAGTTTGCTCCTAATGCAGCAGCGTGACCAAGACCCCCACTATTCTTGCTAGAGGTGGGGGACTTTCTCTAAGCTTTCAAGATTAGACAAGATGAATCATTCGACAGAGGCCGGTTGCGTTCGGGAGACGTGGCCGGGTTTTTCTAGGATAGGGTGACTTGTACGAAAAAAAGAACAACCACCCCGCAGGAGTCTAGAACAGCAGGGCGATTGCTACAGGGTATAGAACAGGTTAACCCTTACCTCCTTCATCCCGCAGGCTCTTCAGCAGGTCTTCCAGCTTCTCCTGTGCCTCCTTGTGCGACTGGGCGCTGTAGGTCACGATCCCTGCTGCTGCTGCCGTTGCCCCTGCTTCGGGCAGACGTTCTGTGAGGGCCAGGACGCCGGTAGCCAGACCCAGCAGCATTGAGATGGCAATACCGATGGCATGGAGGTCAAAGCTGAGCTGAGCCTGACGAATGATTTCGCGCTGCCCTGCCCGCATGATGATCCGGTCACCGTCCCTGTCCTGGGGGGAAAGCGGTTTCTTGCCGAATGGGTTAGGATTGAACTTACCAAAACGATTAGACATGGAATTACCCTCCTGTCTGGTCGATGAGTGCCCGCCTGGGGGTCAGATATCAGGCGGGCATTTGTTTTGCTTACCTATCTGTGCGCTGCTGGTTAGCCCCGTGACGACGCAGGAGAGTTGGATGTTAGGCAGTCAGGGTGCAGGGATTTTACCCCTGGCTGGAGATCTGCGCTCCCACACACCCATATGGCGATTGCTTGCCTGACTACTAAGGTCACGCTTTCGATGGAACGACATTGAGGATAACTACCTCGTTAGGAGCATGGAATGGTTAAGTCGGTAAGTATAGGATTAGCCCAATTGCTTAATTTGCTGTGTTTTTCAGGCTTCCTAAATTCATAGATAAAGTCTTAATTCACTGCAAAAGCAAGCGATGCAGAACATAAGGAGCACGGCGTGTTTTTTCACAAAAAAGAAACGATTCATTCAGTCAATATTAAAGAAGCAAATCCACGTTTTGCTCAACTGCTTTTAGAGCAATTTGGTGGCGCAACTGGCGAACTTACTGCGGCTCTTCAATATTGGGTGCAGTCATTTCATGTTGAAAATGCTGGCATTCGCGATATGTTGCAAGATATTGCGCTCGAAGAGTTTGGTCACCTGGAAATGGTGGGTAAATTGATCGAAGGTCACACTAAGAACGTTGATCAAACTGAAGCTTTCAAAAGCAGCTTATTTGCAGTGCGCGGAATGGGACCTCACTTCCTCGACAGCCAGGGAAGCGCCTGGACAGCTAGCTACATCAATGAAGGTGGCGATGTTGTGCGTGACTTGAGAGCAAATATTGCAGCCGAGGCTGGCGCGCGTCAGACTTATGAATCTTTGATCAAACTGGCTTCAGATGAAGGAACGAAGAAAACCTTAGTGCATCTTCTCACTCGTGAAATCTCACACACAAAGATGTTTATGAAAGCTTTGGATTCGTTAGGAAAACTTGACGATCCATTCTTTGGTAATGTTCAGCCTGATGAAACAGTAGACATATACTACAATCTGTCTTCAAATGGCAAGGAAGACCAGCGCGGACCCTGGAACTCAGAACCTGATTTCCGCTATATTGCTGAACCTACTGCTTCGAGTTAATTGCATTAGTTTCTGAATGTACAAATCCCGTTTCTTAAAATCTTCAAGTAACGGGATTTTTAGTGGCCGATGTTATAAGTTTGGTGTATTTTTTGGCAGCTGTAGCGTTCACAGATAGATTGTGAACAGGACATTGAGCCGAAAGGCCGAGTGCCTGACTGCCTGACATATCTATGAGCAGGTGAGGGAACGAATGCGGGAGAACCAAAACTGGTCATAAAACTCCTGTTGTGCTCGTTTGGAGGCAAAACAGGGTTGAGGGTCGTTCACTTCTGTCAGGCAGTCAGACTGCTCTGAACTCGGGCTGGCGGCATTCTGGCCTCAATCTTTTCTCACTTTGCTATCAGGATTACCGTGTTTTACTGTAGGGATTAAACCGGCAAGAAAACCTGAAATCAGCGGTTAGTTTGCCTCTCCAAACATCGATTTGTTAACTTCAAAATTGGCTTTCTGGTCTTTACCCACTCTTCACCCGAATTCTGGTGGGGCTGCGGAAAGGTTTTTGCTGCGGCGTTTCCATAATATGGGCATGACGTTGGAGAAAATTTCGCCATGACTGACCAGAATTCGGCTACACCTGACCCGATTCGGCCCGATGACCTGATGGCTGAGTTAGGGATAAAAAAGGACGCCTACTACGCCTACCTAAAGCATCTAGGTATCAAGGCATCTAAAGACCCAGAAGGCAAATCTTACCTCACAGATGAGCAGGCCAATTTGGTGCGGGCGCTGCGTTCTCATGTTGAGAAAACCGGAAAGATTGAGGGATTTCCTAACACCGTCGAGTCGGGTCTGGTTTGGGCCGAAGCTCCTGACCTGCTCGCTGAGGCTGTCCAGCAAGCCACGCAGAATGCCAGCGCTGCCGATGGCCTTGACCTGGAAGACCTGATCTACTCGGCAGCCGAGCTGAAGGGCCACCAGCTAGCGATGGGCGATCTGGTCAAGTTGGAGCTAGCGAACCGGCTCACCTACGACGACCTGCCAGAGGAAGTGAAGCAGAAGGTGGATCGCGTCCGGGAGGCCGCCAACCCAAAACTCCAGCCCGCCCACCTAGCCAATCAGCTTCTTCAGCAGTGGCGCAGCCAGCAGGCCCCAGCTCAGGCCCAGGCAGCCTAGTCTATGCCCAGGAGTTCGAGCAGGTCACAGCGGCCATCAGCTCCGGCTACAGCGCGTTGGTTTTAGGTGAGGCGGGCAGCGGGGCAGACGAGCTGGCCCAGGCTCTGTATCGTCGATTCTCAGGTGAGCTGGATGTCGCCACCGTGATCTACAAAGGCAGCGGCAAGCTGTTCTTCAAGGCGGTGGCTGAGCAGTTGGACATCCCGACTGAGACGGAGGACGGCAAGGCCCTGACGATGGACCAACTCAAGGAAGAGATCGCCCAGAACGTCTCACCTGAAACGCTGCTGATCCTGCCAGAAGCCAAACGGCTGACGACGGGCATCCGCTACTGGCTGGAAGACCTGCTTGTTTCTGGGGTGAGGCTGGTCTGCTTTGCGGCGGCCAACCCTGGCAAAGACATCTTTCTGGAAATGATTGAGGTGGAGTTGGAGCTGCCGAGCGACCGGCATATCCGCGAGGTGATGGAGACGGAGGCCCAGAAGCAGGGCGTCGCTCTCGATCAGTCCAGGCTGGCCCAGTTGCAGCCGTTGGCGGGGCGGAACCCGATGCTGGCTCGTAAGGTGATTCGGCGCGAGAAGCTGGGCATTCGGCAGGATGCGGTCGAACACACCCAGTACGTGGTGATTATGCCGATCATCATCGCGGCCCTGTTCAGCTTTGCCGTCGTCCGGTTTGTCGGGATGGGGACGGGGAACAAGGCGCTCTACATCACGGGTGGGGTGTCGCTAGTGGCGGCGATGGCGCTGAAGCAGTTGGGCCATGTGAAGGGGGCGAGGAAGCGGCTGGGGCAGTGAATGATAAAACCCCTAGAGACGATTTCTAGGGGCTTCTGGAAGGGAAAGATTGGCGCAGGACTAACTTAAGTCTTGGATTTGAGTTAGCAGCATTTTTAGCTTCTCCTGTGATTCTTTGCCTAGCTGAAAACAAACAGTACTCGATGTCAACCCCGCTGCGGCGGTCACAGTGCCCTCAGTACTTTTTCCAGTGAGCAACAAGCAGCACCCTATCACGCTAACTCCCAAAGAGAGGGCCATCGCACCAACATATATGTTGAATGCCCACTGCGACTGTCTCAAAATCTCTTTCTGGGTTGCCGTTTTAATTACCTCTTCAGAGTTTGAGACGATATTCGGTTTTGGATTGGACATAATTTACCTCTAGCATCTGTGGACAAGATGCCGAGGAAAGGGAAAAGACGTGACTCTTTTTTGTGTTCCTTTCACTCGGACTTAACGAACCTTTCGCTGCACCCGAAGGTATTATCAGCACCAGCAAGGCTTAACCCTTGCGGTGGCTTCAAGTTATAGCTCAAAATCCGGCCATTGGCGTACTGAATAAGAGCGTCTAGCTTACGCTCTTGATGTGTCTTCATGCTTAACAACTTGTTACTTGCTTTTTAGGGCAACCCGGATTAATGTTTCATGCACGTGACTCTTTTTTGTGTTCTATATCAGGACTCAAAATAGGCAAAAACCCCATCCTGCAATAGGCTTGGGGTTTTTGTTTGTGAAAATGACATGATATAACTTCGCTTCTCGGTTTTGCTCCAAGTAACGGGGAAACCTTTGGGAAGTACCTTTAAAGACGGTCGTTTTCGAGATGATGTCCCTCACCCACGCTACCATTGCCGCTGCCGGAGCCAGCCTAATCCTCGGCACCGCAAACCCTGTGGTCTTGGGTCTGGCCATCCTCGGCTCCCAGCTCCCCGACCTCGACACCAGCACCAGCACCATCGGCCAGATCTGCTACCCGATCAGCAGTTGGCTAGAAACCCGCTTTCCCCACCGCAGTGTCACCCATAGCCTGCTGGCTACTACTGCCCTAACCCTGTTCAGCCTCGGCACCGGCTACCTGCTGAATCAGGTCTGGTTCGCCCTGGCCCTGCCGCTGGGCCACCTGCTGGCTTGCTTCTCGGACACCTTCACCAAACAGGGCGTCCAGCTCTTTTATCCCAACCCAGCCTGGGCCGTCAGCGTCAGCAATCCTCGCCGCAGGCTCAAGACCGGAGGGGCAGGTGAGCTATGGGTGCTAGGGGGTGCGATGCTGGCCTTGGTCATTGGCATCTACTTCGCTACAGGTGGTGGCATTACCCAGCAGGTGAGTCAGGTGATGGGCCTGAAGGAGGGCGCGATTGCCACCTATGACCGTAGTGCTGCCAGCCACCAGGTCTTTGCCGAGATCCGGGGCGTCTGGGCCAGCGATCGCAGTCGAGCCGACGGGCGATATTTCATCCTGGGTACCGAAGGCGCAGAGTTTATCGTCACGGACGGTAGAGGCATCTACAAAACTGGGCAGCAAATCATCTCAGAGCACCTTTCTACCGCAGTGGGCACGGCTGCCACCACCCAGACTCTTACCCTGACCTTCAGCGATCAGGCGGCGCTGGAGCAGTTGCAGCAGTTGCAGGCGGGCTATCCCAATGCGGCGATCTACCTGAGCGGCTCGGTCGCGGTGGATATGCCGGAGGAGATCCAGCTTACAGCTCAGCCCAACCAGTTTCAGACGGCCTCGCTGGCGGGCAGTACGTTGAACTTGACCCTGCAT
>QLAH01000217.1_pt1 | contig 42609 bp, 30 predicted proteins | sample 4693081 | NCBI WGS metagenome assembly QLAH01 (sample SAMN09425401, study PRJNA476045) | Lake water metagenome, whole genome shotgun sequencing project. | reverse complement strand
GATTATTAACTATTATGGGGGCTCCTTCACCCATATTTATAAGTGATGTCATGGATGCATTAACAAATTCGTGAACAGTTGCTGATCCAAATACATTATACCTCGGACGGCCGGTAGTTGGATCAAACCAACTAAAAATTGCACCAAAATTTGCCCTCGGCTTCACCAAACTATTAAAGGTTTTGGTTCTTGTAACTGAACAACCTGTTGATGAACTAATCGTTAGGGTGATGGTTTGATTCACACCTCCATGTGTTCTTGGAAAAATAAAAGGTGTTGTATGATTTGGATTAAACATTGGCGGATTAGGATCTGCGTTAGTAGTCCACTTGTAGGAATAGTTTCCGGCAGGAGGAATTGTTGTAATTTGAGCGGTTATTAACGGCATAATATCTGGCTGTCTTGGCCCTTCTGTAATTGTAAAATCAGGATTACCCAAGTCAATTATATTAACATAATGCATAAAGCTGTCAACGCAACCTTCTAAAGAAGTCACTTTTAACTCAACAGGGAACAGACCATTCTGTTGGAAAATTATTCTTGGATTAACAAAAGTGTCATTGCCTTCTCTGTATGTTAGGTTGGTAGTAGCAAAATCCCATTTATACAGCATTTGACCACGCTTAAGGGTAGAATTACTAATATATTGGAAATCGTGCCCACCGCCTGGTGTTCCGCCGTTGTTACAAAGTTGAAGGGTATCACCTGCAACTATATTTTGTAATGCTGTATTCAAATACAATACATAGCCAACTTTTGGTTTAGGGAATACAGTGATTTTTTTAGCAATTGAATCTGTTACAGTACAAGTTCCTAATGTATTTGTAACGATCAACTTCACGTTGTAATCACCAGCTGAATCATATGTTTTATTCGCGATATTTTGAGTGGTAGCAATTGAACCATCTCCTAAAAGCCAGCGATATGAAATAACACTTCCACCAGTTGCGCTAGCTACACTTGTATTAGTAAAATTGAAGCTATTGCCATTTTCACATACAGAAGTTGATAGAATAGTAAAGTCTGTAGAAGTGATTTTAGGACAGGTTGTGATTGTTTTGCTCAAACTATCTGCACAACCTTCTGTATTGGTAACAACCAATTTAATGGTATAATTTGTTCCAGCACCTGCATATTCTTTGGTAGGATTAATCATTGTTGAAGTTGTGCCATCACCTAGATCCCAGAAATAAGTAGGATTGCCAAAACTTACAAAAGAAGAATCGATGAATGTATAAGCTTTACCATTAGACTGTTTTTCTAAAATTCTGAAATTGACAGTAGGCTTAGGATAAACACTTACTTGTTGAGTGATTATTGCTGTATCGCCATTTCTAACGACTCTTAATTTAACAATATAATGTCCTGGAGTAGTATAAGTGAAATTAGCATCTCTAGTAGTTCTAGTTGTAACGTTATCTCCTAATTCCCATAAATAAACTTCACCACCAATGATAGGCGTCGTATTAGTGAAAGTAAAGCTATTGCCGGTAATACATTGCAAGCTATCATTAATGGTAAAAGAAGCACGGAAACTATTTGTTGGTGGAGCTGGTGGAGGAGGGATAACAATAGGCAGACCCGCCGCAACTACAATATTTTGTGTTACGCTATCAGCACAACCAGCTAGTGTAATACCCTTTAGTCTAACAGGATAAGTACCCGCACTTGCAAATACTTTATTAACGTTAGCACCTGTATCAACGGTGTTATCTCCAAAATTCCAAGCATTTATACTTATCAGCCCTGCATTGATTGTTCCTTGACTTACAAAATTATAAGTAGATCCAGCAGTGCCTCCGTTGTACACTGCAAAATTCATTACAGGCAAAGGATTTACAGTAACTTTTTTTACAATAGTATAGGTTTTGCCTGAAAAGTCAGTACCAACTAGGGTAATATTATAATCTCCAGACTGAGTATACACTTTAGTAGGAGGAGTTTGTAAAGTTGAAGAAGTACCATCGCCAAAATTCCAACTATAACTAGCAAAGTTACCAGTTGATGAGTTCGTAAATGAGTAACTATTTACATTGATACACTGAGCGCTATCATTTACTGTAAAAGATACAGCATTGTTAGAATTAGATGGAGGAGCTGCGGCAACTACAATATTTTGTGTTACACTATCAACACAGCCCGCTAGGGTTATGCCCTTTAGTTTAACAGGATAAGTACCTGCACTCGCAAATACTTTATTAACGTTGGCACCCGTATCAACAGTGTTATCTCCAAAATTCCAAGCATTTGTGGCAATACTGCCAGCATTGATCGTTCCTTGACTTACAAAATTATAAGTGGAGCCAGCTGTACCCCCGTTGTAAACTGCAAAATTCATCACTGGCAAAGGATGAACGGTGACTTTTTTAACAATAGTAGAGGTATTACCTGAAGCGTCAGTTCCAATCAAAGTGACATTAAAATCACCTGACTGAGCATAGATTTTAGCTGGAGGAGTTGCTAACGATGAAGTAGTATTATCTCCAAAGTTCCAACTATAACTGGCGAAAGTGCCTGTTGACGTATTGGTAAATGTGAAACTGTGCCCTGGCAAGCACTGTTCAGCATTATTCACAGTAAAATTTACTGCGTTTTGTGCACTTGGAGTTAACCCTGTTAAAACAGCGGCAACAAAAAGTAGGAATACTTTTAGTGTAAAGTTTTTGTTCATAAATGGCTAATTTATTATTATTAGCCCTTCACAAGCTTGGATTTCAGAACGTAAACATATCGAATTATTTATAATTGTTAAAGTATTTTTAATATATTGCTAAAAAAGTCTCCCTATTTAGACATAACTAATTGAAAATCAAGTTGTACTATCTATTTTGTAAAAGCCCGAAAAAAATTCTTTTTTTGATTGTGCTGAGCCCAATCATACTAATTGCTCAATTTAATAAAGGAAGCCTGCAAAATCCACCGTTAATTGAAAGTATAACAAGTGACACGGCTAATGGCCAATTTTATCAAGTATTGTTCATTTATGATGAAAGCAATAGAGTCATTGGGATTACCCATAAAGTTTTAAAAATTATAACAGTTGGTAAAAAACAAACTATTAAAATTCAAGAAGAAGTAAAACAAGTTTTTGAGTATGCAGGAAATACAATAGCACCGTATGTAAGAAAAACAGGCTATTCAGTTTACGATAATACCACTAAAAAATGGCATACAGATTTTTTGGAAGAACAATATTTTATATATGAAAACGGAAATCGAGTAAGCGACAGTACTTTATTGCTTAAGGAACAAAAAAAAATCATAGGGAAATTAGAAGAAACAGATCAAGGTTTTAATCATGAAGTTGATTTAAGACCGCCTTTTGATCCTAACAAATACGAACCACCTAACTCCTATTCCAATTATTTTGAACTAATAGCTCAATCAAATATTCGTGATGAAGTTTCTAGGCACTTTACTGGATATAAATTTGATGGAACTACTTACTATAGTTTTTCAACATTTGATTCAAAGACCAACCCATTGATGCAGTTAAATATTGCTAGTGTATTGATGAATGAAAAAATTTGCTTTCCTTTTTCAGGGGGTAAAAATATAGGTAAATATAATATTTCGTTTTTTAGAGGAGGTCAATATGGAGAAAAAGGACTTAACTGGTATTTTTTTAATCAAAATAATCCATTATCCTATTCTGTAGGAAATGGTGAAACTGCTTCTTACAAAGGAATTGTAGATTTTCAATACACTTACAATCAATTTAATCAACCCATTTTTGCTAAAGCAAATGTAAAAATAGTAATGAGGGGTAACGAAAAATATTTAATTGAAAAATATCAAAAAAGGTTCACTTTGAGATATAAAAAATAGCTCAAAAAAGAATCACGCAAAACATTTAAGTACCAATAATATTTAAACCCAACACCAACAATCTAATTCTATTCTTACAATTTTCCCATTTCATTAAAGTGCTGAATCTAAAAACTAACCAAGATTAATTGTTTAGTTTAATTTTTGCAGATGCATTCTCAACACGGATATATGACATATCATCTTTTTGCATTGGCTTAATCCGTTTTCCATTTATGGTCCATATTTTATATTTACCTGCTGGTTGTTCAAACAATATCGTCCAATCATTAGCTGTCTGCTTTACTGTAAAAATGATTGTATTGCTTGTCTTCTTAAAATCTACAGATACACTATTATCCCCCATAATTACATTTTCTAATTTTCCATAAGTGAGTGCCGTTGGTAATGATGGAGATAGTTTTAATTGTTTTTTATACGCCTGTGGTTTAATTCCAAAAAACTGTTTTACAATTGGCTCTCCATATGCATATACATTCCAAGCCTGTGTCATCATCCCGTAATCAGGAGATACTTCATACATAGAACCGGGCAAAGCATATCCAAAAGTTTTATCTACTCGTTTCAATAAATCAAATGCTTCATTTGGTCTTCCATAATTATTCTCCGCTATAATTTGCACTGCCGTGGGCAATGTCATTACTGTACCCGTATAGGTAAAATCATTTTTGCCCACACTTGCTGCATAAGAATATTCATGCTGGTCTCTTTTTTCATTTTTATCTATACCAGTTACATACATCCCAAACCCATTGGTGAACCGTTTTGCCGTATTTAATGCTTTAATGGCTCTTTCTTTATCTGCAATACCTGTTTCTAATGGCGTATTAACTACCCAGTTATGGTGCATTACAAATCCTTTGTTTAAATTAAATGAATCAACCAAGGCATTTTGTTTGATTTTATTCAATGTCTTCACTGCCCAATCATTCTTTAATGTATCAGCCCTTACTATGGCATCTTCAATCAAATGTAAAGCCTGAACTTTGGTAGATATAAAATCAGCATACGAATGCTCTTCTTCAACCCAGAATTGTCTATTTATTTTCTCTTTTAATTGATCGGCCCTTGTTTGATATTCTTCTGCTAGTTTAGGTTTCTTGAGCCATTTAGCCATTTTTGCAGCATCCGCAAACGCTTTCTGGGTATAAGCAGCGACGTCAATCATTTCAGAAGTTAGTCCGTGAATTTCCATCATGCCTGCTCCATCAGGAAACAAATTTTTATCCGCATCATTTTCATTTAATACCCAATTCAACCCTTTAACCACTGAGGGAAAATATTTTTTCAAAAAAACTTGATCACCAGTCCAACAAAAAACCTCCCAAATTAAAGAGATAAATTGAGGTGTTTCATTCACATTCCCAGGATTAAAAACCGCACCATTTGTAGAAACTTCATGTACAATTCTACCATTCCCATTGTGCTTTTCAGAAATACGATGAATTAAATCGATAGAGCTATAAACCAAATCCTTTCTACCCATCGCAATCAAGCTCTTCAAAGTATAGGCCATATCGCCTCCAAACCACCAAGGATAATCTGGGAGACCTGCAACTATTCCTTTTCCTACACCAGCAACATTTAAGGTTAACCAATCACTATTATACTTTAACCATTCAAAAGTATTAGCAATTGATTTGTCACTTAATGTTAGCATTGATTTGTATTTCAATTTATTCAAACGCTCCTTCTTATTCGCTAATAAAAAAGCTGCTGAGTTTTGCAAAGTTTGATAAGCTGCAAAAGCATTTTCTTTAGATTTAGCAGAGCCAGTTATAATGAAAGGGAAACGAAATACTTGATTAGGGTTAAGCAAAATCTCGTAGTCTGTACTAGTTATACTTGTGTTTGGCTTATTGGGCTTAACTAAAATTTGATCATTTTCATTTCCTTTAATCGTTGAACCATATACTACATACCAAGGATTCAAAGAATCTTTAACCAACCAACGATTATATTTAGGGCTATAAAAAGGTATGTCTTTGCCATTCACCATACCAGTCCTCTCACCTAACCAAACAGGCATTAAGTTAGAGATGGCTTTAATATTTAACTTAATGCTTCGATGTAGTTTACTATTATTTGTGATGACGTATTCAATATAAATACCACTAATTTGATCTGGCACAAATTGAAAGCGCTCTATGCTAATTGGAGCTAAATCAGATTTGAATACATGTTTATTACCAAATGGATAATTAACAAACATATCCGCTTTATTAAGAGGATATGTTTTATCCCCAATAGTAATACTTGCTTCAAATCCATCCATCAATTTAATGGGATGATGCCATATGCCCCCCATTTCATCTTTAACGTGCCAGCCTAAATCAGGAAAACTTCCATCTTGATGTCCTATCATGTAAACTTTCTCTCCAGCCGTATTATACGGTGTATTTAAAAATGCAGGCTTCCCTTTTAAAGAGGGGGCCTGTTTAAAGTGGGGTAGTATTGAGTTATTGGCATTGCTTTGCCCGTATAATATTCCATTAAAAAACACCAATGCTATTAGCACAATCAGCTGATCCAATTTTCTCATAAAATGATTAATTTATCGTACCGTCTAAACGGTATCTGATTAAAGTTAATGGAACTTATTTTTACTTACTAATAATCTGAATATGGATTTCAAACATTCCTTCTACATACTATTGATTACTGTTTCAGTTTGCTTTGGTAAAAATGCAACAGCAAAAAGTTGGAGTGAAGCTGATAATTATAAGAATCAGTTTCGCATACTCAGTTCTAAAGGCATTGTTTTGGATGCTCCCATGGTAAAAGATAAAGAAACGAGGAAACGCTATAATAAGAGCCTACAAGAAGGATGGGGCTATTCAGGATCTGATGCAAAAAGGGTGTTAAATGGACTTGAAAAAGAAGGACAACCAGAATGGATTCAGGATGGTATTAGTGAAGCCGAAGAAAAAATTATTCAAAGCTTAAATGGATGGAATGTTGTAGCATTATCATCAGAATATCAAGTATTGGAATTCTATCCACATTCTAATCAACATTTACCAGAACAATATCAATTTAAAAAGCCATTTTGCTTCGTTGTGGAACGATATTATGTTGTTTTCAGCACTAGTTTTAGTAAAATTCAGCAAACGGCAGACACGAGTACTTCCTTCAAAAAAATGCAGGCATTCACAGGATATCCGGTTCGATTAAATAAATTATTACCGTATGCAGATGGTAATAGTCCTTCTTCGTATGTACCTGATAAGGAAATAAAAACAGCAAGGATGAAAAAACATTTTCAGATTGATTCTTTAGAGCTGCTTAAAAATGAACATTCCAAAGGTTGGCCTAAAGGCATAACTACACTAAGTACAGAAGATTTGAAAAAACTTAAAGCCTATTATTTATTTAGCTATTGGAGGGGAACTAAAGAGTGGGGATATCAAGAGTGTTTATACATCAGAATACCTGCTAATGAGAATGCAGCTATTTTCCCGCAAATCGGATTCATACCAAACCATGACCTTTACAATACTATTCAAAATGATAGCAATTATATCACTTGGGCAGAAAACAAACCTCCTAAAGATTTTAGGATCAAAAATATCATAGAAGTAATGCGCAAAGCAATGATTGCATATGCTGATGACCGAGCCTTTAGGAGCTTGTACAAACCAGGTAGCAAATGGGATATAAATGACAAAGGTGCTGGCATGATTCCAACAGATTTATATGTGCTTAACCCAAAAGCAGCTGGTCAAGTAATTCATAGAAAAGATAAATTGAGTACTTATCAATTAATGGTACCCCTTGAAAAAAGTATTAATCGTTTTGATGCAGAACAAACTGCTTTTCAATTGGCCAAACAAGTTGCTGAAGAAGCGAGTATAACATTAAAACCAGGTGAAGAGCCTATTGAATTTTACTTAAGTGAACCAAGAAATATCAATGGCGGTAAATTATATGTACTTCAATATAAAAAAGATGCTCTTTTAGGAAACAATCAATACCAAGTATTTGCCATCATGAGCGTAGATGATGTGGTATGGTTGAATTATATTTTTAGAAATGAGATTTACGGGTACTTGTTTTAATTGATGAAAAATAGATACCGTATATTGTTTCAAAATTAAATAATGAAATATATAACCATAGTAGTATTGTTTATTTCACTAAAAGGATTTGCACAAAAACCCATTAGCAAATTAGATAGCTTTTGGACTACATTGCAGCAACATTGCGGCAAAGCTTATGAAGGTGTAATTATCAGTGGCGCTACAGCAGATTTTAAGGATAAGAAATTGGTTATGCATGTAAAAGCCTGCGAAGAAAATCGGATTCGTATTCCATTTAATGTAGGCGATAATAGATCTAGAACATGGGTACTTACCAAAAAGAAATCAAGCATAACACTTAAACACGATCATCGTCATGAAGATGGCTCAGAAGATATAGTAACACAATACGGCGGATCATCTACCAATGAAGGTTTTTCGAATATGCAAATATTCCCTGCTGATATTCAAACACAAAAAACCATACCCGCAGCAGCCTCTAATGTATGGTGGATTACTATTAACGATAGTAGTTTTACTTATAACTTAAGAAGAATTGGATCAGATAGATTATTTACCGTTTCCTTCAACTTAAAGCAACCAATAGAAACACCTCTTGCCCCATGGGGATGGAAAGATTAGTGTAACACTACTGTACCTCCCATATCTTCCAAAGCAACTCCCTTGGTTTCTGGCATCATCTTCCAAACATACAATAGTTGCAATACCATCATGAATGCGAAGAATCCAAAAATAATAGTGCCCGAAACATTGGCGGCAAAGTAGGGGAATACTTGCGCAATTAGTGCCGCAAAAACCCAATGGACCAAACTTCCAAAAGAAGTACCACTTGCTCTAACCGAATTAGGAAACAGTTCAGATAAGAAAACCCAAATAACTGCACCTTGCCCCACCGCGTGTGCAGCAATAAATACAAATACATAATACACAACCATACTTTGATCTGTACTATTAAAAGAAACTGCAATCATAGTAAGTGAAAAAATATAACCAACTGAACCAATAAACATCAATACTCTTCTTCCAAAACGATCAATCAAATACCAGCCTGTAATAGTAAAGATCAAATTCATTACCCCAATTCCAACAGTAGACAGCAGTGCTCCCTCACGGCCAATTCCTGCCATTTCAAAAACCTTTGGCGCAAAATAGATAATGGCATTAATGCCAGATAGCTGATTAAAAAAAGCAATCAAGAAAGCGAGTAGAAGGGGTTTGAAAAACTTTTTATTGAACAAGGACTCCGTTACTGTTTTTCCAACTGACGCTTTAATATCTGCAATTACTTTAGGTGCATCTTCTCCAGTTAATGACAATACCTTTGCAGCAGCTACATCATCCTTTTTAAAAAGCACCAACCACCTCGGGGTTTCTGGTGTAATCAACATTAACAAAGAAAAAAATAAGGAAGGGATTGCAACCACTCCTAACATCCAACGCCAATCATTTTCTCCACCCACTCCTGCTAACAAATAATTAGAAAAGTAAGCTATCAATATTCCTGCAACAACATTTAATTGAAATGAAATAACCATTCGGCCTCTGTATTTAGGAGGTGCGATTTCTGAAATATAAACAGGGGCAACAACAGAAGATGCACCGATACTTAAGCCGCTAACAAAACGGAAAAACATAAAGACATACACATTGGTAGATAATGCAGCTCCGATGGAAGTGACCAAAAAAAGAATACCTATCCAAATTAGCGTTTGCTTTCTACCTATTTTATTTGCAGGAATATTTCCTAATGCCGCTCCAAAAGCAGTACCATATAAGGCCATCGCAATGGCTGTTCCATGCATCCAATCGGATAAGGACCATAATTCTTGAATGGCTTGTTCGGCGCCTGAAATTACAGCAACATCTAACCCAAACAAAAAACCGCCTAACCCAACGGTGATAGACCAAATGGCTAATTTATTATTCATAGCAAGCTTTGTAAAAAGTAATATATTCAATAGTTGAATGCAGAACAATATAAACCGAAATTTGATCTTATGAAAAAAGTCTTTGTCTTTTGTTTACTCTTTGCAGTTAATAGTTACGGACAGAAAAAAAATATCAAACAAGCGCCATCCAATTCAGCAGCAATTGAATTAAGCGGATTAAAAGAAAGCACTTTGAAATTTCTAGACGCTAGCTACCTAAAAGACAAGCAAACAGCTTTGCAGATATGGGATTATGCAGAGTTGGGTTATAAAGAAACCAAAAGTGCAGCTTTACATGTACAAAACTTAAAAGACGCAGGATTCACTGTAGAAACAGGTGTAGCGGGTATTCCCACCGCTTTTGTAGCCACTTATGGTTCGGGCAGTCCGGTAATTGGCATATTAGCAGAATATGATGCATTGCCAGGTTTGGCGCAAGAAGCAGTAGCAGAAAAAAAATCCATCGAAGGAAAAGCAGGAGGGCATGGATGTGGTCACCATTTATTTGGAACCGCTTCTGTTTCGGCTGGCATTGCTATTAAGAAATTGATTGAAGAGAAAAAAATCAGTGGCACTATTAAAGTATATGGTTGCCCTGCTGAAGAAGGTGGTAGCGGTAAAGTATATATGGTTCGTGAGGGGCTATTTAACAATGTAGATGCCGTAATCCATTGGCACCCTGATGATGAAAATAAAGTATACATGACCAGCTTTATTGCCAATAAATCTGCGAAGTTTAAATTTTATGGAATATCCTCTCATGCTGCGATGTCTCCAGAGAATGGGCGTTCGTCTTTAGATGCGGTAGAAGCCATGAACAATATGGCCAATATGATGCGTGAACATATTCCACAAGAAACAAGAATACATTATGTTATTACCAATGGAGGTAAAGCACCCAACGTAGTACCCGATTATGCAGAAGTATATTATTATGTACGCCATCCTAAAAGAGAAGTGGCAGTTGATGTATTTGATAGAATTACCAAGGCAGCCGAAGGAGCAGCATTGGGTACTGGTACAACTATGAAATACGAAATTGTAGGAGGAACACATGATTTATTGATTAATAAAACATTGGCTTCCCTCATGCAAGAAAATTTAGAAAAAGTTGGGGGTGTTGTTTACACAGAAGAAGAAAAAGTATTTGGGAAAAAATTACAAGCAAGTTTTTTTAATAAAGCCCCAGCAATAGAAGAAGCTAGTACCATTCAACCTTTACAAAAAGAAACAAATGCAGGTGGTGGCTCAAGCGATGTAAGTGATGTAAGCTATGTAGTTCCTACAGTAGGATTGGAAGCGGCTACTTGGATACCTGGAACATCTGCCCATAGCTGGCAAGCGGTTGCCAGCGGCGGTACAGAAATAGGCACCAAAGGAATGCTAGTTGCTTCAAAAACAATGGCGCTGACTGCAATTGATTTATTTAGTAAACCTGCTGTGATTGTTAAAGCAAAAGAAGAATTTATAAAGAGCGTAGGAGACTATAAATACAAACCCTTGTTAGGAGATAGAAAACCAGCACTGAATTATAGAGACTAAATTATCTACTCAATAAATAATCTTTAAAGGAAGCATATTCGTTTAACATCGGTATGCTTCTTTTTTCTTTCGTAAACAATTCCATTGCCGCAAGCGGGATTTTAGGCGCTACGCCAATTGCGGTGTTGATGGAATCGGGAAACTTTATTGGATCAGCTGTTTCTAAAATATAGCCAGCAGCATTATTATGATTTTGTTGATACTGCTGTAAAGCAGCATAAGCAACTGCTCCATGAGGATCTAATAAATAATTATTTTTTTGGTAAACTTCACGTATCGTTTGAATAGTTGTTTCATCTGAAATAGTATATCCAGAAACCAATGAATTAAAAGCAGTATACTCATGATTCATCAATTCCAATATTCTTACAAAATTACTGGGATTGCCTACATCCATTGCATTTGAAATAGTGGGCGTAGTAAGCTTTGACTTAAAAATACCGGTTTGTAAATAATCAGGCACTGCATCATTTACATTACAAGCAGCAATAAAATGCTGAACAGGTAACCCGGTTTTATATGCCATAATTCCGGCACAAAGATTTCCAAAATTACCACTAGGTACCGCTATCACTGGAGCAGTTTTTTCTTCCCATTGTTGGTGGGCTAAAAAATAATAAATCTGTTGTGAAAGCCATCTGGCAACATTAATAGAGTTGGCAGAACTCAACTGCATTTCATTATTAATGTCATCATCTGCAAAGGCTGCTTTCACCATCGCCTGACAATCGTCAAAGCTTCCATCAATTTCTAATGCGGTAATATTTTCACCACAAGTAGTCAGTTGTAATTCTTGAACTGGACTTACCTTTCCGGAAGGATATAAAATGATTACATCAATCCCTTCTACGCCTAAGAAGCCATTGGCTACTGCACCACCCGTATCTCCAGAAGTTGCCACCAAAATAGTAATCTTGTTAGATTGGTTTTTTGAGAAGTAAGAAAGACACCTGCTCATGAATCTAGCACCCACATCTTTAAATGCAAAAGTGGGACCATGATATAATTCAAGTGATGCAATTCCAGCGTGAATAAATTTTAAAGGGAATTGAAAGTTGACTGTTTCACTAACGATACGATATAATTCATCAGCAGGTATTACGTCTCCTACAAATGGCTCCATTACACGAAAAGCAATTTCTTCTTTCGATAAGCTTATAAGCTGGCCGATAAAATCAGGTGCATGAATAGGAATTCGTTCAGGAAAGTATAACCCCTTATCAGGGGCCTGCCCCAATATAGTAGCTTCTTTAAAATTTACATGCTGCGATTGCTTATTTAAACTAAAATATTTCATGACATTTCCATTAATTGAATACCATTGGTATTAATGGTAGTAACATAAGTATGGCAGCTTAAACCAATTGAATCATAAATTTTTTTCATCGCCAATTCTACTGCTTTGGCTGTAGTTTCATTTTTACTCAACATAAATATGGAAGGGCCTGAACCTGAAATTCCTCCACCCAATGCACCCAATTCTTTACTGATATTTTTCACTTGATCAAATGCAGGAATTAAAATGCTCCTGGTTGGTTCTATCAAAACATCTTCCAATGACCGACCAATTAAATCATAATCACTTTGTTGCAAACCAGCTACTAAACCAGCAATATTCCCCCATTGTTTAATGGCATCCTTCAATAAAATTTGTTGTTTCAATATACTCCTTGCGTCAGCAGTTCTTACTTCTATCTGTGGATGTACAATTGTTACAAATAAATCAGGGACTGTAAGTTTAATAATGTCTAATGGAAAAACAGAACGAATCAATGTAACACCTCCATAAATACAGGGTGCAATATTATCCGCGTGTTTTACTCCTGAAGCCAGTTTTTCTCCATTCATGGCAAACCGAACTAAGTCTTCTTTTGAAAATGGATTTCCCAATAATGCATTTGCTCCAGCAACTGCACCAGCAGAACTGGCTGCACTTGACCCTACCCCACTACCGGGTTTAATTTGTTTATTAATCGTAAGCCTGAATCCAATAGGAGTGGAATAGGCTTCCATTAGTGCCATTAAAGCAGCACCTGCTACATTTTGCAAAGGATCAGTGGGCAAATTGAAATCATCTTCATTAATGATGGTAATGCCAGGCTCATGAGCCAATTCAATATACATGATATCAAAGGGATCATTCACTGCAAATCCTAATACATCAAAGCCACAAACCATATTGGCAACTGTTGCAGGGCTATGAATTTTAATTTTTGTTGCCATAAAAATTATGCTACTCTAATAATATCAGCAAATACCCCAGATGCAGTTACTTCCGCTCCAGCACCAGCTCCCTTAACCACTAAAGGTTGTTCTGGATAGCGCTCAGTATAAAACAAAACCAAATTATCCTTTCCATACAAATGATAAAAATCAGAATTAGCGGGAATATGTTGCAATCCAACTTTAGCAATTCCTTTATCATACTCAGCAACAAATTTCAATTTTGCATTGTTTGCTTGTGCGGCTTCGAACAATTGTTTAAAATGCGGTTCTTGTTTTTCCATCTCTGTATAAAAATCTTCTACAGATCCCTCAAAACAACTAGCTGGTAAAAATGCTTCATTGATAATTTGATTCATTTCCATTGGTTCACCAGCTTCTCTTGCCAAGATCATGATTTTACGCATCACATCGGTGCCGCCTAAATCTAATCTTGGATCTGGCTCAGTATACCCTTCCTCCTGAGCACGCTTTACTACTTTTGCAAAAGGGATGGTACCATTATACTGATTGAAAACAAAATTCAATGTGCCCGATAAAACCGCTTGAATTTTATTGATTTTATCACCACTTCTTAATAAATCATTCAAGGTTCCAATGATTGGCAAGCCTGCTCCCACGTTTGTTTCGAATAAAAACTGGGTATTAAATGTTCTTGCTAATGTTTTCAACTTTTTATAATCTGCATACAATGCTGAACAAGCAATTTTATTACAAGCAACTACAGCAATGCTCTTTAGCAATAAAGTACTATACACCGATGCAACCGTATCATTGGCCGTTACATCTACAAATACACTATTGCGTAAGTTTTTTTGAATAATAGACGCTACAAAGGAATGGATATTGGCTTCAGGTGCATGATCTAATAAAGATTTCCAATTAGTTAAATCAATACCCGCATCATCCAAAATCACTCTTCTACTATTGGCAATTCCAACTACCTGTATTTGCAAGCGCATATGTTCTTTTAGGTATTGCATTTGATTATGCAATTGACTCAATAACTTACTCCCTACATTCCCTGCCCCCGCAATAAATACATTTAGTTGTTTATAGGTAGTTTCAAAAAAGTCTTCATGCAATACATTGATGGCTTTTTTAACATCAGTAGCAGCAATAACAGCAGAGATATTTTTTTCTGACGAGCCCTGAGCTATTGCGCGAACATTGATCCCATTTCTTCCCAAGCCACCAAACATTTTACCACTGATGCCTGGGTGGCTTTTCATTTGTTCGCCAACTACTGCAAGTATACTCAGTTCCTTTTCAACAATAACAGGATTTACTTTTCCATTTTCAATTTCAAAAGCAAAAAATGCATCAATAGATTGTTGCGCTAATAACGCATCTGCTTCATTGATGGCCACACATATAGCATACTCCGATGAACTTTGTGTAATTAAAATCACATTGATATTATGGATTGCTAGTACTTCAAACAATCGCTTGCTAAATCCTGGAATACCAACCATTCCACTCCCTTCTAAACTTAATAATGCAATATTATTGATGCTCGAAATGCCACGTACAATATCATTATTACTAACAGCATGCTGCTGAATTACAGTTCCAGCAGCATCAGGCTCAAAAGTATTTTTTACCCATACTGGAATATTCTTTTTCATCACCGGCAGAATAGTGGGCGGATAAATAATCTTAGCGCCAAAATGAGATAGCTCCATGGCTTCCTGATAAGAAATGGCTTCAATAGGTTTAGGATTCTGCACCAATCTTGGATCGGCGGTCATCATACCCGTTACATCAGTCCAAATTTCTAAAGTAGAAGCATTTACTGCGGCAGCAAAAATAGCTGCAGTATAGTCAGAACCACCTCTGCCTAAAGTAGTCGTATATTTTTTTTCGTTTGCAGCAATAAAACCAGGCACCACATACAATTGGCATTTATTCAATTTAATGAATGCTTCAATATTCGTATAGGTTTTTTCTAATAGCACTACAGCATTTCCGTATAAATCATTGGTATGGATCAATTGTCTTGCATCAGTCCATAACGGTTGCAAATTCAATTCGGAAAGTTTGGCCGTAATTATATAAGATGATAGCAACTCACCATAACTTACCAAACGGTCTTTTATTCGAGCAGATAATTCAGCCAACAAAAATATTCCATCAGCTACTCGCTCTAATTCATTCAATTGTTGCTTTACCCAACTTAAGGTTGCGCTTTGATTTTGAATATGCAGCAAAGCTCTTACTGCAGTTAAATGTTTATTTTCAAGGGCTTGAATTTGTTCTTTATATTTTTCATTTCCGGTTGAAGCTAAAACGCCAATCGCAATTAATTCATCCGTAACTCCACCCAATGCAGACACCACTAGTATTGTTGGCTCTTTTTGAATTGCAGTAGAAACAATGGCTACAACTTTATTGATATTATCTGCGTTAGCAACAGAACTCCCCCCAAACTTCAATACCTGCATAAAAAATTATTATTAAATTAAGTAACCAAATAAATTATCATTCTTGTTGATAGGGGTAAAATTAATATGGTATCGTTTCATGTTCTCTAGTAGACGATCATAATCCGCTTTGTCCTGCATTTCAATCCCTACCAAAGCAGGACCCGTTTCTTTGTTATGTTTTTGCATATACTCAAAACGAACAATATCATCCGTTGGACCTAATACAAGATTTACAAATTCCTTTAAAGCGCCTGGCCGTTGCGCAAAACGAACTAAGAAAAAATGTTTTAACCCTTCATATTGCAAAGAACGTTCTTTTATTTCTTGCATTCGGTCTATATCATTGTTGCTGCCACTTACTATACAAACAACCGTTTTCCCTTTAATAGCTTGTGCAAAATCAGCTAATACTGCAATAGACAGCGCCCCAGCTGGCTCTACCACAATTGCATCTTCATTATACAATTTCAAAATAGTAGAACAAACTTTCCCTTCGTTTACCAATGCCATTTCATTAATGACTGCTTTGCAAATTTCAAAAGTTTGATCACCTACTCTTTTAACTGCTGCTCCGTCTACAAAGGGATCAATATGATCTAGTTTCACTGGGTGACCTGCTTGTAAAGCAGCGGTCATTGAAGGAGCTCCTTCAGGTTCTACTCCAATGATTTGGGTGGATGGAGACTTGCTCTGAAAATAAGCACCAACACCAGCAATCAATCCCCCACCTCCCACAGGGGCAAATAAAAAATCTGTATGCGCCAACTCTTCCAAAATTTCTACTCCTACTGTTGCTTGTCCTTCAATAATTTTTACATCATCAAAGGGAGGAATAAAAGTCATGCCGTTAGATTGGGTATACGCTTTTGCAGCAGTAGCACAATCATCAAAAGTATCCCCTACTAATTTTATTTCAATATGACCATCCCCAAACATTTTTGTTTGGGAAACTTTTTGATTAGGCGTTATAATCGGCATAAATACCACGCCTTTTATATTGAGCAGTTTACAACTATAAGCAAAACCCTGTGCATGGTTACCCGCACTTGCACAAACAACTCCAGTGGCTTTTTGTGTTTCAGACAAACTACTAATCATATTGTAGGCACCACGCAATTTATACGATCGTACAATTTGTAAATCTTCTCTCTTGAGGTAAACGGCACATTCATATTTTTTAGATAGGGAAGCATTATAAATCAAAGGGGTATGTTTTACCACCTGTCGCAGTTTTAAACTAGCTGCTTCAATATCTAAGCCAAAAGGATTCAAGGTTATAAGATTGCCTGTCATGAGTAATGAAATCAAAGGTTTGTGGCAATGGTTTTAATATCAGTCATTGCCTGTCTTAATTTTTCGCCTACTATTTCAACTGGATGATACCGAATAACAGTATTCACTGCTATTAGTGTTTTATTATCAACCCCATTGTCTTTGCCTTCATTAAAATTTTTCCCAATCACATCGGTTTCAATGTTTTCCATAAAGCTTGCCAATAAAGGCTTACAAGCATGATCAAATAAATAACATCCGTATTCTGCAGTGTCCGAAATAACCCGATTCATTTCGTATAATTTCTTTCTTGCAATGGTATTTGCAATTAAAGGTGTTTCATGCAAGGATTCATAATAAGCGGATTCTTCTTTAATACCTGCTTCAACCATTGTTTCAAAAGCCAATTCAACACCAGATCTAACAAAAGCGACCAATAAGAGTGCATGGTCAAAATATTCCTGCTCGCTAATTTTCATAGTACCAGGTGCTGTTTTTTCAAAAGCTGTTGCCCCTGTAGCTTCTCTCCAAGTCAATAAGTTTTTATCTCCATTGGCCCAATCTTCCATCATGCCTGATGAAAAAGCACCACTCATAATATCGTCTTGGTGTTTCTGAAACAAAGGACGCATGATGCTTTTTAGCTCTTCCGATAATTCAAAAGCTTTCAACTTTGCAGGATTAGACAATCGATCCATCATGGCAGTAATGCCCCCTTGTTTAAGCGCTTCGGTAATTACCTCCCACCCATATTGAATCAACTTTGCAGCATAGCCTGCATTAATTCCTTTTTCAATCATTTTATTGAATGATAAAATAGAACCAGTTTGTAACAAACCACAAAGTATCGTTTGCTCTCCCATTAAGTCTGATTTTACTTCAGCAACAAAAGAAGATTTTAATACCCCCGCTTTATGACCACCTGTTCCAACACAATATGCTTTTGCATAATCCCAGCCCTTTCCTTCTGGATCATTTTCAGGATGAACAGCAATTAAAGTAGGCACACCAAAACCTCTTTTATATTCTTCACGCACTTCGGTACCAGGACATTTTGGAGCAACCATAATTACCGTAATGTCTTCTCTAATTTGCATTCCCTCTTCTACAATATTAAATCCATGAGAATAAGAAAGCGTAGCCCCTTTTTTCATGAGTGGCATGACTGTTTTTATAACAGCGCTATGTTGCTTATCAGGAGTAAGGTTGATCACCACATCGGCTGTAGGAATCAATTCTTCGTAAGTTCCAACTGTAAAATTATTTTCGGTAGCATTTATATAGGAAGCTCTTTTCTGTTCAATAGCTTCTTTACGCAACGCATAAGCAATATCTAAGCCTGAATCACGCATATTCAATCCTTGGTTCAGCCCTTGTGCACCACATCCGATAATGACTAGTTTTTTCCCCACCAATGCATTGATTCCATCAGCAAAAGCAGACTGATCCATGAATTCGCAAACACCCAATTGATTGAGTTGCTCACGTAGTGGTAGAGAATTGAAATAGTTTGCCATATTGTTTGATTTGATATTTTTAAAAAATTTAGATTACATCGTAAAAACAGCCTGACCCTTATCTAGGAATTCATTTTCAATTAATTCTTCAGCAGGTTCTACCGCTTCAAATTCACGAATTTTTTCATGGAATCCACTACTAGCTTTAATGATTGCAATTCTAGCAGTGCGTACAAATTCGATCAACCCATAAGGTTCTAAAAATTGGATTAATCGATCGGTCTCTTCTCTATGTCCTGTAGTTTCAAAAATGGTATAGTCTTTTCTAATTACCACTGCCCTTGCACCATACTCTCTGAGCAAACGTTCTACTTGTAATTTTTCTGCCACTGCATCGGTAGGTACTTTGTACAAAGCCATTTCTTGCCAAATGATTTCATCATTGGTATTAAAATAGGCTTTTAATACTTCCACTTGTTTTTCAATTTGCAAACAAAGTTTTCTTACTACTTCAACAGTTTCATTAATCACAATGGTAAAACGATGGATAGATTCTACTTCTGAAGGAGAAACATTCATACTGTCAATATTAATTTTCCTTCTAGAAAAAATAATCGCAATACGGTTGAGTAGACCTACTTGGTTCTCAGTATAAACAGTAATAGTATATTCTTTTTTCATTGCAATTATTTTAACCTGATTTCAGAAACACTGCAACCTTGCGGAACCATTGGGAAAACATTATTCTCTTTTCCTACAATTACTTCTAACAAGTAAGACCCATTGTGTTTCAACATTTTTTGTAAAGCGTCTTTTAAGTATTCTCTATCATTAACACTTGCCCCATCAATACCATACGCTTTGGCTAATTGAACAAAATCAGGGCTTTGTATATCTACGAATGAGTACCTTCTATCATTAAATAATTCTTGCCATTGACGAACCATTCCTAAGAATCGATTATTTAAAATCAAGATTTTTACATTCAAGTTGGTTTGCATAATGGTACCCAACTCTTGTAAAGTCATTTGAAAGCCGCCATCCCCAATTACCGCAACAACCGTTCTATGAGGTGCCCCAAATTTTGCTCCAATTGCAGCGGGTAATGCAAATCCCATGGTGCCTAATCCCCCCGAAGTAATATTACTTTTGGTTTCATTAAACTTTGCATATCGACAAGCTACCATTTGATGTTGACCAACATCTGTTACAACAATTGCATTGCCCCCCGTTAACTCATTCAATAATTGAATGACTTCACCCATGGTTAACTCATCTTGAGTAGGATGTAATTCTGCTTCAATCACTGCTTCTTGCTCGTTTTTGGTATATTGATTAAACAGCGCCAACCATTCTTTGTGTTGCTTTTCTTGAATCAATTGAGTGAGTAAAGGCAAAGTCTCTTTACAATCTCCCCATACAGGAACAGTTGCCGTTACATTCTTATTTATTTCAGCAGGATCAATGTCTAAATGAATAATTTTTGCTTGTTTGGCATATTTATCTAACCTACCTGTAACGCGATCATCAAAACGCATTCCAACTGCAATTAATACATCGCATTCATTGGTTAACACATTCGGACCATAGTTGCCATGCATGCCCAACATTCCCACGTTTTGTGGATGATCAGTAGGCAATGCACTTAAACCTAAAATGGTCCAAGCAGCAGGTAATCCTCCTTTTTCTATAAATGCTTTAAACTCTTTCTCGGCCCTTCCAAGTATAACACCCTGTCCAAAAATTACGAATGGTTTTTTGGCTTCGTTAATTAATTGAGCAGCAGCTTCAATATATTCTTTTCGAACAATTGGCTTGGGTCTATAACTCCGAATATGATTGCACTTTGTATATCCTTCGTAATTAAATTTTTGAATCTGTGCATTCTTACTAATATCAATTAATACAGGGCCTGGTCTTCCAGAACCAGCTATATAAAATGCTTTTGATAAAACATGTGGAATTTCTGTTGCATCGGTAATTTGATAATTCCATTTGGTAACGGGGGTTGTAATATTGATTACATCCGTTTCCTGAAATGCATCGGTTCCTAATAAATGAGCAAATACCTGTCCAGTAATACAAACCAATGGAGTACTATCAATCATAGCATCTGCTAAGCCAGTCACTAAATTGGTAGCGCCTGGTCCGCTTGTAGCAAATACCACCCCAACTTTACCGCTGCTTCTTGCATAACCTTGTCCTGCGTGTATACCACCTTGTTCATGTCTTACCAATACATGTTTTAAGCGATCATTGTAATCGTACAAAGCATCATAAATAGGCATAATGGCACCACCCGGATAACCAAAAATAGTATCCACGCCTTCTGCAATACAAGCTTCTAATACTGCTTGAGAACCAGAAATCTCTCTCGCTTCAAAAGATGCAGTTGAAGCAAGTTGAATTAATGTGTCAATTTGATCGGCTTCTTTTAGAATTGAACTCATACAAAAAAATTTAAGCTTCATCGGTTACACATCCTTGTGAAGCATCTTTAACAGATTTAGCATATTTAAACAAAACGCCTTTGGTTACATTCATAGCGGGCTTCACCCATTTGGCCCTGCGTTCAGAAATAATTTCATCCGAAACTTTCAAGGTCATTTTTTTGGTTGCGACGTTTAACTCAATCAAATCATTGTCTTCGACCAATCCAATTAAACCGCCGTTCACAGCTTCAGGGGTGATATGACCCACCACAAATCCGTGAGTACCTCCACTAAAACGACCATCTGTAATAAGCGCGACAGACTTGCCTAAACCTGCACCAATAATGGCCGATGTTGGCTTCAACATTTCAGGCATACCCGGCGCACCAACAGGACCAACATTTCTAATGACAACCACATCGCCTTCTCTAATTTTTCCTGATTGAATACCTTCAATTAATGCTTGTTCTCCATCAAATACCCTTGCAGGTCCTTCAAATAATTCACCTTCTTTACCACTAATTTTTGCAACACTACCCCCAGTAGCCAAATTGCCATAAAGTATCTGTAAATGCCCTGTTGCTTTGAAAGGTTTTTCTACAGGTAGTATTATTTTTTGTTGATCAAAATCCAAATCGGGCACAGAAGCTAAATTTTCTGCAATAGTTTTTCCAGTTACGGTTAAACAATCCCCATGCAAAAATCCTTTTGCCAATAAATATTTCATCACTGCAGGCACTCCACCATATTGGCGTAAGTCTTGCATTAAATATTTACCACTCGGTTTAAAATCTGCAAGCACAGGAACGCGATCCGAAATAGTTTGGAAGTCATCTTGTGATAAAGCAACCCCAACACTTTTAGCCATCGCAATCATATGCAACACTGCATTCGTACTTCCGCCCAATACCATAATGATAGTAATCGCATTTTCAAAAGCTTTACGCGTCATGATAGCTGATGGAAGAATATTCTTTTGCATTAACAATTGAATGGCTTTGCCCGCATCTAAACATTCTTGTTGTTTTTCTATACTCAATGCCGGATTAGAAGAAGAATATGGAAGACTCATTCCCAATGCTTCAATAGCAGAAGCCATTGTATTGGCTGTGTACATACCTCCGCATGCTCCTGCCCCTGGACATGCATGTTGAATGATTCCTTTGAAATCATTTTCATCTAATTGCCCAGCTAATTTTTGACCCAGCGCCTCAAAAGCAGAAACGATATTTAAGTCTTGGCCTTTGTAATGACCGGGTGCAATAGTACCACCATACACCATGATTGCAGGCCTGTTTAATCTACCCATTGCAATTAAAGCCCCAGGCATATTTTTATCACAACCAGGTATGGCAATAATTGAATCATAATACTGGGCCCCACAAACCGTTTCAATGGAATCTGCAATTACATCTCTGCTCACCAATGAATAACGCATTCCTGGTGTACCATTGCTCATCCCATCACTTACGCCAATGGTATTAAAAATCAATCCGACTAAATCATTATCCCAAACGCCTTTCTTAACCAACTTAGCCAAATCATTCAAATGCATATTGCAAGTATTGCCATCATAGCCCATGCTTACAATACCTACCTGTGCTTTTTTTAAATCGGCATCCGTTAATCCAATGCCATAAAACATGGCTTGAGCAGCAGGTTGTGTGGGATCTTGTGTAATTGTTTTACTATAACGATTCAATTCCATAATCTCAGTTTATATTCAACTAAACAGCCAAAGGTTTTATCACTAATTGTTTATATGCTTGTTGTATTTTGTAACTATTGGTTTGGTTCCATGCTTTAGGAAATTCATATTCATCTAAAGATTTCCAACCAATTACTTCAGCAGCAGTACCACAGAAAAAAGCTGCATCTGCTTGTTTAATATCATTGATTGAATACACCCCTTCTTTCACTTCAATATTCAATTGCGCACAAAGTTCTAAAACAGTAGCCCTTGTGATTCCTGCTAAAATATGACCAGCCTGAGGAGTATACAATACGCCACTTTTTTCAAAGAACACATTTGCACCAGGGCCTTCAGCAGCATGGTCATTCATATCTAACAGAAAAGCTTCATCGTATCCTTTGTCTTTGGCTTCTTGGCTAGCCAAAATAGAGTTTACATAATGCCCTGCTGCTTTGGCATGTATTTTAAAAGCTTTAGGATTCGGACGTTGAAAAGACGAAGTCATGATTCGCAACAATTGATCGCCTAAAAAAGGAGCCATTTTCCAAGCTTCAATAAAAACAAAAGATTCGGTATTGCGCGCAAAACTCATATTCGCAGGCGCATACACAACAGGTCGTATATAAGCATCGCCCAAGTTATTTTGCTTCAACACTTCGTAAGTAGCATCAATTAATATTTGCGTATCAAATGAATAAGGAAGATTAATAGACTCTGCAGAAATTTTCAATCTTTCAAAATGCTCAAGAGCTTTAAAAATAGCAACCGAGCCATCAGTCGTTTTATACGAACGAATACCTTCAAATACAGAATAACCATAATGAAAAGATTGGCTATATAAATCCATTTTTGCATCAGCAGCTTTCACAAATGATCCATTATGATAAATAATGGTATCTGCTTGGTAATAATTCATTGTAGGATATTTAAAAAAAGTGGGATGGAAAATTCAAACTAAATAATGGTTGAGGCATTGATAGTAGCATTAGTTCCTTGATTGGTTTCGTGCTTCTTTCTAATATAATCAGCTAATAAATCACCTACTGCTTCGGTACCATAATTATTGATAGGATCAATGTCTTTGGTAACAAACGCATGTGTAAGTGTCCAATTCACTGCATCTCTAACTGCATTGGCTTCTTCCATTAAACCAAAATGATCTAACATCATTGCAGCAGATAAAACAGATCCTAAAGGATTGGCAATGTCTTTTCCGGCAGCTTGCGGATAAGACCCATGAATTGGCTCGAACATCGCGACTGTTTTTCCAACAGATGCGGAAGGCAATAAACCCAAAGAGCCACTTAGAACACTGGCTTCATCACTTATGATATCGCCAAACATATTCTCGGTTAACACCACATCAAATTGAGCAGGATTTAGAATTACTTGCATGGCAGCATTGTCTACAAACATATAGTCAACGGCTACATCAGGAAATTGAAGCGCCATTTCCTGTACGATTCTGCGCCAAAGTCTGGAAGTTTCTAATACATTGGCTTTATCAATCAAGGTTAGTTTTTTTCTTCTATTCTGAGCATATTGAAAAGCCATTTTAGATACCCGAACAATTTCTAATTCATGATAAGCACATTCATCTGTTGCATAGGTTTTATCGTCGGTAAGCATTCGCTTACCAAAATAAATACCGCCAGTCAATTCTCTGAAAATAATAAAATCAACTCCTTCCAATTGCTTACTCTTTAATGGAGAAAGATGATGCAGTGAACGATAAGTATTAATTGGACGAATATTCGCAAACAAACCTAACTCCTTACGCAACCGTAACAAACCCTGTTCGGGTCTCACTTTTGCAGAAGGATCGTTATCAAATTTAGGATGACCAATGGCCCCAAACAAAATGGCATCGTTTTCTTTACAGATAGCTAATGTTTCTTCGGGCAAAGCCGAACCTGTTGCATCAATAGACACAGCCCCCATTAGACCGTTTGTATATGTAAACTGGTGACCAAACTCTTCTGCAATTGCATTGAGTACTTTAATAGATTGAGCCGTTACTTCTGGGCCAATTCCATCTCCATTAATGACTGCGATCTTCTTTTCCATATTAGCCTTTTTCTAGTTCAAATTTTTCAATTGTTGCTTTACGACTGATCAGAAAATCGATGTCGTCGTATCCATTTAATAAACATGTTTTTTTATACGGGTTCAATTCAAAAGAAGCTTGTGCGCCAGTAGCATCAATGGTGATGGTTTGTGCAGCCACATCAATACTCAATGTATCTGATGCACTTAAAGCAAAAATTTGTTGTAAAAAATCTTCTGATACAATCACTGGCAATACGCCGTTATTGAGTGCATTGTTTTTAAAAATATCCGCGAAAAAACTAGAGACCACTGCTTTAAAACCATAATCTAATAAAGCCCATGCAGCATGCTCTCTTGAAGAACCACAACCAAAGTTTTTTCCTGCTACCAATATTTCTCCGGAAAAAGTAGTTTGATTCAACACAAAATCAGGCTTGGGTTTCAATTCATCATCTTGTTCATAGCGCCAATCTCTAAATAGATTTTTTCCAAAACCATCTCTGGTGGTAGCTTTTAAAAATCGTGCAGGAATGATTTGATCCGTATCCACATTTTCAATGGGAAGTGGAACAAAGGAACTTTTTATTTGCTGTAAAGCTTGCATAATATATTTAGTACTAATTAGGATTAATTAAATCTCTTACATCGGTTACCACACCTGTAATTGCCGCAGCTGCAGCCGTTAAAGGACTAGCCAATAATGTTCTTGCACCTGCACCCTGTCTACCTTCAAAATTTCGATTGCTGGTACTAATACAATATTCACCAGCTGGAATTTTATCTTCATTCATTCCTAAACAAGCACTACATCCCGCTTGTCTTATTTGAAATCCTGCTTCAGCAAATATTCTATCCAATCCCTCTGCATGAACTTGTTTGGCTACTTGTTGAGAACCAGGCACAATCATCACTTTTACGCCGTCGTGTTTTTTTCTGCCTTTTACCAATGCTGCTACCAATCGGAGGTCTTCAATTCTAGAATTGGTACAGCTTCCAATAAATACATGTTGAACAGGCATTCCCAATAAAGCTGCACCACTATTTAATCCCATATAGGTTAATGCTTGTGCTAAATTTTTGCGCTCGCCTTCGTTACTGATGGAGTCGGTTAATGGAATATTTGCATCAATTGCCATACCCAATCCAGGATTGGTACCATAAGTAATCATGGGCGCTATTTCTGCCGCATCAAAAGTTAGTTCCAAATCAAAAACAGCATCTTCATCCGAATACAATTGTTTCCAGTCGGCTAATTGTTTATCCCAGTCTGCTCCTTTAGGTGCGTAGGTTCTTCCTTTGATATATTCAAAAGTAATTTCGTCTGGCGCAATCATACCCCCTCTTGCACCCATTTCAATACTCATATTGCAAATGGTCATTCTGGCTTCCATCGAAAGCGCACGAATAGTACTACCCGCATATTCTACAAAATATCCAGTAGCGCCACTTGCAGAAATTTTAGCAATGATGTACAAAATGATATCTTTAGAAACAACCCCACTAGATAATTCACCATCAATATTGATGCGCATGGTTTTCGGCTTGGTTTGTAACACACATTGCGAAGCAAAAACCATTTCTACTTCACTGGTTCCAATTCCAAATGCGATGGTACCAAATGCCCCATGGGTACTAGTATGGCTATCTCCACAAACAATGGTCATACCCGGTTGAGTAATACCCAATTCAGGACCAATCACGTGCACAATACCTTGATAAGGATGTCCTAATCCATACAATTCTACCCCATGCTTTTCACAATTTTCTATTAATTGATCTACTTGCATTTTACTCAACAGATCCTTAATTGGTAAGTGCTGATTTAATGTAGGCACATTGTGATCGGCCGTTGCAATGGTTTGCTTTGGTCTAAACAAAGAAAGACCTCGCTTTTCAATCCCATTAAATGCTTGTGGGCTGGTTACTTCATGAATAAAATGTTTATCAATATATAATACGGAAGGACCATCTTGTATTTTTTCTACAACATGTGCATCCCAAATTTTATCAAATAATGTTTTTCCCATTTTCTGTTGATTATGCTATTGCTCTTACTTTATTGTAGTTGGTTGCTAAATGTTGTAAATCGGTTTCTACTACTTCTTTTTTACCATCTGCTACTGATAAAAAATGTTCGTATAATGCATCAATATCATCTCTGTTGAATTCATATCCCAACTTTTGAAAACGGTGTGCTAATGCACTTCTACCGCTTCTTGCAGTTAAAACAATTTTGCTCCCTTCGGCACCTACCAATTCAGGATTAATGATTTCGTAGGTTTCAGCACACTTTAAGAAGCCATCTTGATGAATACCAGATGAATGAGAAAAAGCATTCGAACCCACAATGGCTTTATTGGGTTGAACAGGCATCCGCATGATATCGGAGACTTCCCTACTCAATGGATTAAGCATTTGGGTATTGATATTGGTATACAAATTCAATTGTTTGTGTTGCGCTATAATCATCACTACTTCTTCTAATGAAGTATTACCAGCACGTTCGCCTAAGCCATTAATAGTGCATTCTATTTGACGGGCACCACTCATAACTCCACTGATAGAATTGGCAGTAGCCAAGCCCAAGTCATTGTGACAATGACAAGAAAGAATGGCTTTGTCTATATTGGGAACATTGTTCCTTAAAAAAGCAATTTTTTCACCATACTGATGCGGCAAACAATAACCAGTGGTATCCGGAATATTTACTACAGTTGCTCCAACAGCAATTACGGCTTCTACCACTCTGGCTAAATATTCATTATCTGTTCTACCAGCATCTTCTGCATAAAATTCAACATCATCAGTAAAATTTCTAGCCCATTTTACGCATTGAATGGCACGAGCTAAAATTTCATCTTGAGTAGAATTAAACTTGGCTTTGATATGAAAATCTGAAGTACCAATTCCGGTGTGAATTCTTGGTCTCACTGCATATTTTAGTGCTTGAGCTGCTACTTCTATATCTTTCTGAACAGCCCTGGTTAGGCCACAAACGGTTGCATTTTTAATATGCTTGGCAATTTGGGTAACCGACTCAAAATCGCCCGGGCTAGATACAGGGAAACCAGCTTCAATAATGTCTACCCCTAATTCTTCTAACTGTAAAGCGAGTCCTAACTTTTCCTTTGTATTGAGTTTACAACCAGGTACTTGTTCCCCATCTCTAAGTGTAGTATCAAAAATGTGAATTTTTTCAGCCATATTCCATCAAATTTTTTATATAAAAAGACAGGCACGATGCTATTGCTATTGATTGCCTTTAATAACAACAGTACGGCCTGTCGTATTCGAATTTAGATTGCCTTATCTTTAGTTCTGAAACAAAAGAGGTAGGTTTTTACGATGTATAAACCCATTCAAAAACCTTAAAAGTCAATACAGTATTGAATTATAGCCTAACTTTTTTACGATGCCCAACAGAACAACAGATGCCTTATTTCAATTAATTCAGTCACTAGAAAGGGCCGAAAAACGCAATTTTAAATTGTATATGACCCGCAATACGGGAACAAGCAATTTAAAAGTGGTTCAATTATTTGACGCTTTAGATAAAATGCCACAATATGATGAAGCCATTTTATTGAAGAAAACACCCAGCATTCAGAAGCAACAACTCTCTAATTTAAAAGCGCATTTATACCAAGAAATACTAGCAAGTGTTCGTTTATTAAAGCAAGAAGAAAATATAGACCTGCAGTTACATGAACAGTTAGACTTTGCCAGAATTTTATATAATAAAGGATTAAATATTCAAAGTTTAAAAATACTAGACAAGGTAAAAGAATTAGCTAAAGCAAATAACCAAGTAACTTATATTCAACAAGTACTGTTTTTAGAGAAAAAAATTGAATCCTTGTATATTACCAGAAGTATGCAGGATAGAGCGCAGAAACTTTGTGCCGAATCGGAAGAAACCAATGAGCGATTAGTCAATATTAGTACACTATCCAATTTATCATTACTACTATACGAATGGTATATCAGAAACGGACATGCGCGAAACGAGGAAGATAAAAATGCACTAGCAGTTTATTTTAATCATCCCCTATTACACGAAAGCGAACAAGGAAAGGAGTTTTATGAAAAGCTTTATCTCTATCAATGTTATTGTTGGTACGCATTTATTACCCAAGAATTTTTAATGTACTATCGCTATTGCATTAAATGGACAGAACTATTTAAAGCGGAGCCTAAAATGATAGAAATTGAAACGGCGCATTTTATCAAAGGCATGCATAATTTATTAGGAGCACATTTTGATTTGAGGAACTATCGAAAATTCAATGAAACGATTAAAGAATTTGAACGGTTTATTGAAACACCCGTTGTACAAAATAATATCAATAATAAAGTTCAATGTTTCACCTATTTGTATACTGCTAAACTGAATAAGCACTTCATGGAAGGAACTTTTACCAAAGGGCTTTCTCTTATTCCAGAAATAGAAGAAAAACTATTTGATTATGAAGCATATTTAGACCGACACAGAACATTGGTATTTTACTATAAAATTGCTTCCTTGTATTTTGGAAGTGGTGACGCAGAAAAAAGCATTGACTATCTGAATAAAATCATCCACTTAAAAGTAGATCTAAGAACCGATTTACAATGTTATGCACGACTATTACATATGATTGCACATTATGAAATGGGGAATTACGATTTACTCAAATACTTGCTCAAATCTGTTTACCGTTTCATGGCAAAAATGCAAAACTTAAGTGCAGCAGAAGAAGCTGTATTTAGTTTCTTAAAGAAATCTTTTCATAGTGCACCCAATCAAGTTAAACCGTTGTTTCAAAATTTGTTGACCGAATTAAAAGGAATGGCAAATGACAGGATGGAAACCAGGGCATTTATGTACCTCGATTTTATTTCATGGCTAGAAAGTAAAATTCAGCGTAAACCTGTACAGAGTATCATTAGACAAAAATTTCTGGAAGCTAAAAAAAGAACTAGTGACGCATGATTGCTTGCGTGATGGGAAAACTCATATGCATTGCACAGCCTGAAGTTGGAGCAGTATGAATGCTTATGGTTCCATTAAATAATTCTACTCTACTCGTTATATTGTATAAACCAATTCCCTTTTTTTGAATCGCTAAATCAAAGCCAACTCCATTATCATAAATAGACAAATAGATACTGTTTATATTTCTACCTAAGTCTATTTTTAGTTCACTGGCTCCAGCATGTTTTAAAACATTGTTTACTTGCTCTTGCACAATTCTAAAGAGACTCAACTTGAAATCATAATGAATATCTTCTTCAAAGAAAGTATCAGAAACAAATTCAATTTTCATGGTATTCACTCCATTCACATCTTCTAAAACACTTTCAATTGCTTTTACCAAGCCGAAGTCCTTAATCAATGGAGTAACCAATCCTTTCGACAATCTTCTTATTTCTTCAATTGCATGCAAAATAAAATCGGCAGATTGGCGCAATAAATCAGAGCCTGGTGCATGCTTTTTCTCAGCTGAAGCAATGTACATCATTGCAACAGTTAATTGTTGGTTTACATTATCGTGCAATTCTCTACTAATATCATGACGCTCTTGTTCTTGAGTATTAATAACAGCTTCAGCAATTTCTTTTTGTTTAATTAAACGCTCTTCTTCAAGTTTTTTCTCTAGTAATAATTTACCCGTAATATTTTGAGCAATGGCCATGACTGCATTTTTTTCATTGAATTGAATTCGATGAGAAAAAACATTCATGAAAATACGTTCTCCATTTTTAGTGATATGCTCCCATATTCCTCCTGAGTCTAAATCTTCCGATGCAGCAATATGTTCAATAAAAAGTTTTAGCTTACTATAATTCTCTGGAGTTCTTAAATCCCAGAGGGTTAATTTTACAAATTCTTCTCGGGTATAGCCATATTCTTTTTCGGCCATATCGTTCACTTCCAAAATTTCATATGAAGCTAAATCCCAAATAAAAATAGCCATGGGATTATAATAGAATAAGCTGCGATATCGCTCATTACTAATTCTAATATTTTCTAGATTGCGTTTACGTTCTATACTGTATTGAATAGATTTGGAAAGTAATTTTTCATCAAACTCACCCTTTACCAAATAATCCTGTGCACCTGCAGCCATTGTTTCAAGGGCCATATCCATATCAGCCAAACCCGTTAACACAATGATTGGAATTGCAGGCGCAATATGATTGATATGCTTAAATGATTCAATACCTGCACTATCAGGCAATGAGAGGTCTAATAGAATCAGATTGGGCTGTTCATTATTCAGCAACAAGTCTGCTTCTTCATTGCTTTTTGCTTTTTTTATTTGGCCAATGGGCAATCTGGTTTTCCACAAGAGTCCTTCTAATACAAATAGATCAGCAGGATTATCTTCTACAATAAGAATGCGCAATAATGCATTAGGTTCAGGCATAGATTCGTTCTATGGCGTCTTTAAACTTCTCATTCACCACTTTGCGTTTTAAGCTGAGCTTAGGGGTCATTTCTCCTGTGTCAACTGTCCACTCTCTTGGCAATAATTCAAATTTCTTAATCTGTTCAACATGATTAAAAAATTTATTGAAGCTCTCAACCAGTTCACGATACAGTTCTAATACTTTAGGGTGATGTATCACATCTTCATTAGTGGTATATGGAATTCCTTTCTCTCGCATCCACTCTTTAAGCGTTGCAAAAGAAGGAACAATTAATGCCCCAACAAACTTACGCTCCGATCCAACCACCATAACCTGTTCAACAAATGGACTCTCTTTTAATTTATTTTCGATGGGCTGAGGTGCAACATACTTGCCACCGCTGGTTTTGAAGAGTTCCTTCTTACGATCGGTGATTTTTAAAAAATTATTTTCATCCCAAACACCTATATCCCCAGTAAGCAACCATTCATCTTTCATGGTTTCTGCAGTTAAGTCTGGGCGCTTATAATAGCCCTTCATTACACAAGGACCAGTTACCATAATTTCACCATCTTCGGCCAACTTTACTTGAATACCTTCAATAGGAGGCCCAACAGTGCCGAACTTTGTTCCGCCTTTTTCTTGTCTGTTTACACAAATCACCGGACTATTTTCAGTAGGACCATATCCTTCATAAACAGGCACACCCGCAGCATTAAAAATGCGTAACAATTTTACCTGACAAGCAGCACCACCTGTAATAATAAAAGAAATATTCCCTCCCAATGCTTCTCTCCACTTAGAAAAAATCAATTTATTCGCAATGGCTAATTGAATATTATACCAAATGCCACCACTTATTCTATTGTCGTATTTTTCTGCTAAATCAACTGCCCAGAAAAATAATTTTCTTTTAGTGCCAGTAAGTTCACTACCCTTGGCCATGATTTTTTCGAATACTTTTTCAAGTAATCTTGGAACCGTAGTAAATCCATTGGGCTTAATTTCTTTTAGATTATCTCCAATGGTTTCAAGACTTTCAGCGTAATAAATACTGATACCGCTGTATAAATAAATATAAGTACAAGTCTTTTCAAAAATATGATTCAAAGGCAAGAAACTAAGGACCTTAGATTCTGGTGAATCATTGAATGGAAAACTCTTTTTACTAAACTGAACATTGGTGTAAATATTAGCATGAGAGAGCATAACACCTTTTGGCGTACCCGTTGTACCAGAGGTATAAATAATGGTAGCTAAATGCTCAGTAGGAACCGATTTTTTAATTGCATCAACATCTGCTAAAAGTTCATCAGTAGCTAAAGCACTTACTTCAGTCCAATGTTTGGCACCAGCAATGGTATCAAAAGTATAAATTCCCTGAATAGAAGGTACTTTGTCGATGATGCTTTGCACTTTTAACAACAAATCTTCGCTACTTACAAAAATATATTTAACAGCAGCATCATTTAAAATGAAAGCCAATTCATTCGGATTGGTAGTTGGATAAACAGGAACTAATATGCCGCCAACTTGTTGAACTGCTAAATCGGTAAAAACCCACTCAGGTCTATTATTACTGATGATGGCAATTTTATCGCTCGATTCAGGAGTGAAATCATTGGCTTTTACTCCCAATGATAATAACCCAGCACTAAACCGATTCACTGTTTCAGCTACTTGTTGCGTACTATAGGTTTTCCATTTCCCATTTTCTTTGGCAGCCAACATATCATTCTTAGGAAAATTTTCTAACTGATGAGCTACCGCATCAAATAAACGCTTTGTATTCATAATGCAATCGTTAAAAGTGAGCACACTTTATTTAAACAGTCAAATTAGGCAATTAAAAACAAATAAAAAAGCCAGTTTGCACTGGCTTAACAACTAATATGCATATACTAGTTTAAATAGTACTGTCCTGCAGGCTGTCGGTAAATTCGACTTTGCTGGAATTCTTTAAATTTTTGAGCTTCTTCAGCATGGGTATTTTGCCAATTCTGGTAAGCTTCCTCACCAAAAGCTGCCCCAAATAGCCATTGATTATACGCTTCAAAAATGCCTTCTCTAATCATATGCTGCCAATGCAAAAACAATTGATAGGGAAATTGGGTTGCATTTTCAGACATCCATTCCATGAGTAAGCGGGTTTTAATACTACTGATATGATCAATAGTTAAACCATCTGCAACCAATGGCTTTGTCTTTTCGTAAATAGCCAATTGCTTTTTTTCGAATTCGGCATACTTAGGAACCAAGTGGGAAGGCATTTTCACAATGGGTCTTAATATATTTTTATAGGCATCTAACATAGCGTTTTTTACCTCTGAAGTTCTAGTAGAGTAGCTCTCTAAATTCACAAACAATTCTCCATGAATCAGGACCCTGATCCAATTCATCTCTTTGTAATAGTATTTAGCAGCATGATAATAATTACCACTGTAAGAAGGAGCTATTTCAATCCCTTTTTCCCAAGTAGCAATGGCTTCGTCTTTTTTATTTTCTTGCAATAAGCACTCCCCATATTCACTGTAAATAATACCCCCATTAGGAAATTTTTTCAGGGCACGCTTATAAATTTTATTGGCCGCTGCGTAGTCTGCTATAGACTTGTAAGCCATGCCTAAAATTTGAAAACTTTGTTGATCGGAATTGGGTAATTCAATTGCTAATTTGCCAGCATCAATTGATTGCGCAAATTCCCTTTGCAAATAATAACAAAACGAAATATTCTTTAAAGTCTCTAAATTTTGAGGTTCTAAGGCTTTTGCTTTTTCTAATGCAACCATCGCATTTACAAAATCACCTTGTTGCATTAAAGACATAGCAGATTCCTGAAACTGTTTAACAGTAGGGTTTTGCGCGTTAACATTAACCGCAAAAACCGCCATGATTAGAATAAAGAATAATTTTTTCATCTTGTATTAATCTGCAATTAAATGCGTTAACAAACCGTCTCTCAACTTAGGCTCAAACCAAGTACTCTTAGGAGGCATTACATTACCACTATCGGCAATAGCAAATAGTTGATCAATCGTAACAGGATACAAACTAATAGCAGCAGCCATTTCGCCACTATCTACTCTTTGTTCTAATGCACCCAAACCACGAATACCACCTACAAAATCGATGCGTTTATCGGTACGCTGATCTAAAATACCTAAGATTGGGCCCAAGATTTGTTCTTGTAAAATAGATACATCTAACACACCAATTGGGTCATTCGAATAAGTACCTTCTTTTGCAGTTAGTTTATACCATTGACCATCTACATATAAACCCATGGTATGAATTTCTTCGGGCTTCACTATTTGTTTGCCTACTAAACTTACTTCAAAAGACTTTTCTAAAGCAGTTAAAAAATCTGAAACAGATAATCCATTCAGGTCTTTTACCACTCTATTGTAATCCATGATATGCAACTGATTCGAAGGGAAAAGTGTAGTTAAGAAATAACTCGCTCCTGCAGGTGCTTTCTCTTGTAATTGCATACGTACTTTGGCAGCAGAAGCCGCTCTATGATGACCATCTGCAATATAAGTGCAAGGAATTTCTTTTTCAAATGCAGCCGTTATTGAAGCAACAATATCAGAATCACTCACAATCCAAATACTATGTTGAATACCATCATCTGCAGTAAAATCGTACACAGGTGATTTAGCTTGTTTCCAGTGATCAATAATAGCATCCACCGCAGCATGATTGCGATAAGCTAAAAAAACATTACCCGTTTGAGCACCAGTGGTTTTAATATGATTGATGCGATCTTGTTCTTTTTCAGGGCGTGTAAACTCGTGCTTTTTAATGATATCATTTTCATAATCATCTACACTACTCACACAAACCAAACCCGTTTGACTTCTGCCATTCATTACTAACTGATAAATATAATAGCAGTCTTTAGATTCCCTAAATAATACGTCACGCTTTATAAAAGCATCTAAATTATCTTTTGCTTGCGCATATACTTCGGGTGCATGAATATCAATCTTATCCGATAAATCAATTTCACTTTTCGTGATATGCAAGAAAGAGTAAGAATTTCCTTGGGCAGCCAATTTGGCTTCTACACTATTTAATACATCGTAAGGTAAACTAGCAACTTGTTTAGCAAGTTGAGGTTGAGGTCTTAATGCCTTGAAAGGTTTAATAATTGCCATTGGGCAAATATCGGTGATATATTTTTAAATGAAAAGTTATGATAGGGAAGTATTAACCGTGCTTTTGAGTAAAGAAATGAACCAAATCACAAAAACTAGTCACACTTTCAATAGGTAAAGCATTGTACATGCTTACTCTGATACCCCCAACCGTTCTATACCCTTTCACCCCAATCATGCCTTCTTTTTTACAAAGGTCTAAAAACGGCGCTTCCAAAGCAGAATCTTTTAAAAAGAAAACCGCATTCATTTGACTCCTATCTTCAACCGCAACAGGCGCATCAAATAAAGGATTGGCATCAATTGTATCGTATAATAAAGAAGATTTCTTTTGATTACGAATACCCATTGCATCTAAACCACCTTCTTGAATAATCCAACGAAGGGTAAGCATACTTACATAAACCGCAAAAACAGGAGGGGTATTCATTAAAGAACCCGCTTCAATATGTTTCTGGTAATTCATTATCGTTGGGATTGTACGCGCTACTTTTCCTAAGATCTCTTTTTTAACCACCACCAGGTTCACACCCGCAGCACCCATATTTTTTTGAGCACCCGCATAAATTAAACTGAATTGATTGTAGTTGGCAGGCCTACTAAAAATATCACTACTCATATCGGCCACTAAAGGAACCGCCGTATCAGGAAAACTATGCCACTGTGTTCCTTCTACCGTATTGTTAGAAGTCAAGTGTAAATAAGCAGCATTGGAAGGAATATCAAACCCTTTATTAATATAACGATATTGTTGATCGCTGCTATCGGCCACTACTTTCACGTTCCCAAATAAGCTGGCTTCTTTCCAAGCTTTGTTGCCCCAAACACCATGATCGCAGTACGCTGCGGTAGCTTGGGTGTCTAGCAAATTCATAGGCACTTGCATAAACTGCGTTGTTGCTCCCCCGTGTAAAAACAGGATTTCATAAGAATCGTCTAATTCCATTAATTGCTTCACCAAATCTTTGGCTTCTTGCAAAATCTCTAGAAACAAAGGCGTTCTATGGCCAATTTCTAATAGAGACAAACCCGAATTTTTGTAATTCAACACAGCTTCCGCGGCTTGCGCAAGAACCGGTTGAGGTAAAATAGAAGGACCCGAATTAAAATTATGCAACATCATACACAAAACTTAAAACGCAAAGTAAACCGATTATCTTTACATAATGCAACTCCCATCAACCTTATTAGAAAATGCAGTCGCACAATTTTCTAAGCTGCCAGGCATCGGAAAAAAAACAGCATTGCGATTGGTACTCCATTTATTAAAACAAGACATCAATGATGTAGCATTATTTGGAGATACGATTGCAAAAATGAGAAGAGAGATACAGTTTTGTAAAAGATGCAACAATATTAGCGATGGCGAAACCTGTTCTATCTGCGCCAATAAAATGCGCAATCAACAAATCATTTGTGTAGTAGAAAATATTCGAGATGTAATTGCGATAGAAAGTACCCAGCAGTTCAATGGTACGTACCATGTGTTGGGGGGGATTATATCGCCCTTGGATGGAATCGGCCCCGATCAATTGAGCATTGAGTTACTCGTGAACCGAATTACCCATGAACAGGTAGATGAACTGGTTTTTGCGCTTAGCCCCAATATTCAGGGGGATACCACCATTTATTTTATCCAGAAAAGGATTGCCCATTTAAAATGTAAAGTCACTACCATTGCACGTGGCATAGCATTTGGAGGAGAGTTGGAGTATGCAGATGAAATGACATTGGCCCGCAGTATCGCCAATCGATTACCGGTTCAGCAATATGTACAGTAAGTTTAAAAAGGTCAAATCCAAACAAAATCCTAACTTCGTTGTTTAAACATTAAAATAGCAGACACATGAAAAAGTGGACTAAAATCATATTAACCTTGGTATTGGTAGGCGCCGTTACCGGCGGGATCATCGTTTATAGAATCTTTACCAAGCCGCACAGAGATGTAACCACCGAAAATGCGATTGCCATCAAGGCCCAAGCTTTATTTGAAGCATTTAAAAATGATGAAGCAGCAGCCAATGCAAAATATTTAGACAAAGCCATAGAAATAGAAGGAGAAGTATTAGACCAGAGTACCAATCAAGACGGACAATCGGTGGTGAATTTTAAAACAGACGATGCCTTTTTTGTGATCAACTGTACATTTAAAACCAACCCCGGAGAGCTAAAACCCGGAACTACCATTCGTTTCAAAGGAATTTGCACGGGCTATATACCAGATGCCAATGTGGTGATTAACGAAGGCGTGCTTGTACCTTAATTGATCATTTGTAAAAAATAATAACCCCAACTAATTAGATGATATGAAAAAAATAATATTACTCGCCGCATTAGCCATCGGATTTACTCAATTAAATGCCCAAAAACAATTTGGAACAAGAAATGCAAAAGTAAGTTTCATTGCCACCAACGACGAAGACGTGAAAGCTGTGAACAATGAAGTGGCCAGCAGATTATCCGATAATGGACAAATGAGTTTTAGCTTATTGGTTAAAGGGTTTAAGTTTGAGTACGCAGAAATGCAAGAGAAGTTCAACAACGATTATGCAGAGAGCAACAAATTTCCTAGAGCAGAATTCAAAGGAAATATCAGCAATATCAAAGACATCAACTTTACCAAAGATGGTAGCTATAAAGCGATTGTAAAAGGAACCCTCACGCTACACGGAGTAACCAAACCTTTAACCGTAAACGGTTTAATCACCGTGAAGGCAGGCAAAGTTTCAGCAACCGGAAAATTTCCGATTGTAATGAAAGACTTTAATATTGATGCATCAGCAGTTACAGAAAAAGTAAATGCAGACATCAATGCAGTGTACCAATAGCCATTTACGAAGGGCTATATTTTGCTAGAATACAATATGGGTGTATCTTTGCACCGACTTTGGTGGATTTGTTTATTGTTCAGCCAAGGTCCTAACCAATACGGTACTGTACCGCTATGGGTTAGCCTTTAGAACTAATAAACGTTTGAAGTGCAACCCCACGTTCCGGCGTTTATTGGTTAATTAACTCACTAAAAGTGATTGAACCAATAGCTATGCTAATAAAAGAAGAACTCCAGAAAAGAATCCTAGTAATAGATGGTGCCATGGGCACGATGATACAAAGGCATCAATTAACCGAAGCCGATTATAGAGGCGAGCAGTATAAAGATTGGCATTTAGATGTAAAGGGGAACAATGATTTACTTTGCATTACACAACCACAAATAATTAAGGGCATCCACTTGTTGTATTTAGAAGCAGGTGCAGACATTATAGAAACCAATACATTCAGTAGTACTACCATTGCAATGGCAGACTACGATATGCAAAGTTTGGCTTATGAGTTGAATGTAGCCGCCGCTAAATGTGCCCGCGAAGCGGTAGCAGAGTTCATGCAAAAACATCCAGACACTCCACCCAAATTTGTAGCAGGTGCCATTGGACCATTAAATAAAACACTGAGCTTATCACCCGATGTAAACAATCCAGGATATAGAGCCGTCACATTTGATGAAGTGGCCAATGCTTATTACGAACAAATTGATGGATTGGTTAACGGTGGCGTAGACATCCTATTAATCGAAACCATTTTTGATACATTGAATGCAAAGGGTGCAATTTATGCAGCCAAAAAATATTTCAGAGACAAGGGCATACCAGAGTTACCCATCATGATCAGCGGAACCATTACCGATGCATCAGGAAGAACCCTGAGTGGACAAACATTGGAAGCATTTTACACATCGGTATTACATGCCAACCCCATCAGCATTGGATTGAACTGTGCATTGGGTGCCGCAGAAATGAGAAGTCATATAGAAGAGTTATCACAGATAGCGGCCTGTTATACATCGGCCTATCCCAATGCAGGATTACCAAATGCCATGGGAGAATACGATGAAGCACCGCATGAAACAGCACACTTCATAGAAGAATGGGCCAAGCAAGGCTTCGTGAATATTGTAGGTGGTTGTTGCGGAACAACACCTGATCATATTAAACATATTGCAGACAACGTTCGAAAAATGCAACCCAGACAATTACCTGTGGTTGAAACAACCATTTAAACAATGAGTACAATCAAACCATATTTAAGGTTAGCAGGATTAGAACCTTTGATCATTAGACCAGAGACCAATTTTGTAAACGTAGGCGAAAGAACCAATGTAACAGGTTCAAAGAAATTTGCACGCTTAATTAGAGAAAATAAATTTGAAGAAGCATTATCTGTTGCCAGACAACAGGTAGAAAGCGGCGCGCAAATATTAGACGTGAACATGGACGATGCTTTGTTAGAAGGCGTAAGTGCTATGACCACTTATTTAAACTTATTACAAAGCGAACCAGATATAGCGCGCATTCCCATTATGATTGATAGCTCAAAGTTTGAGATCATAGAAGCAGGATTAAAATGTGTGCAAGGAAAATGTATTGTGAACTCCATCTCTATGAAAGAAGGAGAAGAAAAATTCATAGAGCAAGCATTCATTTGTAAATCTTTTGGGGCAGCAGTCATTGTAATGGCATTTGATGAAGTAGGCCAAGCAGATACCAAGGATAGAAAAATAGAAATCTGTCATCGTGCATACAAAATATTAACCGAGCAAGTAGGTCTTGATCCACAGGATATTATTTTTGATCCTAACATTTTTGCGATTGCAACAGGTATAGAAGAACACAATAATTATGCAGTAGATTTTATTGAAGCCACCAGAGAAATCAAGCGATTGATGCCATTGGCAAAAGTTTCAGGCGGTGTATCAAATGTATCATTTTCATTTAGAGGCAACGACCATTTAAGAGAAGCCATCCATTCTGTATTCTTATTACACGCCATTAAAGCAGGTATGGATATGGGGATTGTAAACGCTGGGCAGTTGGTAGTGTACGACGAAATAGAACCCACCTTAAGGGCTTTATGCGAAGACGTTATCTTGAATAGAAACAACGACAACAATGAAGCCACAGAAAAATTAATCCAACACGCAGAAACCGTTAAGGCCAAGGGAAAAGTAGAAGTAAAAGATGAAGCCTGGAGAAAAGAACCGGTTGAAAAAAGATTGGCGCATTCATTAATCAATGGTATTACCGATTATATAGACGAAGACACAGAAGAAGCTAGACAAAAATATCCAAGACCATTGGATGTGATAGAAGGACCATTGATGGATGGTATGAATATCGTAGGCGATTTATTTGGAGCAGGAAAAATGTTTTTACCACAAGTGGTAAAAAGTGCCCGCGTAATGAAAAAAAGTGTGGCCATTTTAACACCTTATATAGAACAAGAAAAAGAAGACAGAAAGCAAGCACACTTAGCGGCAGGAACCGTGAACGAAGAAACCGCAGGTGCAGCAAAAATTTTGTTGGCTACCGTAAAAGGAGACGTACATGATATTGGAAAAAATATTGTGGGCGTAGTACTAGGTTGTAATGGCTATGATATTGTAGACATGGGGGTAATGGTACCAGCAGATAAGATTTTAGAAGCCGCAGAAAGAGAGAAAGCGGATATTATAGGATTGAGTGGATTGATTACGCCATCCTTAGATGAAATGGTGCATATAGCTAAGGAAATGAAGCGCAGAAATATGAAGCAGCCCTTATTAATTGGAGGCGCTACTACATCCAGAATGCATACTGCCGTAAAGATTGCACCAGAATATGGAAACGGTGTAGTACATGTATTAGATGCATCCAGAAGTGTAACAGTTGCGGGCTCTTTGTTGAATAAAGAACTAAAGACCCCATTCTTAGATGAATTAGTACAAGAGTACAGCAAACTAAAAGAAGGATTCGACAATAAGAAATCAGTCAAGCAATACCTGCCCTATGCAGAGGCATTGAAAAATAAAGTGGCCATTGATTGGGACAGTTATACTCCCCCTACACCTAGCTTTACAGGCACCAAAGTATTTGACCAATACGATTTGAATGAGTTAAGAACATTCATAGATTGGAAACCATTTTTCATTACTTGGGAAATGCATGGTAATTTTCCAGCCATCTTAACCGATGAAGTGGTGGGAACAGAAGCCACCAAATTATATAATGATGCTAATGCTTTGTTAGATAAAATCATTGCAGAGAAATGGTTAACCGCCAAAGGCGTGATAGGATTTTGGGAAGCAGCCAGCAACCATGATGATGTAGAAGTGCGTACAGAAAAAGAGAGAGTGCAATTGAGTTTTCATCGTCAACAAATCAAGAAAGCACCCGGACAACCTAATTTATCTTTGGCCGATTTTATCAGCCCAACAACTGCGAATAAAAAAGATCATATTGGTGCATTTGCAGTAAGCATTCATGGCATAGAACCGCATTTAGAAAAATTTGAAGCGGCGCACGACGACTACAATAAAATTATGTTGCAAGCATTGGCCGATCGATTTGCAGAAGCATTTGCAGAAGCATTGCACTTGCATACGCGTAAAGAATACTGGGGCTATGATGCACAAGAACAATTAAGCCCAGAAGAATTAATTAAAGAACAATACAAGGGCATCCGCCCAGCACCAGGCTATCCAGCTTGTCCAGACCATACAGAGAAATACAAATTGTTCGATTTGCTGAGTGCACAAGACAATGCAGGTATTAGCTTAACAGAAAGCTTAGCTATGTATCCAGCATCATCAGTTTGTGGTTGGTATTTTTCGCATCCGCAGAGTCAGTATTTTGGAATTGGCAAAATAGAGCAAGACCAATTTAAAGACTATGCAGCCCGCAAAGGCATGGACGAAGCCACTGCTGAGAAATGGTTGAGGCCGATATTGTAGGTTAAAATTGATTTATGGTAGAGAATGAAAATCAAAATTTCATTTTACTAAAATTATTGTACATATATAAGAAGTTTAGATAATTTTTCCACTTTATTGTTAATCCGGAGTCTCTGTTCCCAAGGTTAAATTCTGGATGAAGAAGTTGATAAACAGCCTTTTTAAAAGCATTATCTACGCTGTCTAGATATAATTCTTTGCGCCTTTCATCAAATTTATTTTTAGTAGAATCAGAAATTAATTCAGCACCCCAGTTTGTAAAAAATGTAGTATCCTTTTTCATTAATTCACCAAAGCTGTTTTGCACCATTACTACAGTATCAAAACTTCCTCGCATCAAAGAAAGACAGTTATAAATTCGACCTTGTTTACCTTCAGCGTTTTCAATTAATAAAGCTCC
>QLAH01000216.1_pt1 | contig 42717 bp, 55 predicted proteins | sample 4693081 | NCBI WGS metagenome assembly QLAH01 (sample SAMN09425401, study PRJNA476045) | Lake water metagenome, whole genome shotgun sequencing project. | reverse complement strand
CAGGGCCCCGGGCCGTGAAGCGGTGCACCGACTGCGCCCGCCCCTCGGGAGTGACGATCGCCTCGAAGTAGCCGGTCTCATGGAACCGGAGATGGGCCCGCCTCACCTGGGTCCGCATCTCGTTCATCGCCACCTTGCCGCCGCCGATCTCCCGCATGGCCTTGAACCGGGTGAACTCGTAGAGGAACTCATAGGTTTCCCCGAAGAACACGTCGGCGCCCGACCAGTCCCCATCGGCCGTGATGGTGGTGGCGGTGGCGTCGGCCGTGGCGATGCGGACCCCCTCCTCCCAGGCGCCGCCGCTCCCGTAGCCGCTCCAGGCCTGCACCGGCGCCGCGGCCTCGTAGGGCAGGGTCCAGGTGGTGGTGTTGGTGAAGGCGTCATAGGTGCCGGCCGCCACCCGCAGGGGCGCAGGGGTGGCCAGCGTGGTGCTCACCCGCCGGTCCAGCAGTAGGGGGTGCTCGGGGCTGTCGTCATCAATCAGCCGATCCGCCACCCGCATCTTCTCCAGCCACACGTCCCCGTTGGGGTACTCGAGGAGCAGGTACAGCACCTCCTCGATCACCACGATCTGCAGCACCCGGGTGGCGCCGTTGAACTCCCAGTAGCTCCAGCTGGCCTGCACCCGCTCGCCGCCGCCGCCGCTGTTCCTGAAGAAATACTTGTGGGTGTAGATCCGGTCCCGGTAGCCGTCCCTCCTGCTGATGGCGTACCAAGCGTTCCCGGTGGCGTTCACCGCCAGGCGGAACACCTCGCTGGGCACGTAGGAGCCGGTCGTTTCGGACAGGCTCTGGGCGTCAGCGATCAGGGTGTTGCCGGCCCCCCGGATGCTGAACTCTCTGAACTGGGTCCACTGGCCATTCTTCTGGGCGAACACGATGGCGCCGGCCACCTGGATGGGCCGCACCTGGGGGTCGATCTCGAACTGGGTCAGCACCGTGGTCTGGGCCGTCGCCGGGGTCAGCACCGTGTCGGTCGAGCCGAAGCGGAACTGCAGCTGGTCGCTGAACAGGATCAGCTCGTCCTGGTAGCTGACCGCAAACCGCAGGACAGACACCTGGTTATTGCTTGCCGTTACGTCGATCGGGTCGCTATCCAGCACCGCGATGGTCGTCTCGGGGAAGAAGTCGAAGAAGCTCTGCGCCCGGCTGAGAATCACCGACTCGTCGGCCAGCAGGCCCAGCCGGTTCTTGTGCACGAAGATGTCCGCGATGCTGTGGCCGATGAAGCTGGGATCCGGAGCGGTCTCGTAATCCCCTGCCGTCCGGTCCCCCCACACCGGCAGCTGGAAGCCGGTGGTGGGCTCAACCGATCCATCAGCAGGGCCGAAGTGAAACTCGCCGGTGCTCAGTCGCACCAGGATGTGGGGCATCGCGGAGGAGTTGATCCTGAACTCAACCCCGGGCGCCACCACCTCCTGCCAGCTGCCTTCCCCGAAGGTGCCGGCCCCGTCCCTCACCACGAAGGCCACGTAGTAGCCGTCGTAGCGGTTGCCCGGGTCGCCCACGATCTCCACCGGATACCCCTGGGGTGCGATGGTCGGCAGCTCGGTGAAGCTCTGGACGCTGCTGGTGATGGCGGTGATGTCCGCGTTCGCCCGGGCGTCCGTGGCTTGGATGGTGATGGGGCTGGCACTGGTGAAATGCAGCACCGATCCAGACCGCTCGATCGTCACCCCGGTCACGCTGGCCAGGCCCGTCTTGATCTCCTCCGCGATCTCGGCCGTGCTGATGGGGAAGGTGGCCGGGGTGCCGCCGGTGGTGATGACCGGGGCCACCTGGGTGGTCACGTCCACCTCGGTGCCGTTCAGGTTCACCGTGTAGGTCTGCCCGTAGTTGGCTGCCTTCACCCACACCAGCGCCTCATGGGCCGCCGGCCGCGGCGTCTCGGGCGCCAGCTCCGAAGTCATCGACGTGGGCACCAGCGTGTTGCTGATGAAGGTGATGTCCGCGATGGTCGCCGCCCGCACCTGGGTGGCTGGGTCCGTCATGGGGCCCAGGTAGCTGAAGCCCCCCGGGGCGTTGACCACCAGCTCGTTGCCCTCCAGGTCGAACACTTGGACGTTGGTGGCCTGGATCACCGCCAGGTACTGCTCGGTGGCGTCCCGCTGGATCGGGTGGATGAAGGCGGTGGAGAAGCTCATCCGGTGGCGCCTCCTTCAGCGATGAACACCCGGGCCAGCGCCACGGTGCAGTCACGCTTCCGCAGCCCCTCGCCCAGCGAGCTCACCCCGTTCACCTGGGCCTGGGCCTGCGTCGGATCCCGCTGGGCGTCCGCCTGCTGGCTCACCCCTTGGGCCAGGTTCGGGATCAGGTAGGAGGAGGGCTTAGCCACGGAGGACGCTGTTCCGGCGGCCCCAGGCCACGCCATGGCCGGGGACGAAGGTGGGGAAGGGTCTCAGGCCGATGCCGCTGGTGAGGATGTTCGGCTGCTGCTGGTCGTTCTCCACCCGCATCAGCTCGGCCCAGGCCCGCTGCTCCTGCTCGGCCGTGGACTGGCTCACCACGTCGCTGGCCAGCACCCGCTCGCTGAACACCCTCGAGGAGCGCACCGTTACCCAGCGGTTGTAGGCCTCCGGCACCTCGTCCCAGCTGAGGAACAACACCACGTCCGCCTCGAGGAAGGTGATGTCGGTGAACTCGTAGGTCCGGTTCTCCTTGTCGTAGACCCGCCGGCCCCGAAGCTGGAAGCGGTGCCCCCACTGGAACCGATCGGTGGTGAAGCTGCACACGTTGGCCGGCACCACGATCTCGCCGGTGCTCACGTCACGGCTGAAGCGGAAGGCCTCCTCACGGTTCCACGTCCAGCCCCTGGTCTGCCCCTCCTTGTGGAGCTCCAGGATGGTCCGCTCAGCCACGCCGGCCTCGGCGTTGGCCTCGTCCTCCAGCGTGGCCACCGGGGCCTCCCCGATGTTGGCCAGCAGCACGTTCACCGCCTCCAGCAGGGTGGTCCGCCCTGGGGTTACGCCCTGGTTGGCCAGGCCCATCGGGCTGCTGCAGCGGTGCAGGCCAATCCTATCGGGCGCCCATGGAAAAGCCCCACCTCTCGGCGGGGCTGCTGGCTGCTTCGACTCCCGCCCCAGCTTAGGGGACCAGGATGCGGGCGGCGCACTCCGGGCGCAAGGACTTCATGCCGATGGCCATTTTGGCGGTCATCAGGTGGGCCTGATACATCTTGAAGAAGTCGCCGTTGGGATCGGTCATCTCCAGCGTGGGGCGCTTGAGGATCAAGAGACCCGCAGCGTCCTGGTGCCAGATCAGGGCCCGGCACTTGGAGAGGTCCTGGGCATACTCCGCGTTCCGGTCGCCGGCCACGTTGACGTAGGCGGCCTGGGTGACGTGGTTGGACTCGATCACCGGGATCCCCTTGATCCGCAGGCGGGGGGAGCCATCGGCAATGGAGCCGTTCTCACGGCCGGCGAAGTCGGCGTTGATCGCCCGGGTGGATTCCAGAAGGAAGTCGTACTCGTCCGGGGGGACGGCACAGATCAGGTTGTTGGTGGGAACCCGCTTCTTCTTCATCGCCACCTTGGCGTTGCCGATCAGGGAGATCAGCTCGTCGCCCTTGGCCGCCTTGGTGGCAGCCGCATAGCCGGCGCTGGTGGTGAGGCTGGTGCCCACCCGGTCGGCGTTGATGGTCTTGGCCAGCTGGGGGGTGGAACGGCCGGCGGCGGCGAAGATCACCCGGGCGGCCCGGCGATCCATGTCCACTGCCAGGGCCTCCCCGGCCTGGTGGGTGTAGTCCTGCCGCACGGAGTAGTACGACATGGCTTCGTCCAGGTCGTAGATCTTCTGGGGCGCCACAAGCAGCGCGTCCAGGTTGATCTCCTCCTCCGCGTGATCGGACGGCACGTTGGTGTCCATCTCCGCGATGTTCACACCGGGGGTGTGATACGCGGCGGCGGCCCGACCAGACACCGGGAACTTGGCCGAACGGCCGCCGGTGATCACGCGGGTCTTGAGCTTGTCCTTGAAAACGCAGTTCTCATCGAACGCGGTAAGCATCTCGGCAATGCCGAGCCGCAGGAACAGAGCGAGTTCATCGCCCGTCCCACGGTTCTGGCCCATGCGGGCGAGGTTGATGGTGGCCACTGGCCTAGGGGTTTCAGTGAGCGCCTGTCACCTCTCTGGGCCTGGCCGGGTTATCCCCCTCGGGGGGCCCTCCATCCTCTGCAGGGTTGCAGTGTCGTCTCGTGCTGAGACCCTACATCAGCACCTTGGATCTGGCCATCGCCGCGTTCACCTGCTTCCGGTAGACGGGATCGACGTTGTAGAGCTTCCGGCCCCTCGCGTCGGTCTTGGCCATGGCGGCGATCGCCTCGTCGTCGTCAGCGAACACCAGCCCGCCGTCGCCCGCCGCGGGGGTGCCGCCGGCCAGCAGCTTCGGCTCCCGGGGGGTGGCCGCAGCGAACCGGGCCTCGAAGCCCTTCAGCCGGGCCAGGGCGGCGGTGGCGTTGCCGGTGTCCACCAGCTGGTTGAAGGCCTCCACCTCGGAGGCGTCCACGTTCTCCGTCACCCAGGCGTTCACCTGGGCCACCCGCTCGGCGCCGCCAGCAGCGGCCACCAGCTGGGCCTTGGCCGCATCGTCCAGGGGCTGACCCGCTGGGGCGGCGGCCGGGGGCCGGAAGGAGTTGATGTAGCCCTCCACCACCGACTTGGGGTAGCCCGTGGCCTCGGCCAGCTTGTCCACCTGGGCGGCGTCGATCTCCTGCCCGGCCTGCACTTTGGCGGCGATCTCGTAGGGGTTCACCTCGGCCTTCTCGAAGGCATCGGTCAGCGCCTCCCCGTAGTCGGCCACCGACTTGTCGCGGGTGAACTCGGGGATCTCAGGGGTGGCGACTGGCTCCTTGGCCTGCTGCTGGCCGGCCCGGTACTGGGCCTCCTGCATGGTGAGGCGGTAGACCTCCGCGGCGCTCTTGCCCTTGTACTTCTCGGGCAGCCCGTCCTCCTCGGGGGCGGGGGCCTCGCCGGTGGCGGCCTCCTGCTCCTGCAGGAACTGGCCCAGGGGGCCGTCGGCCTCGTCGCCTTCCTGGCCGGAAAGGAACTGCTCCAGCAGCCCCTCCTGGCCGGGGGCGACCATGGACTTGAGGGTGTCGCTCATGGCTTCAGAGGGTGTTTTCGTTCAGCTTGTGGTCGCCGCACCAGTCGTTGACGAACACCACGGGGTAGCCAGTCATGGACGGGGCGTGGCGGCGGCAGCGGCCGATGCTGACGGGCGGCGGAGTGATGACGTTGCCCTCACACTTGAAGCCGCCGTCCGGGTACTTCGGGGCGAACCACATACAGGTCTTGCAGAGCATCCCCTCGGAGCGGTGAGCCCAGGGGTCGGAGGTTTCGGGGGTCAGGATGGGGTTCATGGTGGTGGCTATTCGGGAACGGGCTGGCCGTCATCCGGCGGACCGGCGGCCATCTGCTGGAGGGTGGCGGCGGCCTGGGCCTGCTTCGCCGGATCCGCCGCGGCGGACTGCATCGCTGCCATCCGCTCCTGCTGTTCGGCCGCCGCCTTCTGGGCCGCCTCCATCTCCTGCTTCACCTCCTCCTCGGTCTTGATGGCATCCAGGCTCGGCAGGTTGCTGGCCGTGGCCATCTGCGTCACCAGCCGGGGCACCTTCATGAACTGCGGCACCGCCTCGGGCCCAAGCAGCTGGCCCAGCATCCCCACGAACTGGCTGATCCGCTCCAGGTCGTTGCCCCGGCCCACGGCTGCCAGGCCCACCGACACCACCGGCTTCACCAGCTTCTTGTCCAGCTGGGGCAGATCCCCCTCGCGGGTCTGGATCGCCAGCATCCGCTTCACATAGGGGTGCTGGAACTCCACGGTGAGGATGGAGTAGAGGGAGCCCAGGGCGTTCTCCAGCTGGAGGGCCTGCAGCCGCACCTCCTGGGCCGTGGTCCGCTCGCTGTCGCGGAAGTTCTGGAGCAGCATCGCCTGGCTCAGGCGGGCACTGATCCGCTGCTCGGCCTGGGCGGCCACCGCCAGGTCGGCGCTCTTGGCCGCCTGGATCGGGAACACGTCATCTGGCATGGCGGTGATAGCCGCCCCATTGGCCGCCTTGGCGAACTGTTCCGCCGTCACCTGGCTGTTGGGCTTCACCCCGAACACACACCGGGCGCTGATCAGGGCCCCCTCAGCGATCGCCTGGTTCAGGGCGTCGGCCGTGTGCAGGTCGGCCATGCAGACCGCCTCCACGAATCCGGGGGAGTAGTCCTGGCCGTCTAAGTGGTACATCCGAAGCGGGATCCAGGGCGACTCGTCCATCGGCGCCCAGCCATCGGTGCCGTCGATCTGCTTCCGGTGGATCTCCTGGTGCCAGTCCACCCGGCCCTTCACCCAGTCCCACTCGATCAGGGTGTAAACCTTCACCAGCTTGCCGTGGCCGCCCAGGCCCATCCGCTTGTCGGGGTCGTCCTCGTCGGGCTGGCCCCCGGCCTGCTCGTCGTGGATCTTGCGGGCCGCCTCGCTGAGGCTCTTGACCGTGAGCTGCTCGCAGATCACCCCCAGGGACGGGCGGCCGGTCGGCTCCCGCTTCAGCACGTAGCGGCCCAGCCCGTACATCCGCAGCCCCTCGACGGGCCGGTAGGCCAGCACGTTGCCCACCACCAGCAGCTGCAGCAGCCCCTCATGGAGCACCGGCCGGTCGTTGCTGTGGGCGATCTTCGCCAGCATCGCCCGCTCGAGCACGTTCAGCGCCTTGTCGAACGCGGCCCGCTCCTTGGCCACCTCGTCCTTGTCCTCCCGGTCGGCGGTGATCCGCGCCATCTCCACCTCGTCGATGGTCAGGCGGAAGAACGGCTCGGTCGGGGGGAGCAGCGCCATCAAGAGCCGGCTGGCCAGGTTGCTGATCCCCGCCTGGCCCACCCCGTTCCAGGGCAGCTCCAGCTCGGGGCTGTCGTTGGGCAGCGGGTCCTCCCGCGGCGCCAGGTAGGGGATGGTCAGGCTGGCGGCCTGCTTGGCCTTGGCGATCCAGTAGGACCGATCGGTGCACAGGTCGTTGTAGAGGGCTTCAGCGGTCACGTCAGATCCCCAGGTTCAGGCCAGCGCCGGCCGTGGCCTGGGTGCTGCCGGGGGTGATGCGGAGACTGGTGGCGGCCTTCTTCTTCGGCTTGGCGGCCGTGGTGGTGAGCGGGGCGGTGGGTGCCGCCGTCTCGGTGGCGGTGGCGTAGGTGCTGTTCTGCGCCCGGCTCGCGGCCTCGGCGGCGGCGGCCTGCTCGGCGGCCAGCTCCTGCCGGCGCTGGAGGGTCTGCGCCTCCACGGCGGCCTGCTGCTGGGCCAGCTGCTGCCTCAGGGCTTCCTGCTGCTGGTTCGACTGCTCGATGAATCGGGCCGTCTGCGCCTGCTGCTGGGCGTACTGCATCAGGTTGAACTGGGCCTGTTCCTGGGTGGGGCCCTGGGGGCGAGATCCGCACATGGCTAGGTGAGGTTGAGACCCACCCCGGTGCCGGAGCGGTAGGAACCGGTGCCGCGGTTGATCCGCAGCTGGGCCTTGCCGGGCGCCCGCTGCTGGCCGGCGCGGTTGTCGGCCACGGTGGGGGCCTGCGCCCCCTTCTCCGGTGCCGGTGCACCGATCAGGGCGGCGAGCCGTTCGGCGTTGGCGGCGGTCTCGTTGGCCCGCTGCACCTTCACCGCCTGGAGCTCCTCCAGCACCTGGCCCTGCTGCTGCAGGGCGTTGTTGAGCTGCATCTGGGCCGGCGCCAGCACCCCCTCCCGCTGGGAGCGCATGGCCTCCATCTGCATCAGCGCCTCGCCGGTGCTCTGCATGTAGTTGGGCGACGTGATCGTGGCCCCGCCGCCGCCGCCCCCGCACATCAGCGGATCCCCCCGGTCAGATCGTTGGCTGCCTTCTGCTGGTGCTCCAGCTCCCGCTGGACGAACCGGACCACCTCGATGTTCCCGGTCAGCCGGTCCATCACCCGATGGTCGGTGCCGGGGTCGGGGCAGCGGTCGGGGAACACCTCGCGCAGCCGGTCAAGATGTTCCTGGGTCCAGATCGGGAGCACTGCAGCCGTGCAGATGATCGCAGTCTACGGGGGGTGGGCCACCCGTCATCCCGGCGGCTCCCCCAGGTCGAGCACCTGGATGGTGCTCATGCAGTCCTCGGTGTCGTTGAACTTCCTCCACCAGGACCAGAGTGCATAGGCCTCCGTGTGGCTTTCGGGAATGATCTGCAGGTTCCCGCTCTTGCTGGCGGGATCCATGACGATGCGGGCCTTCATTGCGCCGGCCCCACCCGATGGATCAGATAGCCCGGCTCTGCCCTGTCACCGGAGGAGTAGGCAATCAGGCGGTGTTGATGCAACAGCCTCATCCGTAGGGACAGGTAGGAGGCGCCGGCAACATGCAGCACCTCCTGGAGCTCGGCCGCTTTGACCCGGCGGCCCACCACCCCATGGCTGGCCAGTGCCAGGCAGTCGATGATCACCTGGTTCTGCAGTCGGCCGCGGTGGGCCAGCAGGTACTCGAGGAGTTCGGGGGTGGTCATGCTGGCGGCATCCAGAGGATGGGACTGTTGGCCTGGTGGTCGTACTCCCCCGGCCGGAGGATGCGAGCACACCGGGCCATCTGCAGGGCGAAGGTCTCGGACTTCTCGGCCTTCCTGAAGGCCCCCACCACCGCCTTCCACATTTCTGCAGGGGTGTGGCACAGGTCCAGCAGCCGCTCGGCCTTCACCGCCCCGATGCCTGGACAACCCGGGTAGCCGTCGGTGGCGTCACCGGTGAGGGTCTGGGTGAAGAAGTTGCGGTCGGCCTGGTCGCCGCTGATCTCCAGGATCTCCCCGTTCCTGATCAGGGTGCCCGGCAGGGTCAGCATGTCTTTGTCGTCGCTGGCGATGACATCCCCGAAGTCGGCGGACAGGCCCAGGGCGTCGTCCCCCTCCACCTCCGGCAGGCTGAACACCTCCCACCCCCGGCCGGCGGCGGTGGTCCGCACCCAGTCGGCCAGGTGCTGGAACCCGCAGGGCTTCCGCATCCCCTTCCGGTTGGACTTGTAGCCGGGGTAGATGGCGTAGCGGAATGAGGCCTTGCCGCCGAACACCATCACGGGCTGATGGTCGGGGGCCATGTCCATCAGCTCGCCCACGATCCCCTGGAACGCGGCCTTGGCATCGCCATGGCGGCAGAGGTAGGTCCACTCATCCGGCGCCCATTCCGCCTCGTATTCGGAGGCGGCGGCGGCACGGAACAGGAACAGCTCGGTGTCGATGAGGAGCTTCACGAGAACTCCCCCTGCCGGGTCCGCTTTACGTCCGACAGGACCATGGACAGGCACAGGTCCACGGCCTCGATGAAGCCGACGAAGTGGAGCCGGTCGGATTCCATGGCGGTCTCGGCGTAGTAGGCGTGGACCGCCTTCTCCCGCTCCTGCTGGAGCTTGGCCCGCAGCACCTGGATCCGTTTCTCCGCTGTGACGGAAGGGTGATCTTCTCTCGCGTTCATGGCGTCTCCTCGGTGGTGGTGGGTTGGTTCCGCTGCCTGCGGTAGGTGTCCAGGTCTCGGTAGTACCGGTCCTTGAACCTGGGGTGGGCCTCAAGGAACTCGAGGCTGGGAAGCACGGGATTCAGCGATCCCTTGGTGATGTCGTGCACCGACCAGAGGCCGGCCAGCAGTCCCCGCTCGAAGATCCGCCGGATCTCGTCGCGGTTGTAGAGGGGGTCAGCCATCGGCCTCCTCCTCGCCCCGGAGGTAGGCCTGCCACTCCTCCTCGGTCAGCCCCTTAGGGCTCGCCGCCGGCAGGGCCACCAGCGGCCGGCCGCCGCTGATCACCTGGTAGGCCTCGCCTTGGTGGGGCTGAAGGGACTGCCGCTGGGCGGGCAGCATCGCCAGCTGCTCAAGGGTGGGCTTCAGGTACCGGGGGAGCTCGGCCCTGAAGCCGAAGCTCCGGTTGGCCAGGCCCCCCTCGCAGCCGTAGAGCGGTGCCATCAGCTCACCCCAGGCGGGGAAGCGGAGGAACTCCTTACCGGCCGTGCCCTGGATCCACTGCTCGCAGGCCCAGAGGAACTGCTCGCGGTCGATCTCGGGGAAGGCCCCACGGAAGCTGGCGAACTTCAGCTTGCAGGCCATCTCGCTCCACCGATCGCTCTCCCGCACTCGCATGTGGGAGAACATCAGCTCGGCGCCGGCGAGGAACACCTCCGGGGTCAGGGGCTGTCGTTCCATGACTCCAGGGCGGACTGCATGGTGGGGCTGACGGGCCCCATCGGGCTGGCCTGGGCGGGGGCGGTGGAGGCGAAGGGGCGGCCGATCGGCCGGTCAGGGTTGAGGAACTTCGGGTCCAGCGACTGCCAGCCCTTCTCCACCCCTGCCTGCACCAGCTCGCGGGCCCGATCTGGGGTGACAGCGTGAAGCTGAAGCACCCGGTTCAGCGAGGCCTTGAACGCCCGCTCGGTCCACACGGCCTTGCGCCCCCACTTGCTCCAGCGAGCCACCTCCCACCAGTGGCAGACATCCATGGCCAGCTGGTATGGCAGGCCCCAGGTGTCAGCCGGCATGACCGGCCGGCGGAAGATGGCGGCAGACGGCAGCGGCCGCTTGTCGGCCTGCTTGTAAGGCACGTAGGTGTTGCCCTCAAAGACGACCGGCACCTCGATGGTGGTGTAGGGGCGACCGCAGGATTTGCAGGTCCGGTAGCAGCGAACCGTGTCCTCCCACGTGTCGCGCCGGTTGACGTTGCTCCCCTTGAATCCGCAGTGGGGGCAGTTCGGGCTGTTGGGTTCCTTCATTCGTCCTCCCCCAATGGTTCGGGCTGGGGGATCTCGGGGAACGGCTGCCAGTCGAGCCAGCGGCGCTCCCCCGACACGCTGCACCAGAGGGTGCCGTCGTCGCACAGGGCGAACACAGACCGGCCGCCCTCGGCGTTCTCGGACGCCGCGATCTGGATGATCTTCCTGGTCATCGGGGCTCCTCCCTTGTGTGATACCGGAGCAGCGCGATCGCGTCGGCCTCGTTGTCATCGGCCGGGGCGTAGCCCCAGCTCCTGGCGGCCGCCACCATCTGCTCCTTGTTGGCGTTGCCCTTGCCGGTGGCGTGTTTCTTGATGGTCCCCACCGGCACCCCGGAGTAGGGGAACTCCCGCTGTTCGCAGAAGCTCTGGAGATGGGAGAGAAAGCCGCCGTAGGCATGGGCGGCATCGACGCCGACATGCCGGCGCACTTCCTCGTAGACCACCTCCGTCTTGGTCAAGGGGCAGACCTCGGCCAGCCAGCGGGTGAACCGGAGGTAGCGCATCCCGCCGCCATCAAACCGCTGGGGCTTGAAGGATTGCGAGCCACTGAGGATGGTGCCCTCAGGCGTCCGCATAGCCCAGCCGGTGGTGGTGCCCAGGTCCAGGGCGAGGATCGGGGTGGCCATCAGTCCTCGTCCTCGAAGGGGAGGGGCGGCTGCTGGTTGCCGCTGACGAACTCCTTCACCTCGTCCTTGTGCCGCTTGGAGTAGGTGGCGGTGGTCTTTACTGCGCTCAGATCGGCGCTGCGCTCGATGTCGAACTTGATGGTGAGGCTGTACTTGCAGTCCTGGATGCACTCGGCCGCGTTGGCCAGGTGCTCCTCGAGCATGTAGGTGGCCTGCTCGATGGCCTTGTCCAGCTCCAGCTGGGTCTGCTCACCTTTGGTGAGAGCGCGACGTTCAGCCATCAGAACGGCACCTCGCTGTCGTCCAGCCCGGGCGCCTCATTCGCCACCTGTGCGGCCCGCTGCCGCAGTCGCTCGGCCGCCGACATCGGGGCCGGCGCTGCTGCCGGGGCCTCATCAGCGAACGGAGTCTCGGGACCGAAGCTGGTCCCCTCCTCCTCCTCGAACACGTCCTCGGCGCTGGCCCGGACGTAGGGCACCAGCTCAATGACCTGGACCATGTTCAGCCAGAGGCTCATGCCCTTGGCGCCGCGGGCGGTGGGGCTGTCCCACCCGTAGGGGTCGAACGCGATCTTGCCCTTGGACCCGTTCCCGATCAGGGTGTCGGCCGGCCAGGGCATCCGCTTGGCATCCACCACCACGGGGGCGGGGAGGGTGTTGCCCCTGTTGCTGGTCTCCTTCCGCTTGAAGCGGAACCGGAACATGCCGGTGGGCTTCCCGGTCTCCTTGTCGATCTGCTCCCCGAAGGGCCAGCCGTTCTTGTCCACCTTGGCGGCGGCGCCGTTCAGGGTCTGGAACTCGGTCTCGAGCCGGGTGATGAACGGCAGCAGGGCGGGGTCGTCCTGGGGCATCAGCCCCTCGATGCTCCACTCCCTGCTCTTGCCTTCATCCATGGACTCCTCGGGCTCGAACACCTTGGCCCACTGGAGCGTCATCACCGGGGTGACGATCAGGGTCTTGCTCATGTTGCTCTGCACCAGTGCAGGGGACTGAGCAACCATACCCCTAGGAGTGTCGTCCTGCTCCTAGGAGAACAGATACTCGTTGGATCCGATGAGTCCAGGGCTGAGAGTCCCCACCATCGGCGGCTTCGGAATCTCCGTGATCCCTGTCCTGGCCTTGATTTCACGGACCATCCGCCCCAGCCATGGGGTGCTGTGCATCTCGCGCATGGCGCTGAGCAGTTCCCCCTGCATCCACCCCGCTGCTCCTGGGAGGGTGGCGAAGCAATCATGGTTGGTGAGCAGGGGCTGGTGTTGCTCAGCAGCCCTGCACACCATCGCGTGACAGAAGGCGGCGTCGAACGAATGGATCAGGTTCGCCGGCAGGGCCGCGTTGGTCTGGCGCAGGCTGAGCTCGGCGTCCGGCGGGATCTCCTGCACGTCCATGGTCATCCGCTGCACACCGAACAGCTCGGTGGTGATCCGGTGCAAGGTGGGGGTCCGCTTCCCCTGCCGCAGCGGGAACCCCATCGGGCTGGTCCACTGGAGCGGGTGCTGCTGCTTGATGACGGCCGCCCCCAGCGCCCGGGCCCAGGCACAGAAGGCCACCGGCGTGGCCAGCTCCTCCTGCATGACGGTGTGGACGATCCGCCCCAGCCAGACCGCTGGCATCGTCACCTTCCCCTCGTACTCGGCCAGCGGCACCCAGCCCAGCCGCTCCTCCCTGGCCTGGCAGAGGCCGTCGATCGTCCCCTGAAGCCGGCCGCCATAGGGCAGGGCCAGCACCGGCCCCTTCAGCAGCTTGCGGTCGATGCCGTGCTCCAGCCACAGCTGGGCCATCAGGTGCTCCCGCTTCTCGTCGTGGTGCAGCCGCCGCTGCAGGGCCAGCGACACCCGCTCGGCCACCAGGGCGTAGAGGTCATGCCGTGTGGCGCCGTGCAGGTTGCAGTCGCGCCCCAGCTGGGCGTCCCGCAGCAGGGCGCCGATGATCCCGCACCCGCTGGTGGTCTGGTCGAGGCGCACCGGGCAGCCGATCGGCACGGACGGGTCCCGCAGCCAGCTGTCGATGGCCACCGCCGCCTGGAGGAACTGCCAGGGGTCCTTCGCCTTGCCCCACAGGTGGGCCAGCTCCAGCGGAGACCAGGCCACCTCCCGCATCAGCTCCAGGTTGTCGCGCCCCCACTGCAGCCGCTCGCCCCAGCTGCCCCGCTCCCCCCAGTGGTTGGCCGCCGCCTTCAGCAGCCACTCGAACCCATCCACATCCAGCGGCTGGGCCGCGGCGAAACCGATGGCCGCCTTCTCGTAGTCCTGGCCCTGGTGGGTGCCCAGCCGGTTGGTGGTGTAGACCCTGCCCCGGTCGTCCAGGTCATGGGCGAACCAGCAGCGGGGGCCCACGTCCTCAAGGGCTTGGATGCCCCGCTCGATCCGCAGCCGGCGGCCAGCGTTCCCCTCCCGCTCGGCGTGGCAGGCGGCAGCCTCCCGGCGGTACTGCCTCCAAGCCTCCTCCGGTGCGTCGTCCTCCGGCCGCAGCGGCAGGGGCCGGCCCTGCTGGGGCACCTTGAACAGGCCCAGCCCGCCCGCGTCCCATGCCTGGCGCACCAGGGCCACCAGCTGCTGGTCCACCGCCAGCTCCTGCTGCTGGAGGGTGTTGACCACCTGCAGGGTGCGGGTGAGGTCGGCCCCGCGGAACTGCTCGGCATCGGGCTGGTGCCGCTGGCGCACCAGCTGGCCGTCCCCGGACAGGCTGCCGCCCCCCTGCAGGCCCAGCCACGGCCGCGGCGGGCACACCATGGCGCCCCGGGCCACCGACCACTGGCTGGGGCGGGCCTCGCGCACCAGCAGCAGGGCCGCCTGGGTGGGGCGGACCATCTTCACCGCCTTGCCGCCGACCTTCTCCACCCGGATCTCGATGAGGTCGGTGTGCCGGTCGATCAGCACCAGCATCAGTGCCCCGATCTCCCGGCGGGCGCCATCGGTCCATGGCTCGGTGGTGCCGCCGACGATCGCCTGCACCGCTGGCCGCAGCAGGGCCGCCCGCTTCCGGTGCCGCCGCTTCAGCTGCCGGAAGGTGGCGGGCTTGGCCCGGGCCATCTCCTGGCCCCTCAGCTCCTGCTCCAGCAGCCGGCCGATCTTCACTGCAAGGGTGAGGAACTTGTCCCCTCCGGTGATCTGATCGACCACCAGCCGCAGCGCCACCAGGGCCACGTGCTCGGGCCGGCGGAACAGCGGCAGTAGGCTGAACCCTGCATGGTGCTGGCCTGCCACCGGGTCCGAAAGGTGCATGGCCAGGTCCACCTTCATCCCCTCCACCAGCGGCCGGGCGGCGGCGAGCAGCAGGGCCTGGCCGTGGGCCAGCCGGCTCTCCATTCTCTTGGCCCGCATGTCGGCCTGGGCGGCCATCTGCCGCTCCCTGGCGCGGCGCTCCTCGAGCACCTCCCGGCGGGCCTGGGCCTCGGCATCACCCCCCGTGGATTCGATGCTGGCCGGGGCGAGCGATGCCGAATCCGGTGCAGACGGCATCAAATCTTCCCCACGGGTGCAGAGCTATTCTGCCGCGCCCGAACTGGCTGCCTGGTGGATGTTCTGCAGGGGTGTTGACGTTTGCAACGGGTTTTAAGTCCGCTGCGTATGCCAATTCCGCCATGCCCCCGCCTGTCCACCACTGGGATCTCAGCAGAAAGCCCTGATGCTGGTGATGCTGAAATCGGCATCACGGAAGCATCAGGGCAGCATCGATCCAGAATCAGTGGACGCATCCACATTACAGGGATAGGCACCGCTCCAGGTGGCTGGTGCTGGCGCCGCAGACTGTCTCGATCTCGATGTGGTGGAGCCGCTCATCACGCCAGACGGGGATGCCATAAAGGCACATCCCATCCACCCGGGCGGCGCCGGTCTTGGCCTTGGCCCATGCAACCAGGGCCTCATACTGCCGGCCCCCCACGTGGAAGCTGGCCGGCTCCATTCCTCTCTGCCTGGCCGCGGCGGCGAAGGACTGCAGCCTCCCCGCCACCTTCTCCCCCAGCTCGATCAGTGTCACCGTTCGAGGGCTGCGATGCAGCCATGCAGAGCATCGGTCCCAAGGTGCAGGTATCGCTGGCAGGCTGTCAATGAGGTCCAGCCTCCAAAGACCTGCAGCTGGGCCAGGGAAACGCCCCCGCTGGCCAGCTTGCTGGCGCACGTGTGCCGCAGGGTGTGGATCCCGATCGGCTCCTCGGCCAGCCCGCAGCCGGCCTTGGCCCGCTCCAGCAGGCGCCGGAACTGGTGGTAGGGGTAGGGCCAGACCCGATGGGCCCGCACGGCTGGCAGGTGCGGCTGCAGGGCGTCCTGGGCCCGGCGGGTGAGCGGGATGGTGCGGGGCTTCCCGTTCTTGGTCATCCAGAAGGTGACGCGGCCCCGCACCAGGTCCACGTCGCCCCCCTTCAGCCGCTCGGCCTCGCCCCAGCGGGCGGCGGTCTCCAGCAGGAACACCATCAGGTCGGCGGCGGCCGGCTCCCCGGCCCGCACCAGCCACTCCAGGATCAGGTCCCTCTCCCAGTCCTCCAGCACCCGGTCGCGGTGGTTGTCGGCCCGCAGCTGGCGCGGCATCTGGGGCGCGGCCTCGATGTGCCCGTGGAGCACGGCATCGGCCAGCATCCCCCGGAGGGCGCTGATCTTGTGGTTGATGGTGGCCGGCCGCTTCCCCTCGCGCAGCATGGCCTGGCGCCACTGGTCCACCGCGGCGGCCGTGACGCTGGCCAGCTGGGTGGTGGGGCCGAAGTGGGCGACGGCGGCCCGGGCGTTGATGAGGCTGGTCCTCTCGCCCTTGGTGCCACTCCATCGGATGGTGGCGGACAGGTCCAGGGCCTGCTGGAAGGTGAACGACCCGCGGGCTGGCGGCAGGACTGCGGCGCGGCTGAGCTGCTCGTTGATCTCGCGGCGGCGGGCCTGGGCCTCGGCCTTGGTGCTGGCCCTGGCGGTGCGCCTGGTGCCGCCGATCGTGACATCAGCGAGCCAGCCCCCATCTCGGAGCTGGCGAACGGATCCTTTCATGGTGGTGGTGGGTTAACTGGACTCGATCTGTTGAGCGAGGGCCCGGCCTCGTTTGGTGAGTCGGGCCCGGTATCTGCGTCCCTCCCCTGGGTCGATGAACACCTCGACCAGGCCGTGGCCCCGATCGCCCTTGCGGTGGCGGTCACCGAGGGCGTTCAGGGTGCGGGAGACGCTGCTGTTGGTGAGGCTCAGGGCCTCCTCAATCTCCCGGTAGGTGACCGAATCGCGGCGAGCCACGACCAGAAACGCCTGCAGGAAGTGCAGAGGCATCTGAGGGTCCAGCACGGCAAAACGGTCAAGCACCCCCTGCAGTTGATCCAGCTCCATGGCCCGATGTGATGGCGACTCCTAGGAGTCTGGCATCGGTGCATGTGGAGACAGGGGTGCAGAGGGTGTCCATCGGAGAACACGGACACCTCGATCCAGCGAGAACCCAGTGGGAGACTGGCTGTGAACAGGAGAACGGGGCTCATTCGCTGCACCTCTGCAGTTCGGGCATTTCACCAGACCTTAAGGCCAGGATCAGGCTCTGTCCGTTTGGCGACAGGCTGTAGTGCAGGGCACCAGGGATGTGTGGGTGGGGCCTGGTCTGGAGCAGCTGGAGGGAGCTGTCCACCCATCGGCCACGCTTCCACCTGGAGCGGCCCCGCAGCTTGGCGAGGGTGCGGTCGATGGTGGTGCGGTCCACCTCCGGCACGGCCTCGGCCAGGTCGCGGGTGCAATCGATCCCATCAGCCACCCGCAGCAGCACCTCCACCGCCACCAGGGGCAGCGTGGGCTGTGCGGTGCGAATGGCGGCCAGCCAGTCGGCCAGGGCGGTGGGGCTCATCGGCCCCTCCTGGCAGCCCGTGCCGGCCCCGGGCGGATCCCGTTCTGTGCCCTGAGGATTTCGGCCTCCTCCAGGATTCGGCGCCAGTTGCCCGGCGCCCGGTCTGGATGGTCGGGCCCCTCAACGATGCAGACCCACAGGATGTAGGCCGGCAGGGCGCAGCACAGGATCCCCAGGGTGTACGGGGCGCCGGCGCAGAAGCCCACGGCCAGCCCGGCCAGGGCGGCGAAGGTGTGCAGCCTCACGCGACCCTCCTCAGGTGCGGGGCGGTGCCGATGCTGGTGCAGTGCCTGGCCACGTAGTCGTCCTCCAGCGGGAACCGGAACTGGCGGCCGGTCTCTGGGTTCGTGCCCTGGGCCCAGAAGTCCTCGGCATCGTCCAGGAACAGGCCGGCGCCGCAGCGGCGACCGTGGAACCCATAGGCCACCTCGATGGTGCCGATGGGTCGCAGGCTGGGCGGTGAGTAGGTGGTGTCGGTCATGGCTGGTCAGTGGTGGTGGTGGTTGAGCGGCAGAGCCACTCAGAGGGACCCCGCAGGGCCCCAGTGAGTGGGTCGGTGGTCAGAGGCGCTCCAAGGCCTCCTGGATGAGGATGTGGCCCATCTGCTGGATCTCCTCCTGCATCCGGGCCCTGGCCATGTCGGCCAGGTTCAGGTGATCGGAGCCCAGCTCGGTCTCCTCCTCGAACTCAGCCCGGCCGTCGTGGAAGGCCAGCCAGGTGAACAGGTCGGACGTGGCGTAGTAGGTGAGGCCGTCAGCGATCTCTGGGAGAACGTCGATCAGCTCATCACCGCTGCTGAGGTCCCTGGGCCAGTCTGTGTGCTCCAGCAGCTGGTAGAGCAGCTCCTGGACGGTCTCGTAGCGCCAGTCGTTGGGCAGCTCGCCACGGTGGGCGGCCTGCAGGATCTCTTGCAGCTCCTCCCGCTCCTCCGGCTCCAGGCCCTCGCGCAGCGTCCAGTAGGTCGAGCGGTCGTCCCTGGTGCGCTCCTCCAGGGCCTGCAGCATCACGGCCAGGGCGTGGCAGATGCTGCCGGACTCCCAGTGGGCCGGGTCGTGGCAGGTGGTTTTGGTGGTGGTGGTCATGGTCGGTGGTGGTGGTGGACAGGTGGCGGGAGCCACCTAGGGGAGCCCCGCAGGGCCCCGGTAGGTGGATCAGTCGGTGACGGTGAACAGAGGCCCCAGCTGGCTCCCATCGGAGAACGGGAGCACTCCCTGGGCCGCGGGATCGGTGAGCTGCAGCTGGGGCCGGTCCCACTCCCTGGCGGCGGCCCCCTCGATGGGGAGGGCCTCCATCCGGTAGCGGAGCGGCCGGCGGCGGGCTGGCTTGGTCATTGGCAGAGCCCCCTGTGCAGCTCGGCTGCCGTGCGGGTGATGGCCTGCTGCTGTGGGAGCCAGCCGGCGCCCTGGGTGTGCTGCTGGTGGAGCTGGAGCCCCGCTGCAATCAGCAGGGCCGGGGTGAGGAACAGGCAGAACCGTTTCACGCGAGCACCTCCAGCAGCTGCTGGCGGCGGCCGCTGCGGGCCAGGGTTTTGTGACCTGCAGCGCGGGCCAGCTGGCGCAGCTCGGCCACGTTCAGGGAGTGCAGTGCCTGCGGCAGCTCCAGGGCCTGCACCGGCTGGGCGGTGGCCTGCGGCAGTGCGAGCGGTGCGGGAGGCAGTGCCAGGGGCGCCGCAGGTGCTGCCTCAGCCTTCTGGAGCCGTGGGAGGGTCGGCTCCCGGTGCAGCGTGGCCAGGGTGACCAGCAGGGCCAGCAGCGGGATCAGTAGGTCGCGGATGACGACCCGGGCGCACCCGTAGGTGATCGCCAGCAGGTGGTCCAGGGTGTCGGGTGTGGTGGTGGTTTTCATCGGTCCGGGTGGTGGTGGTGGTGGTGAGCGGTGAGCCGCTCAGAGGGCCCGGGGTGGGCCCATTGAGTGGGTCAGGTGTGGAGGCTCAGCGCATGCAGCGCCTGTGCCCCGTCGATGGATCGGAGCCAGGCGCTGTAGGCGTCCTGTGGGGCGGCCAGGGAGCGCCCGCAGGCGTCACCCAGCTCTCCCATCCGATCGCAGGCGCACACGAAGGCGCCGCGGGCCCAGCTGTGGTCGGGCCCGGTGGTGGTGGTGGTCGTCATCGGTTGTCGAGGTGGTGGTGGTGCCCTACACGGATGCAGGGCTGCCCCCACTATGGCCCCGGCACTGCATCGGTGCAGTGGGTCAGTGGGTGGGCGAGGTGTACTTGCAACAACTCGTAACATTCCTCCAGCGTCATAGGCCGATAGGCCCATAAGGGCGGACGGTGGGCGGTGGCCGCACGGCCCCCAGGGCCACCCCACCCGGCTGTCATCGGATGCCCAATCCCCTGCCAGCCCAGTGATGCCAGTGGGTGTGCCCGGCCCGATGCCGATCCGATGCGGCCGCGCCGGGCGGTGGCCGCCATGGGCGCCGAGGGGTACCCCCATGGGGGGAAACGGCTGCGCGTCGCGTTGGGGAACCCCCCTCAATCCCGCGACCCCAAAACGGCCCCCATCGATCCCCTTGCGTCCCCCTGGCCCTGCGCGGTATGGGGCCCCACCTGGGACTCCTGAGCTCTCCACGGGTGCCGAGTCCTTCGAGAATGACCTGCAAGGGGCCTCTGTGACCCCTGGGGGTGTCGTCCTACCTGTGAGGGGGTACAGCCGTGCCGCAGGGGCAGCTGGTCATCGCGGGGGTGACGTTGCTGCGCTCGATCCACTCCGCTGCGCTCCGTCGATCGTGCTCGCCCCTGGGTGGGGATGGGATGGGAGAGGTTGATCCGGGGCAGAGGAACAGCCTGCGGGCCTCCGGCCCTGGGAGGTGCCCTGCGGGCGGCTTGGAGGTACGTCTCCCTCGACTCACGCTCGTCCGACTAGAGAGATACTCAGAAGCGTGTCGAGAAAACGGGCCCCTGGAGAAGGGGGTGGAATGGGTGACTTACCAAGAACTTGGTAAGGAGGTATAGTCACTTCTGCACTCCTGCAAGGGTCTTATGCTGAAGGGGATCAAGCCTCATAACGATCCCGTTGATCGCTTCGCCATGCACTGGTTGGGCCACGACATCGTTGAGCGGCTGGTCAAGGGGAAGCAGCTGAACTACGGGCACGTCGGCGTCCTGCTGCTGCTCATCAGCCGCATGGACCCGAACACGGGCCGCGTCAACGTGACCGCCACCGCCCTGGCCGAGTCCATGGAGCGGGACGCTCAGCCGGTCCGTCAGATGGTCTCCGGCCTTCTGCGACACCAGCTGATCGCCAGGGGCAGGGACGAGGCGACTGGCCAACGATTCTTCCTGATCCACCCCTACATCGCATCGGTCGGCGGCCCCCAGCGCCGCGGCTTCCTCTGGAAGCAGTTCACCGAGGCGATCGACGGCCGCCACCTGCACCCGGTTCCGGGTGATCTTGAGGCAGCCTGATGATTGACCTGATCACCGCCATCCTCCTGGTCAGCCTGGTTGTGGTGCTGACCCTGTTCGTGTTCCTGCTGCTCTCCCCCCAGCGATGAAAGCCTACCGATGCTGGATGACAGGAGCCAAGGAGTTGGGCTGCGGCATTGTCCATGCCGACACACCAGGTAAGGCGCGATACCGGGTCGCACTTAGTGCGGCAGATTGCGGCTACCTGCGTAAAGCTGACCCTTCCAGAATCAGCTGCCAACGGGCGCCTGAATACGACAACGATGCCAGAGTGACCAGCGATTACATGCGATCGGAAAGATCCCTGCTGCTCACCCCATGAAGCCCACCCTCCTCCTGCTGGCCCTGGCCAGCTGCTCTGCAATCGACCCCAGCGGACGGGCCCTGGCCCAGCCCTGCGGGATCTTGGGAGCCACCCCCAGCTCGATCGGTGGCTGCACCGTCAGCGACCCCTACGGGCGGCCGGCGGTGCGAATCACCGAGCCGTACCCCGGCACCGGCTACCGGGCCACCCCGGTGCCCAGCTACCGGCCTGTCAGCCCTGCTCCTGTGTTCCGGCCCTATGGCGGGTACATCGGGGCGCCGTATGGATACCGATGATGAACCCGATCGCCTGCCCCTGCTGCCTGCACGAAGCCACGATGCGGGCCCGAATGAATGCCCACGAGCCCATCCACGACGACCCTGCGCTGATGGTGTGGAACTCTCCGCATGGCGGCCCACGAGCGCAGGTCTGCACCCAGTGGGACCAAGGCTGGTGGGAGTGCGTGATCTGCAATCTGCGTCTCCCGCCGCACAAGGCGGGCGTGCTGCTCGATGCAGCCCTGATGCTGGCCTTCCCCGATTGCGACTCGATCGAAGAGGACGGGATTCACGCCGACACCAAAAGGGCGCTGGCTGGAGGCCCTTCCAGCCCCCGGTAGGATCAGCGGGATCTCTGCATCCGTGCAGTGCCCTACGTCCCCAACCACGAACGGATCGATCTGGGCCTTGTCGGCTATGGCAGCGATGTCCCCCAGGACGTGCTGGACGCCGCCATCGCCCGCCGGGAGCAGCTGCAGGCGGACCGGACCACCCTCGAGGATGTGAAGCCCGCCACCCGGAAGCGGGCCCGCAATGCGAAGGGGCACCTGGTGGCGGATGACCCGACCACGCCCGACAAGGACGAGGCGTGGGAGGAGGGCTAGGGTGCGGGCGGTCCATCATGGTGGTGGAACCAGGAGGCCCTCTCTGCCGTTGATCGGCGGGAGGGTTTCCCCATGAACTGGACCCGGATCCTGAAGGACGCGGGCATCCCCGACTCGCCTGGGCGGGCTGAGGTGGTGATGCAAATGAAGGTCGCCTCGGAGATCCGCCAGACCGAGCAAAGGCTGTTTGCCGCTCACCTGCTTGCCACCCACGAAGCGAAGCTGGCGGCCCAGGGGGACACCCGGAAGGCGATCAGGTCGAAGGTGCGGGTGGGCTGATGCGCCACATCCTCAGCCTCTGCGACTTCACCGGCACGTGGCCGGCGCCCTACGAGGCGGCCGGCTACCGGGTGACGCGGCTGGACATCAAGACCACGGGCGACATCCGTCTGCTCAACCCTTTGGATTTCGGCCCGGTTCACGGGATCCTGGCCGCCCCGCCCTGCACCCACTTCGCCGTGAGCGGCGCCAGGTGGTGGAAGCGGAAGGGGCCTGACGCCCTGCTGGACGGCCTTTCGGTTGTTGATGCCTGCCTGCGGTTCGTCACCCTTCTGCGGCCGCAGTGGTGGGCGCTGGAAAACCCGGTGGGCCGGCTGAAGGATTACATCGGCCCCCCGGCCTTCTCCTTCGACCCGTGTGACTTCGGAGACCCCTACACGAAGCGCACCCAGCTCTGGGGCCAGTTCGCCCCGCCCCTGCCGGTGTTCGTGGGCGAGAACATGGCCGTCGAGCCGGTGGAGGGCTCGAAGATGCACGCCCGCTACGGGGGCAGCGGTGGCGAGCGCACCCGGGCGGCCAGGAGCGTCACCCCGGCGGGCTTCGCCAAGGCCTTCTTCCTCTGCAACCCGTGACCCCCTGGGAGCCGCTGCCGCCGGAGCTCGAGGACTTGGGCAACTTCGCCGCGTTCATCCTGCGGGAGGTGGGCCTGGTGGCACCCGATGGGGGGCCGACGAAGCAGCAGCTGGGCATCCTCGACTGGATGCAGAACGGCCCGGACCGGCAGATCACCATTGGTTTTCGGGGGGTGGCCAAGAGCACCATGGCCGCGATCTACGCCAGCTGGCGGCTGATGCGTGACCCGATCAACGAGAAGATCCTGATTCCCTCCAACACCCAGGAGAAGGCGGTCGAGATCACCACGCAGATGCTGAACTGGTTCCAGAACATCGAGCTGCTGCAGTGCCTGGCGCCACGGGCCGATGGCCGGAGCAGCGCGAAGAACTTCGACGTGGGCCCGGTGATCCCCGGCCGGGACCAGGCGCCATCGGTGCGGGCGGTGGGGATCCTCTCCAGCGCCCTGACCGGGAAGCGGTGCAGCTGCGCCATCCCGGACGACATCGAGACCCTGAACAACTCCATCACCCCGCTGAAGCAGGAGCGCCTGGCCAATGCGGTGACGGAGCTGGAGCAGATCATCCTCCCGGACGAGGGCCAGCTGCTGCCGCGGCAGATCATGTTCCTGGGGACGCCCCACCTGGAGACCAGCCTGTACCTGGAGCTCAGCCGCCGGCGGGGCTATGCGGTGCGGTACTGGCCGGCTGAGTACCCCGACCCGAAGGTGGCCGAGCAGATCGACTGCTACGACGGCAACCTGGACCCGCTGATCCTCGCGGAGGTTGAGGCGGACCCGTCGCTGGTGGGCCAGCCCACGGACCCGGAGCGGTTCGGCTTCGATGAGCTGGTGAAGCGGAAGGCGGGGAACACCCGGATCAGCTGGCAGCTCAACTACATGCTGAACTGCCGGCTCAGCACCCTGGATCGGTTCCCGATCCGCCTGGGCGACCTGATCGTGATGGGGCTGGACGGGAAGGCGCTGCCGGAGACGGTGAGCTGGGGCAACGGCGCCGAGATGCGGCTGCAGGAGCTGGTCTGCACCGGCATGGGTGCGGATCGCTGGTACTACCGGCCGGCGTTCATCGGGAACTGGGTGCCGCAGCAGGAAGCCTGGCGCTGCGTGATGGCCGTGGACCCCTCCGGCCGGGGCAAGGACGAGCTGGCCTGGGCGGTGGTGGCCGAGCTGAACGGCAACCAGTTTCTGCTGGAGTCGGGCGGCACCCGGCTGGGGTATTCCGACGAGGCCCTCGAGGGGCTGGCCCAGGTGGCGAAGCGGTGGAAGGTGACGAACGTGGTTACCGAGGCCAACTTCGGAGATGGGATGTTCACCAAGGCGCTGGAGCCGGTGCTGGCCCGGGTGTGGCCCTGCAGCATTGAGGAGGTGCGGGTCAGCCAGCAGAAGGAGCGCCGCATCATCGACACGCTGGCGCCGCTGATCCAGCAACACCGGCTGGTGGTTTCCAAGGCGGTGATCCAGAACGACTACCTGGAGGCCGAGATGGACCCCGACACGGGCCACCAGCGGAGCCTGATGTACCAGCTCAGCCGCATCACGGTGGAGCGGGGCAGCCTCCCGTTCGACGACCGGATCGACGCCCTGGCGACGGCCTGCGCGTTCTTCGTTGAGTCGGTGGCCCAGGACCAGGACCGACAGGCGAAGCAGCGCCAGGACGAGCTGGATCAGGCGGTGCTGGACTGCTTCTTCGACAGCGTGGACGGGATGAGTGCCGACGCCATGGCGATGGGGATGATGCCCGACCGCCGGGGGCGGACGGTGGGGGGCATCAAGAGGCCGACCGTTCGATCCCGGGCCTGATCGGCACCACCACGGCCCGCTTCTCGGCCAGGCCCTGGAAGTTGAGTTTGCCGGCGAGCTTGCTGGCCTGGCCCATGCGGGAGCCTTCGGCCACCGGTGCGGTGACCCCGTTCTGCTTCAGCAGCGCCAGGGCCAGCCGCAGGTCGTCGTTGGTGACCAGAGAGACCTCCTCCCCCTCCTCGTTCTTCCCGACCGCCTCCAGCCGGGAGGCCACCAGGTCAACCGTGGCTTCATGCAGCTGCTGCAGCTTTTGGTTCAGGTCTGCCTCGGCCATGATGCAGGGGTGCAGAGTTCCACCACCACCATCATGGCTCCCCTCGATCTCCTGAGTGAAGAACGCTGGCTCGACTTCTGGGAGCACTTCCAGAACCTGCCCCACCAGCGTGAGGCGGTGAAGCAGCTGCGGAAGGGCATGCTGGCCGCCCACCCGGGCCTCCTGGCGGCCGATGCGGCCTGGGCCAAGGCCTTCACCCCTGCAGGAGCCGCAGCGCCCGCCAAGCCCATCCAGCTGCCCACGGCGAAGCCCCAGCGGCGGGTGGTCTACATGCCCCAGACCGACAGCGAGATCCCCGGCATGGCGGATCGGATGTGCTTCTCGAGCACCATGACGATGTTCGCCAACTTCTACCGGCCGGGGGTCCTCGCCGGGAAGAACGCCGATGACCAGTACCTGCGGATGCTGCAGGCGGCCGGCGGCCGCACCCAGGAGGCGGCCGATCATGTCGCCCAACTGGCCCGGCTGGGAATCAGGGCCCAGTTCATCACCAACGGCACCTGGCAGCTGCTGATTGATGAGACCGAAAAGGGCAACGTGGTGGCCACCGGCTGGTATCACAACGGCCCCGCCAGCCGCCCGCGGCGGGACCACGGCCACTGGTCGCTGGTGAGCGCCGCCACCACCACCCGCGCCATCCACTACGACCCCTACGGGGACGCCGACCTGGTGAATGGCGGCTACCTGGCCAGCAAGGACGGGGCCGGGCTGAGCTACAGCCGGAAGAACTGGGGGCCCAGGTGGCTCGCGGATGGGCCGGCCAGCGGCTGGGCGGTCGTGTTCAGGGGCTGATCAGGTTTTGCCGGGTGCCGCCAGCGCGTAGATGCTGGAGAGGTGAAAGGTGTCCATCAGCCTCTGCAGCTCCTCGAGGTGCTCCGGCTGAAGCGCGTCTGCCGCGGCCCCCATCACCAGCGAGATGCAGGCCTGGATGGCGCCAGGGTTGGGGCGGCCCTCCTTGGCATCTTGAAACGCTGCGATGAAGGCAGTCAGTGCCGTGTTAGTCGGCAGGTTGACCATCGCGTGGGAAAGAAGCGCGGCATAGGCCTGGCTGACCAGAACGGCATCCCAGAACGCCAGGTAGTTCGGCTGCTCTGCCTTTGGCTCAGGCGTAACCCATCTGTCGCCAATCCATTCAGAGGATGGCGTCGGCCGGATTGGCAGCTGCTTCCAGCCTTTGCGGATCAGTATGTCAGCGACCTCCCCATTTTCGTAGCGGATTGGCTGACCCTGCAGATAAAGGTGTGGCATGGCTAGAACTCTTTCTTGAACGAAAAGGCGTAGGACTGTGCAATCCTGCGCCGCACGGGATCCGGCAGCACCCCGTTGAACAGGCACAAGGCGCCAAGGACGCCAGCGGAGAACAGGTCTGCCGTGGTCGAGCTTCTGGTCGTATTGATGTTTCTCGGCTTTGCTGTGACGACTTCCGCCGCTGTGCCTTGCTGGCTGAACATTTGAGACCCGCTACTCCTGACCCCAACAGAAAAGACCGTATCCCCGCCTGCGCTGTCGGCGTTTATCTGGACGACTGGGGTAGGAGCTGTAACAATGGAAAACTGCCCAGAGGCACAGTTTGCAATCAGCGTTTGCTGGGCGCTGGACGTGCGCGAAAGAAAGGCGCAGTTCGATGTTTGGCTATACAGAAGCCCCCCGGTGCCGCCAACCAGAATCATGGTGAACGCCGCAATGCCGCCGGCAATCGGCAGAGGGGTCGTCCTCCTGAGGCCTTCATCCGATGCGTCAAACACCAGTCCTGCAGACCCGTTTATGGCCGCGCTTTCGTATGTGGGCCCATTAATCCCCGAATAGTTGACAAAGTTTCCTGCTACAGAGCCGGCCAGCGGCGAAAGCGTGTTCACCGTGGTTCCATTGCTGATGCCGGTCAGCATCCTGGCGTCAATGGATGTGTGGAACCCGGCCTGTGCGGGGTTCAGGTGTCGGACTCTGCGCCCCATCAGCTTGCCTTGGTGAGGAGGACCCCGATCAGCTTTGCGTCCAGGGCTAGGTCATCGGAGCCATTGGCTGGATCTCGATAGACCTCAAGGATGCAGTGCCTGCCGCTGGCAACTGTCCCGCTTGGGGTTATGGCGGGAGTGGCCGCCGTTTGTCGGTGAGTGTTGGCAGCCCCAGCGGCGTCCGAAATGATTTGGGCGGTCCCCATTGCTTGATCTTCTGCGTCAGCATCAGAAAAAACTCGCATCCGTGCGCCCCACACACACGATCCAGTTGCGGTAGCCGCCTCCCAGAAGAATGTTGCTGTGGCAGTTGCCCAGCCCTCGGGCCAAGCAAAACCCTTCTGGGCAAACTCCTGGGTGGCTGGATCAAACACCAGCAGGTCGCGGTTGATTCTGTTCGTTGCTGTTTCTTCGGACGTGACGCCACACCCGCCAGTCGTGCGTGGGATGAACTCTGCTGCATCAAAGAAAAGGGTGTTGCCACCTCCGCCGCTGCCGGTCTGGTCGGCCCATTCGGTGTTGAAATCGGTCGCGTTGATCTTCCGCAGGACTTGGCCCGTTGTTCCCCCAGTGGGGACCCCCGGACCCGTGGGGCCGGCGGGACCCGTGGGGCCGGCTGCGCCTGTGGGCCCTGTGGGCCCTGTGGGCCCTGGAACGGTCGATGCGGGCCCCGTGGGCCCAGCCGGGCCGGTCGGGCCAGTCGGGCCAGGGACTGTGGATGCGGGGCCCGTGGGACCGGTGGGGCCGGCTGGGCCCACGGGGCCTGTGGCGCCGGCAGGGCCAGTAGGGCCAGTAGGGCCAGCAGGGCCAGTAGGGCCAGCAGGGCCAGCGGGACCGACAAATGGGATCGCCGCCGACCAGTTCCCTGGCGCCCCCTGCCTCACGTAGAGATTGCCGTTGTCGGTGGCGAGGTAGACGAACCCCTCGGGCTCGCTGTTGTAGGTGCTGCGGGCGCTGAACAGGCCCAGGGCGTCGATCGACAGGCCGCCGCCGCCGCCGCCGGTTCCGCCGGCCAGCGCGATCAGCTGCGCCTTGGTGAGCGCCCCACCCCAGACATCCTCCTCGGTGAGGCCGACAAGATCCCCCAGCTGCTGCGCTGTCAGCGCACCTCCCCAGGACTGGGATTCTTCGGTCACTTCACCAGTGCGCCTTCAGAGGAAGTCTACGGGGGTGCAGAGTTCGTGCTACCGGCCCCGGTCCTCACGCTCCAGGCCGCGGATGCGGGTTTCATGGTCAGTGACCAGCTTGTTCAGCGTCTCCAGCACCAGCGCCGTCCTGGTCTCATACCGGCTGAGCGCGGAAGCGATCCGCCACAGGGCGACTACGCCCGACGATCCGACGCCGATCAGGGCCAGGTAGACCTCGACGCCGAACACAGGGCCGTTTCAATCTGTAAACGGATTCTACGAGGATGCAGAGTTTCAGCAATGGCGCTCAGAGCGTCACCAACCCGTCCAGCCGGGCGTCCTCGAGGAGCTGCTGCAGCGCCGTGATGTCGGCCGGCACGGTGGTCATGGCGGCCAGCAGGGTCGTCAGCCCAGACTGCAGCGCCACGGGGTTGGGCCGGCCGTTGGCTGCCAGGATCAGGGCCCCCATGGTGCTGGTGAAGGCCACGTTGACCTCGGAGGAGGCCACGGACTGCTCCAGCACCTTCTGGTAGAGCGGGCTGGCGATCACGGCGTCCAGGAAGCCGCCGAAGTCGGGGCCGGGGGCCGGGGGATCGGGCGGCGTCGGTGGCTGCGGGATGGCCTCCAGCTCCCACACGCCGAAGGCGGGGTCGTAGACGGCCCGCTGGCCCACGGTCGCCGTCGGGGGCGGCGTGAAGGTGGCGTTGGCGGGGAGCAGGAACACCCCCGGCTCCAGGGGCGACTCATCGGCGGTGCCGGTGCCGACCAGGGCGCCGGTCTCGGGGTGGAAGTGGAAGATGTCCATGGTTCAGAACTTGATGATGGCGAGCAGGGCGACGTTGCGGGGGCGAGTCTCAGAGCCGCCGGCAGGGGTCTGAACGCTGGTGGACGCCCCGGTGGTGTTGAACTGGTTGGTGTTGTAAAAGTGCGCCCCCCCGGTGCCGTTGCTGGCCCCGGTGAAGCCGGTGATGTTGTGGGTGTGGTTGATCACCAGCTCGGCCTGGGCAGAGCCAAACACCCGGCCGGTGTCGATGCCGCGGCCGTCATCCCAGCCCCGGACAAACTCGCCGCGAAGGTCGGGCAGGTTGAAGGTGGTGGTGCCGTTCCCGGCGCCGAAGGCGGTCCCGATCGCCGCGAACAGGTCGGCGTAGGTGGTGCGGCTCACCGCGGCTCCGTTGGCCTTCAGCCACCCGGTCGGGGCCGTGTTGCGGGCCACGAAAGCCACCGTCGAAGGTGGCGATCCGGCGGCCAGGGCTGCGTTGGCCGTGGATTGGGCAGCGGCCGCAGCGGAGTTGGCCCCGGTGGCGGCGCTCTGTGCTGTGCCGGCGGCGGCCCCAGCCGCATCAGCGTCGGCTTGGGCGGCGGCGGCGGCGACCCCAGCCGCATCAGCATCGGTCTGGGCGGCCACCACCAGCGCCTCCACCGCCTCAATCAGCAGCCGGAGGGCCCGCCCCTGGTTGGCCGTCAGGGCGGCGTTGGTCAGCAGGCTGTTCAGGTTGTCCACCAGCACCACGCCGGAGCCCACCAGCACGGCGGTGTCCAGGTCCTCCCGGGCCTGCAGGGTCTGGTCGATGAACTCCTGGACGGCGTAGAGCACCTGCCGGTCCGCCACGTCCAGCTCGCGGGCGGTAGGGGGGCTGCCGGTCTGCCAGTCGGTCAGCTGCTCCCCGATCGGAGTAATCCGCAGGACGGTCAGCTCCTCGAGGGCCCCCGGCGCCACGGTGGTGGTGATCTCGTTGCCGCTGGCGAAGGTGAAGCCGACCCCGTGCTCCAGCTCGCTGGTGAAGCTGCGGGTGGAGGGATCCCAGCCGATGTAGACGTGGACGTGCTCGCGGGCGACGTAGGGGAAGGGCACCCCAAAGGTGGCGGTGGTGCCGTCCCCGTCGTAGGTGATCCAGCTGTACGGGGTGAACACCGCCTGGCCTGCATGGGTGCAGACCTATTCTGCCGCTCCTGCCTACTCCGGCTGTTCCGTCTGGGCGGCCCTGCTGCGGCGGGCGGCGGTCAGTGCGGGGTTGGGCGTCCAGTAGCCGGCCTTGTAGGCGCCACCCACCCCCATCAGCCCCCCACCGGCCACCCAGCACTCGGGCCGCTTTGAGGTCGGATCCAGGCGGCAGTCAACCAGATAGCCGAACCCCAGCACGATGGCGAGCGTGGAAGTGGCCCCCATGGCCTGGGCCCAGGACTGCTTCACTGCCGGCCCCCCAGAGCGTCCACCAGCGGCTGCAGGCGGTTCATGGCGTCCTTGGTGCGGCCCATCACCGCCTGGGTCTTGGCCTGGCTCCAGGCCGCCGCCTCGGGGCTCTCGCCGGTCCTCGCCCGCCGCTCCAGCTCGGTGCGGGTCTGGTCCAGGTAGTAGGCCTTGATGGCGCTGATCATCTGCTGGGCCGGCTGCTGCCGCCGCAGGGCCACCGGCATGTCGCGCCGGGACAGATCGCTGGTCAGCGCCGGGTCGTCCTCCATCCGCTGGTAGAGGGGGTCGTTGAACAGCGACCGCAGGGCATCCGCGATCGGCCTGCCCTTCACGTGCTTCTCGAGGAACGGCGCCAGGTCGATGCTGACCGTCTCGCCGCTGACGATCCGCACTCCGTTGGGCAGCACCGTCGAGAACTCGATCGGGAACCGGGCCGTCACCCGCTTGCCCACCATGGCGTTCATCGCCAGCGGCGAGTCGCCCTTCACCGTGCCGTAGATGTCGATGGCCTCCCGCTGCAGCGAGGCCGTCATCCCCACCCCGTCAAGGTTCCGCCTGCGAAACTCCACCGGCGGGTCCAGCTGGCCCATGGCCTCCAGCTCGGCGTAGATCGGATCCCGCGGCCAGGCGCCGGGGAAGCCAATCGGGATGACCTTGGCGAAGTCGATCCCGGCGATGTGGCCCCGGGGGGAGCCCAGCCAGTCCTGATCCCTGCGGTTCCCTTGGGCGCCGGCCAGTGCCGGCACCGTGGCGTAGGCGAGGGTGCGGAGCCGCTTCAGCACGTCCTCGAAGGGGCTGTCGCTGTCGGCCACCTGGCCCCGCTCGAAGTCCAGCCGGGGGGCGTCCTTGCCGTCCTGGTACTGGTTGGCCAGGTCGAGCCCCCCCAGCCGCTCGAAGGAGCCGATGGCGCCGGCGAAGGGGATGTAGTTGCCCTTGATCTGGAAACCGCCGAACTTCACCAGGGCGTCCCAGGCGTCGATGTTGCCGTCCCCGAAGGCCGACACCAGCTGCTGCAGCTGGGCGATGCCGGTGCCCCGCATGATGTAGCCGGTCAGCACCTGGGCCACGCCGTTGTGGGCCTCGTTGCCGTCCAGGTCGCTGGCACCCCCTTTGGTCAGGGCGTCGGTTACGTCCTTCCACAGGAACAGGGTGGAGAGGATCGGCAGGCCACCCAGGTAGGGCAGGCCCATGAAGCTGTTCCGCTTGGCCGGATCGGGGTGGGTGTTGCCGGTGATCAGGCCCGCCTCGTTGGCGGCGCCGAACAGGGCGAGCAGGCCCAGGGAGATGGCGAAACGGCTGGCCACCTCGGCCATCTCCTCGCTGCCGGCCTTCCCCTTGATCGCCAGGGTGGCCATCTTGATGGGGTCATAGAAGGGGCTGGTGGCCAGCCGCAGATCGAACAGCAGGGCGTTGGCCGGGGCCCGCCAGTAGGGCAGCACCGTGTCGAACATCCAGTTCTTTTTCAGCTGCATCACCGACTTGTCGATGGCAGCGATGGGGTCCAGGTTGCCGCCGGCGAAGCGCACCATCTCGCCGCCGGGCGTCCCCTGCATCCGGGTCTCGGCCCCGTACTGGAAGGCCCGCAGCGAGGCCGGGGTGCCGAAGGTGGGGCTGCCGGCCATGTTCTGCTTCACCATCAGGTCCATCACCTCCTGATCGGTCATCCGGGCGATGTCCTCCGGCTCGGCGTCCATGTCCATGGCGCCCAGCTTCATCTGCTTGCGGAAGGCCTTGATGTTCGCCTCGGTGGGCGTGGCCTGGTAGACCGCTTGCTCCAGCTGCTGCTGCACCCACTCGTTCCGCTTGGCTTCGGTGTCCAGCCCCAGGGTGACGGCCTCGGCCCGGGCCTTCACCTCCAGGTCACTCATCAGGTGGAACAGGTACTGGAACTTCCCGTGGACCTCATCGAAGGTGCCCAGCATCCGCAGCGCCGGCTGCAGCGGCATGTCGTTCCAGAGCTTCTGCAGGTTCAGCCGCACTGAGGCGTTGATCTTCGGGCCGGCCATGGCCACGTTGGCCAGCCAGTTCCGGCGCGACCATTCCTGCTTGGCGATCGCCATGGCGTCAGCCCGCACCTCGGAGTTGACCGACATCTGCCGGCCATAGACATCCGGGTTGCCGCCGAACCGGGTCTTGCCCTCGAAGTAGGCCTCCTTGAACATCTTCTTGAGGCCCGTCCTGGTCATGTTCAGGGCGTAGGTGTAGGCCCTGGCGCTGATCTGGGCCGACTCGATCAGCCCCAGCCGCTTCAGGCTCTTGGTGCCGGCGGGCACCATCGTGAGGCCGTTCTTCAGCGTTTTCTGCAACGGCCCGTAGAGCATCATCACCAAGTTCGTCATCTCCCCGGACTTGATCTGGGTGACGGTGCCGCTGAGCTGCGAGTCCTTGGCGAAGGCCCGCCCGCGGCGCATGGTCGCGTTGAACCAGCCCTCGTCCAGTTTGGCCTTGGGATCCAGCCCCTCGATCTCCAGCGTCTCCTGGATGTCACGGAGGGTCCCGCGGCCGGCGGGGCCGTCGTCCACCGCCTCGATGATCTTGCCGATCACGCTGTCAGGCCCCACGTCGTCCGGGGTCAGCCCCAGGATCTCCTGCACCTCGGAGCCGGCGGCCGGGGCCCCCTCGGCGCCGGGGGTGAGCCGATCGGCCTCAGGGGTCAGCCAGGGGGTGTCCACGAAGTCGGGGATGTCGCCCTCCTCGAGGCCGTCCTGCAGGCTCCGCAGCGTCTGGGCCGTGCGCCGGCGGGCGAAGGCGTAATGGCGCTCCCCCAGCAGCGCCAGCTTGTACCACTTGTAGGCGTCCTGCTTCATCGCATCCGGCACCGCAGCGCCGGGCAGCGAGTCCATGAAGTCCGCGATCTTGCCGGTGCCATCCATGAACCGCGCCTTGGTGCGGTCAGCGAACAGGCGGATCCGCGCCATCCGCTCCACCATCCCCGCGAAGCCGGCGGCGTCGTTGGCCATCCGCGCCTGCACCTCGGGCACCGTTACCCCGAACTCGGACAAGGCCCGGGCCGTCACCTCGGCCATCCGCTCGCGCCCGTAGGTTTCGGTGACGAAGGCGAAGTCGGCGGGAGCGATCTTCTCCCACGTCAGGCCCAGGGCCCGGGCCAGCTTGGCGTAGTCGGCGGCGTCCTGGATGTCGATCTCCTGCAGGATCCGGTCGAAGTTGACGAACTGCCCCTCGGCTCCCACCGGCCGCCGCTTCTCGCCCAGGGCCCGGTCCACGAAGTCATCCAGATGGTGGCTGTCCAGCTGGTCCGCCAGCTGCTGCAGGCCCCGGCTGAGCTCCTTGTCGTCCAGCTCCCGCACGGTGCCGTCCCGCCCGGGCAGCAGGATCTTGTTGCCCACCTCGGCACGGGTGAACACCTGCCCCGCCTTGCGGGCCCGCTCCGATTCCTGCAGCTGGCGCTCCAGCTCCTGCTTGCGCTGCTGCAGCGCCTGGATCTCCTGGAAGGCGTCGTCGCACGTGTTGGCCATGATCAGCAGCCCTCCCTGGCGGCGCGTTGTTGGATCTCAGCGATCTGGGTCTCGATGGTGGCGATCTCGACCGCCGGATCGATCCTCACCTTGGCGAGGGGCTTCCCAAGCGTGTCGTTATCGACCCATTTCCCGAAGAAGTCCCCGTTGTCGATCAGGCCCAGCGCCTGGGTCAGGGGCCTTGGCCTGCGGGCTATCTGACCCGCTTGTGCTTTCTTGAAGATCGACTGGATCGAGTTGAAGCCCCTGCCTTTTGCGAGGTTCCTGAATCTCTCCACATAGTCAGCAACCTTGTCAAAGATCGACACAATCTTTGCAAGGACTGGAACGATTGGGTGTTCATCATCAATAGCGGTCTTGAAGATTTCAGCGACGGGATCCTTCCCTTCGATCTTGGCGATGGCGTACTTCTGGAACGCCACGGTCTGGGCTTCGAGGTAGGAGATGTCATCGACCCCCTCGGCCTGCGCCACCATCATCACCCTGCGGCGGGCCTCGGGAGTGTTCAGTACCTCCAGCTCCTTCCGGGTGAGCGCCATGAACTGCAGCCGGTGGTAGCTCTCGTGCAGGGCCGTCTCGGCCAGGTTGCCGAACGGCTCCTTGAGCAGCCCGTTGATCTGGATGACGTCCTTGATGTAGTCGTAGGTGCCCTCGATGATCCCCTGCTCGATGCCGTCGCCTCCCCATTCAGGGGGGATCGTGCGGGTGACGTAGCCCTTCTCGAACTTGGCGGTGGCGTCGGGGCCGCCCACCAGCCTGACGAACTTGGAGAGCGTCTGCTCGATCGCGGCGGCGTCGGCGGCGCTGACTGGGGGCTGGACGGAGCCGGCCCTGGCCACGCTCGCCACCTCCCCAGTCCCCCACGGCTGCCGGGGCACCCGCAGCTCGCCCTTGTCCTTGCCCTTGGCCAGCTCCTTCAGCGCCGCCTTCACCCGGGCGCCGTGGGCGGCCACCGCAGCAGGGTTCAGGCCGGCGGCCACCACCGCCTCACGGAACGCCGGGGCGCTTTTGCTGGGCTTCTTCAGGTCGTTCTGGAGGATGTAGGCGGCCCGGTCCAGGTCGGAATCGAACGCCACGGTGAACCGCCCGTAGCGGGGCGCCGCCTTGCCCAGGGCCTCCGGCAGGACGAACTCTGGCTGGGCCGCCTGGGTGAGCTGCAGAGGGACGGGCCTGATGGGCTTTTTCGGGGCCCTGGCAGCCGCTTGGGGGTCCAGCTCGTCTGCCAGGGCCTTCACGTCGTCCATCATTTCCCCGACCGCCTGGAACACCCGGCGGTCGGACTCCACCATGCCGTCGATCAGCTTCCCGAAGGCATCCGCCACCGGGGTGCGGCTTGGCTGCTCGCCCATCACGGTGGTGGGCATCACCCCGTCGTCAGGAGCCAGCCGCTCCTCCCACCCCTCCGTCATCCCCAGCGCCTTCTTCTCCTCGAAGGTCAGCTCGTCGTAGCCGTAGGCGTCCTTCATCGCCTCGATGGCGTCCTGCCGGGCGGCGGCGTCCTGCAGGGCCTGCTCCTCCACCAGCCGTAGCTCGTCCTCCAGGGCCCGCATGGCGGGGCTGTCGGCCTCGATCCCCCCACGGGCCTGGATGTCCGCCAGCGCCTCGCTGGGGTCCACCCGGGGGGCTTCGGACAGCTCGGGAACCGGGGTGGTGTTGGGGCGGGCCTCGCCGTCCTTCAGCGCACGGCCCACCAGCCGCGCCTTGGTGGCCTCGATCTCGGCAGCGGTCAGCGGCGGCGGGGCGGCCGGGGCCTCCTCCGCGGGGGCGAACAGGTCCACCTGGTCGGGGTCCGCCTCGGGCGCCGCCGGCCGGCCCATGGCGGCATCCATCTCCCGCTGCAAGATCGCCGGCATCTCGTCGGCCACCTGGCGGGCCACCGCCCCCGGCTGCTCACCGTCCGCGATCTGCTGGGCCGCACGGGTCAGCCGGTCGGACACCTCGCCGCTCTGGTACTTGAGGCGGGTGAAGGCGGCCAGGCCGGTGTTGGCCTCGTCGGCCACCGCCTTGGAGCCGGTGCGGTCGATCGTGTTCGCCGCCTTCCCCTCCAGCTGGCCGGCGGCCTTGGCCACCCCGCCGAACACCTTGGCGTCCTTCCGCAGGATCTCCTCCACCAGCCGCACCAGCCGCACCTTCTGGCGGGCGCCCTCGTCCACCTCAAAGCCCAGCCCCTCGAGCGTCCCCTGGCGGGACTGCACCGCCGGCGAGCTGGCCGTCATGCTCCCGATCTCCTTCAGCTCCCAGTCGGGGATGTTGGGGTTCCGGCGCACCTCGGCCGCCAGCGCCCGCATCCCAGGCTCGGGCAGGCCCGACTCCCCGATGATGACCGACTTCCGCAGGCTGATGTCGCCATCCACCGCGGCCCGGTAGAGATCGTCGGGCAGCTTGCTCAGCGCCAGGCCGTCACGGGCCCAGCTGCGCTCCCCCGTCATCCCCGCCTGCCGCAGCTGCTCGGGGGTGGTGATGCCCGACTCACGGATGAACTTGGCCGCGTCGAAGGCGTTCCCCTGCCCCTGGCTGATGTTGGCGATGGCGCCGAACGCCCGGGCGGACGATGGTTTCGTGGCGGCGATCCGACGCACCGGCAGGCTGGGGATGCCCAGCCGCTTGGCCAGCGCCAGGCGGTTGTGGCCGTTGACCACGTAGGTCTTGCCGTCCGCCGGGTCGTCCCACACCTCGATCACGTCCTCGGCCCGGGGGTTCCAGAACTCCTCCTCGGACAGGGAGGCGCCGGTCTGCTGGCCCTGGCCGTCCGTGCCCTGCTTGAACTGGAACCGCTCGGGGTCCACCGCGATCTCCTCGGTGGCCATGAACTCCTTGCCGGTCAGCCGCTCGGCCAGCACGGTGCGCCCTTCCTTCGACAGGGCCCGCATCCCCACACGGATGTCGCCGGCGGTGAACTCGTTCCACTCCTTGCCGGTGAGGCTCTCGATCCGGGCCGCCAGCTCGGGCGAGTTGGAGGGGTGTGCCAGCGACCGCAGATCGGTTGGGTTCAGCGCCTCGATCACCTGGTCCCAGCCCTCGGCCTCGCCGGCCCCCTCCAGGTAGAGCCGGCTCACCCGGTCGGTGGGGGCGGCCACCCGGTCCAGCCGGAGGTTCGGATTTAGCTCGAAGTTGGCCTGGGCCTGCTGCGCCTGCTGCACCATCTCGGTGACGGACCCCTCGGCCTCATCCATCGCCCGCAGCGCCGCCGGATCCAGCTGGTCCAGCGTCTTGAGCACGTCGGTGGCCTCGGGGAGCTCCGGGTCGAAGTCGGCCCAGGGGTCCAGGTCGGGGTCGAAGTCATCGGGCAGGGCCGCTGGCTGGGCCTTGGCGAACGGCTCCACCGTGTCGGCCACCCCCTGGTCGATCTGGGCCAGCTGCTGGTTCACCTGATCCAGCTCGGCTGCTGCGGGGTCGGCAGGGGCTTCCTCCCCCAGCCGCTGGCGCATCCCCGCATCGGCCTCTGCGAAGGTGGCGGGCTTCTGGGGGGCGGCCTCGGCCACCGCCGGCCCGGGCCGGTAGGCGCCGTCGCCGTTGTCCTCGAGCACCCCCGCCTGGGTCAGGCGGCCCCGGGCCTCCACCTCCTCGGTCTTGAGCCGGTTCCCCCGCAGCCACCGCATGGTGCCGGGCAGCAGCTTGGTGGCCATGCCCACCACCGCGCCGGCGCCGGCCCCCACCGCCACGTTGCCCCCGAAGGTGGCCAGGGCCGAATCAACCATGTCCGCCTGGCCCGCCCGGGCCCCCAGCCCGCCGGGGAGGTTCACGCCGGGGACCATGTTCAGCAGGTCCACGGCGCCGCCGCCGGTGTTGTCGTCCAGGAACTGGCTGGCCGCCTCGTTGGCCCCGAAGGCCAGGCCGCCCTTCACCGCCTTGCCCAGCTTGGTGGTGGCCGCCAGCGCCCGGGCAGGCCCCAGGCCGGGCACCGCCATCAGCCCCAGGTTCAGGGCCGCCGACCGGCGCATCATGTCGAAGTCGCGCTGCAGCCGGTTCTGCTGGCTGGGAGGCGTCTCCCCTGCCAGCCCGTAGATCATGTCGGCGTTCTGGTCGAGCACCCGCCCAAGCCACCCCCGCGACGGGTCCGCCTGCTTGGCCCCGGTCAGCCGCTGGAACGCGGAGTAGCCCATCCGCAGGGCGTTGTCCGCCACGCCGGCACCGGCCACCATGCCGGGCCTGGCAGTGCCCACGGGGCTCCGCATCCCCAGCGCCATCCCTGCAGCCACGGGGGCCGCGTTGCCCACCGCCCGCATGACGGAGCGCACCGGGTCCTGGCGGATCTGGTTGAACTCGTAGGTGAGGTCGTTCTGCAGCTGCTCCAGGAAGCCCTTCGGTTTCCGCCGGGGCTTCGGCCGCGGCCGGGGCTTCGCCTGCTCCTCGGGGATCGACGGCTGCAGATCGGCAGAGGAATCCGTGCCCCGGCGGACGGGCCGGCCGTTCACGAAGTCGAGAACTTCAGGCATCAGTTCCTCAGGAATCGAAGTGCTCGCTGGCGCCGCTCGGGCCGGGCCTCCTCGCTGCCGCCACGGAGGGACACCCACCGGCGGTTCAGCAGCTGCTCGGCACGGTCGAACCGGCCGGCGCGGATGGCAGCAGCGGCATCGGGATGAGCCTTCCTGATGAACTCCATCACCGCTGCGTTCTGCACCCGTGCATCATCGCTCAGCAATCTGCGCCTGGAAATGCCGAACCGTTGCTCGGCGTCTTGCAGGGTGATGGGGGTGAACTGGAACCGGCCCATCGCATAGCCCCCGCCCTGGGCCTGGGTGTAGCCCGGCACGTTGTTCCGGCCATCGCTCTCCAGCTCGGACAGGAATCGAAGGAACCTGTTCTCGTTGGAGCCGCCGCCGCCGCCGCTGGAGCCGCCACGGCCGCCGCTCATGCGGGGGTTGCCGAAGGTGCCGCCCTTCTCGAAGGTGTCGCGGAAGCGGTTCCGCACCAGCAGGGTGCCGGGGCTGGCCCGCCTGGCGCCGGGGTCGAAGAAGTCGAGCGAGAAGTGTGCGCCGCTGGTGCTGCCGGTGCGCCCCTGGTTGCCCAGGATCGTCCCTGCCGGATACCGGCCGCCCACCCGCAGCGCCGGGTTGATGCGGTCATGGTGGGCGCTGAGCACGTCCACCTTCCGGCCGGTGAACGGATCGGTGAAGCGGATCTCGACCAGGTTCCCGTAGCTGCGTCGGCGGTCGCCCTTCTCCCGGTGGAACTCCTGCCCTTGGTTGCGGACCACCCGCAGCACCTCGAAGGGCACTGGCCAGGGGAGCTGCACCGATCGGCTGTTCCCCACCGCCATGTCAAAGCCCGGCTCGCCGGATGCGTCCACCCGGCTGGTGATCGTCACCCCACGGAGGGGGGTGTAGCCCCCGCCCCCGCTTGTGCCTGCGGAAAAGGGAACAGGTTCCCTCCACCTCCCTGGGAGGCCATGGCGGGGCGAGTGCCCAGCATCAGATCGGCCAGCCAGCCGGCGGCCTTGCCGTAGGGGTTGCCGGGGCGAGCGGAGCTGCTGACCTTCTGGCCGGCGGCCTGGCCCTGGTTGGTGCGCCGGAGGAGCTCCTGTCGTGCGCCGGGGGTGAGCGATCCGGGGTAGCCGTCCGCCTGCCGCAGCAGCCACTGGCCCACCGGCATCCCAGCCGCCCGGGCCGCTCGCCTGACTGCTGCGCTGGGCTGCTGGCCCATCAGCACCCGCTCCACCTCCTGCAGGGCGCTGGGCTTGTTGAGCACCACCACGCCGCTCTGCAGCGTCTTGGGGTCCACGTTGTCCAGGTTGGAGCTGCTGACCACCGGCACGGGGTTGGGCTTGCGGCCGGGGGGCAGTGCCGGCGCCTGGCCGCCGCCGCGGACGTTCTGCTGGGGTGGCGTCACCTGGCCGCCCTGGATGCCCGGGCCACCGCTTGCGCCGCCGGGGAACAGGTAATCCCGCAGGCCCTCGTCCTTGGTGTTCAGGTACTCGTTGAAGGCGGCGGTGGCGGCGGCCGTCTCCTCGGCCGCAGTGAGGCGTCGGCCAGCCTTCTGCGCCGCTTCCGCCAGCCGGGCCTGCATGTGCTTCCGCGCCCCCTCCTCCAGCCGGGTGGCAGCGGTGGACAGGTTGGCGTCCCCGTAGGCCATGAAGCCCTGGATGTCCTTCACCCCCCGCAGCGCCGCCTCGGCCACGGTCTTGGGGTACTCCCGCCGCAGGGCCGCCGCGATGCCCCGGTTCAGGATCGGGTTGATCACCGACCCCTTGCTGTTCTGGCCCTCCCTCCCCTTGGAGGCGGCCAGGCTGCCCAGCCGCTTCAGGTAGTCGGCCTGCATCTCAGGCGGCATCTGGGCGATCTTGCCCTTCAGCATGCTCAGCGCCTGCTCCGTGTCGAAGCCGGACGGGTCCACCCCCTCCAGGTAGATGAACAGCTCCTCAACGCCGGTGGGGTCGGTGCCGTGCTCCGCAATGCCCGTCACCCTGGTGCTCAGGGAGTCGATGGTCTCCAGCACCTTGTCGGCCGGGATCCCCATGGCGGCGCCACGGTCCAGCAGCGACTGCACCGCCTGCTGGTATTCGGGGGAGCCGGGGGCCGCCTGCAGGATGGTCTCGGCAGCCAGGCCGCCGAACTGCTTCATGGCCTGGGCCTCGGCCCGTGCCTGCAGCTCGAACCGGTCCTGGTCCTGCTGGCGGGCGAGCTTCTGGAAGTCGGGGGCGTACATGATCCCCGCGGGGGTCCGCCGGCCGTCCTTGCCCGGGGGGCCCACCTCGAGGTCGCCGGCCAGGCCGATGATCTCGTTCAGGGCTGCCAGCTTGTCCGGGTCGCCCTCGGCCATCGCCCAGCCGCCGGTGGTCTCCACCAGCTGCATCAGCGCTCGGCGGGTGTGTTCGGTCGTCTCGCCCCGCAGACCCATCTGGGTGCCGATGCGGTCCAGCGTCTGGTTCAGCTTGATCCGCAGGCCCACCCGCCACTCGGGGGTGCCCAGTGCCGCTGACCGCTGGATCTGCCGGCCCGTCGTCGGGTCGAACTCGGTCCAGTCCACCCGGCCGGCGGCGCGGGCCGCGGTGTGGACTTGCATCAGCTCCACCGCCGCCATCGGCGCCACGGTGTCCTTCTGGAAGTTCTGGTAGTCCTCCCACTGCTCAGTGGAGACCCGATCCCATGCCTGGGCGATCTCCGGGTTCACGTAGTCCTGGAACCCTGCGCTGTTCTGGTCGAGGCCGAACCGCTCGAGGATCTGCTGGGTGGCCTGCACCTTCACCCCGGACAGCCGGGGGTCGCCGGGGGCCCAGGTCTTGGCGTCCGGGTTCTCCCGGTAGGCCTGCAGGATGTAGGTCTTGGCCTCGTTGGCCGCCAGCCGCGCCTTCTGGTTGTCGCGTCCCGCCTGCCGGAAGGGGTTCACCCGATCCATCAGCCTGGCGGCCTCGGGATCCACCCCCTCCATCCGGCGGGTCTCGGCGGCGTAGGCGGCCCCGCCCTGCTCCCGCTGCTGGTTCGCCAGGATCTGCGCCCGGATGGCGTCGTTGCGGCCCTTCTCGTATTCGCCCTGGGCGTACATCTGGCCGCCGGCCATGGCGGTCTTGGTCAGCGCATCGTTGAACGGCGCCAGGGCGTCAGCGAGCTGGGCCCACTGGTTGAAGCCCTGCACGTTGCCGCCGCTGCCCTGCCGGATGGTGTTGAGCTGGGGCACGTTGGAACTGAACACCTGCAGCCGCTGGAGCCCCGGCGCCTGCTGGAAGGCCCGGGGCCTGATGAAGGTGTCCACCCCCTGGGCGACGGGGACGATGGAGCCACCGGGGAGCTCTCTCATCTCAGCCTCCTGCAAACGGGTTGGACTTCCCGCTGCTGGCCATGCCGCGGAACTGGTTCACGGCGCCCATGGCGAAGTTGGCCCCCTCGAGGAGGCTGGTGCCGATCCGCAGGGCGCCGGCCGCACGGCTCGGGCCCGCCCCGGTCATCGTCGGCGGCGGCGGCTCCAGCAGGGCCGGCAGCGGCACGAACGGCGCCATCGGCTCCAGGTAGGGCTGCGCCTCGTAGAAGGCCTGCGAGTTGTAGGCGCTCAGGTACTGGGCCACCACGCCCGCCTGCTCCCGCCGGAACTGCCGATTTCTCAGCCCCTCGTTGATGCCGGTGATGGTCCTGTAGTCGCCCTCCTGCCTCACGAAGTCGTTCATCAGCCGGTCGATGCTGGCGCCGGCCTGGGGGTTCGCCCGGATCGAGGCCCGGTTCTTCAGGGCCGCCACGGTGTACTGCTGCAGGGCCACGGCATCGGCCATCGCCTGCTCGGCCAGCCGCTGCTGGGCCGCCTCGCTGCTGAGGATGAACTGGGCGCCGGCCCCCTCCCGGGTCTGCCGCACGGTGTCGGCCTGGTTGATTGCCCGCACCAGATCGACGTTGCGCTGCGACCGTGCATAGGCCAGGTCCTGGTTGTACTGGACCGTCTGCTGCCAGTAGGCCTGCTCCTGGTTGGCGCCGGCCATCGCCAGGTCAACCGTGGATTTCCACCCGGCGTAGACGCTGTTGGCCTGCTGGAATCCCTTCTGGTTCAGGTACTCCTGCTGCTCTGCCCGGTTGCCGGCGATGGCGCCGAAGATGTTGAGGCCGGTCCTGGCGAGACCGATCCCCAGCCCCATCGTCACGGGGTCCATCAGGCCCTCATGCAGAAGTAGCGGAACAGCTGGAGGCTGGGCCCGTGGGGTTCAGGGGGATGCACGGTGAAGCCCAACGATTCGAGCCATCGGATTGAGTCTATGTTCTTCGCGTGGACCCAGTTGTGCAAGAGGACTTGGCCCCGCTCCTGGAGCTTCTCCTGCACCACTGAAGCGATCCAGGTCTTGGCCCCGCGAGCCAGCTGCCGCCGGTGCGATTCGGTGCCGGTCAGCCCATTGGTGCCCAGCATCCAGACCACGTGGCCGTTGACCCCGGCCAGCCCCACCATCCGCTCGTCGTCCCCCACGATCCCGATGCAGATGTCGCTGTCGCGGTAGGCGGTGATGCAGGCGATGAAAGGCTCGCGCCCCTCGGAGGCCCAAAGCTCCTGCCTGTCGATCTCCCGCAGATGGCGGGCCACGTACAGAGCTTCAGCCCGCATCGGCGTGTCGATGATCCTCATTGCATCCCCCTGGCACGGCCGGCGATGGTGCCGACCCACTCACAGGTGGTGAACTTGCAGGGCCTGGCCGTGTCGTTCCGCAGCTGCACCTGGGCCCGCCGCCCCTCGCTCATGATCGGCACGATGAAAACGCCGTCCTCCGCAGGGCCCCGGGCCGTGAAGCGGTGCACCGACTGCGCCCGCCCCTCGGGAGTGACGATCGCCTCGAAGTAGCCGGTCTCATGGAACCGGAGATGGGCCCGCCTCACCTGGGTCCGCATCTCGTTCAT
>QLAH01000215.1_pt1 | contig 42804 bp, 33 predicted proteins | sample 4693081 | NCBI WGS metagenome assembly QLAH01 (sample SAMN09425401, study PRJNA476045) | Lake water metagenome, whole genome shotgun sequencing project. | reverse complement strand
CGCTGCAAGGGGAAAACAAATCGTTTTATCCCCTGCTGTTCCACGCTTCCGTCGTTGCTTGGCCATCGTGTTGGCCTCCTGAGCGCTCTCCCTCTATTTTACTCGACACAAACTCAGGGGGAACTAGGAACGCCTCAGTAAGCTCGTTGCCCTCATTGCATTAGGCTTCTGTTGGGCATGCTCACCGGACTCTGGCACCATCAGTCAGCATCGCCCCATCGCTATCAAATCCCATGGCCGCAGGGCCAAGAGTCTTTTCCGCTACGGCTGTGACTTGCTTCGCCGTACCTGCTGCGATCTGACCCTACGCTCTGACGAGTTCGACCAGGTGCTTCAACTTTTGTCCCCGTACTGAGCTAGGGGCTACAACCGTTGATTCCTGAGCCATCAGAGCTTATTTGATGACAGACCCTAGATTTCAGCGACGGCGCGTTCTACCAGGCGACGGGCCAGGGTTTGAATGCCCGTGTGTTCGTAGTATTTCACCGACACATCCAAGAAGGCTCCCAGGTAGTCGAGCTTGGCCTTAGACCCTTCAATAAAGCCCCCCAGGTTGTCTAGGATGCGGCTTTGGGTGATGCCCTTATCGGCCACAAAGCGATCCATCCAGCCCTGGGTAGACTCAAAGCTTTCGGTCATGAAAGCCAGTTTGCCCCGGCTGTCTTTGCCGGGGATGGCGTCTTTGATGCCCTTGAAGGTGGCATTGTCGTCCAAATCCGATGGCCCCATGCCCTTAATGGCGTTGAGGACTTTGCTAGAAAAGTCGGCCCCTAGGGGAATGATGCCATCGAAACAGACCAGAGCCGCCATGCGAATCAGAGACTCGCTGCCGTAGTCGCCCAGGGCGGTGAGAAAGTCGCCTAGGCTGTCGCCAGGGATGCCGCTGATTTTGCAGAAGGCCACCACTTCGGTAACTAGCTTCACCGCCAGATCGATGGTTTGGGCCTTTTCGGGCTTGGGAGTCACGCCCTTGAGGAAGCCCAAAAAGGTATCTTGGCCGATACGGTTGGCCATGGCAGCGGCTCCCAGCATCCCAGAGGCCGAATCCACGGTTTGGTAGAGCCAAAGGGCAGTTTGGTAGCCTTCCCGCTTGTCGTTAAACAGGGTGATGGCGCGTTCGGCAATGGCCTTAATCATGGCCTCATCGGTTTCGCCCGTCACGGTTTTGATGGTGTTGTTAAAGCCCACTAGGTTATCCCACTGACCCGGCACAAACACATCCAGGGTTTTCAAGGCCCGCACGGTGAGGCCCCCGGTGGGCAGGTCGTCAACCAGCTTGTAGATTTTTGTACTCACAATTCTCTCCTGAATAGGATATGGGTTAGAGGGCTATTGCCCGATTCATCAGGACGGAGGCTAGGACGCCGGAACGGGCACCAGATTTGGGCTGGGGGCCAAGGGAGCCGTCGGGGTGGTCGGCGTAACGGGAATCTTAGCGGCCTTGGTGGAGGGCTTTCGTGCGCCTTGTAGTTGGGCTAACCCCTGTAGGTCAAACTTTTGCAGCCAGTCCACCCGATCGGCCTGGGTAAAGGACGCATCCCGTGACATCACCTTCACCTGGTAGCGACCGTTCACCAGCAGCCCGGTGGCCGTTGCGCCCTGGTTGACCGCCGGATATCCGGCGATGGTGTCGGTGGCGTTGTTATATTTTTCGGCGGCGGCGGGCAGGCTAGTGGTGTCGCTAATGCTGAGCATGGCCAGGGTGGTATCTCCCCGTTGCAGCTTATATTCGGCAAAGCCTTTTTTCTCCTGGTAGGGAATCACCTGGTAATCCCCTTGGCTGTTGGGGAAAAATTGATTAAAGGTACTCCCCTGCTCGGCCCGACGATCTACCGCCGATGGGGTACCTAATCCGGTCGTCTCCCGCTGCACCTGGTCGTACTGAGAGGGGGCCGACGAACAGGCACCGACCAGCAGCACTAGGCTAAGCAGCAAGGGGACAACGCCCTTAAGCCAGCGAGTTTGATGCATCGTCATTGTATACCTCCTGAGTGAGGGGCTAACCAATCGGAACTGGGCAACCCTGTTCTAAGTCTTGACGATGCCACGGAACCATAGAGCCTGTGTGAAGGGGACAACATTTGTTAACCCTGGCTCGCAACGCACCCCATCGCTAACTGGCCCCGCAGCGTCCCCATCGCCATAAAAAAACACCCCGGATCTCCCACCGGAGACCAAGGGCGCAGAACTGGAGATAAAACTTTTGGAACAACGGCTGGGCTGCTGTGAGACAAGGTTCAGCGCCCTTGGGTCTTCGTAGCTCTCGCGAAAACCTACCAACCTTGCTCGGCTTGACTCAGCACATAGGCCGCCACATCGGCAATATCTTCATCGGTTAGACGACCTCTGAAGGCTGGCATCGCGGCTTTGCCGTTGGTCACTTGCTGCGTAATGGCCTCCACAGAGGCCATACCATACTTGTCTAGGTCGGACTGTTTCAGGGTTTTGGCTCCATTCACCACGTTGCCGCCCCCTATGTGGCAAGCGGCGCAGTTGGATGAAAACACTTGGCTACCATGCCCTGCATCAGCGGCCAAGACGGGAGCGACCCATACCACCGCCACGGCTAACGCCAAGACTAAGGTCGCAACGACTTGTTTTGTGACCGATTGTTTCATGGCTGCATTACTCGAAAAAAATGTACTTTGGGCATTATGGCCATCTCGGCAGGTGGGATCAAACGACGTGTCGTCAACTATTGCTGATGGTTAAGGGGAGTGGGGAGTCGGGTGTGAGGGGTGTTCGGGGCTCGGTGGTCGAGGATGGATGACTCGGCATCGGGGCTCAATTGCCCATGGTTCAGGGGTAACGCTGGGGTGGCCATCGGCTAGACTAGCCCTAGTGTTGCTTGCGGTTGTCAGCGTTGATTATCGTTAGCGTTAATTGCTGTTGTCGTCAATCGCTACCGTCTAAGAGTTCTATCGTCTGCCATGGCTCCCCTACCCCACCATCGCCCTCGTCAGCTTACCCTTGGCCCCCTAGAACAGGAGATTCTCATGCTGTTATGGCAGCACGGATCGGCCACGGTGAAGGATCTGTTAGATAGCATTTTGGCTGACCCCGACCGCGAACTCAGTCCGGCTTCGGTGACAACGGTATTGCAGCGGTTGGCCCAAAAAGGCTGGGTGCAACGAGAGGCCATCGGTGGCCCTAGTTTGGGAAAGGGGCGCAAGGGCTATGCGTGGTATCCCCAGGTAAGCCAGCGGGAGGCAACGCTGTTGCATGCCCACCGCCAATTGGAGGACTTTTTGGCTATCAGCAGCCCCGATATTGTCGCCGCCTTCGCCGATAGCCTAGACGCCAGTGCCCTAGACCGTTTAGATGCCATTGCCCAACGGCTGCGGGCCATGCGCGAGGCCCAAGGACAGGAGGATTAGCCATGCACCTGGGGTTTATCCTGTGGGCGATGGGGACGTCGATGGCGGTGCGCTGGGCGTGGTGGCCAGGGGTAGGTTCCTGGCAGGTTCGATGGTGGCGGGCGGTGCTGGCTTTGGTCTATCCCTTGGGGCTGTTGCTGTCTACGGCCTTGGCAATTTTGGGCATGGGCCACCATGGCACGATGTTAGGCTGGGCGGTGAGTCCGCTGGGCTGTCGTGTGAGCCAACTGGGGCTGGGCTTGGGGCTGCTGGTGTTGCTGTATGGCCTGTTTCAGGTGGGATGGACGGCGTGGCATTGGCGGCAATATGCCTGGGTGGATTTGCCCCAAGGCTCTAGGGCGCGGCTGGTAGAAACCCCAGTACCTTGGGCGGCCCAGGTGGGATTTTGGCGGGCGGCGCTGGTGGTCAGTCGCGGCTGGCTCGATCAGCTTTCTCCGGCGGAGCAGAGGATCATTTTGGCCCACGAACAGGCCCACGCCCACTACCGCGATCCTCTATGGTTTTGGCTGTTAGGGCTGGCTCGACGGCTGACGATCTGGCTACCTCGCACCGAAGCCCTGTGGCGAGAACTGCTGCTGCTGCGGGAGATTCGGGCTGATCGTTGTGCCCTTAACCAGGCTGATCCCCTAACGGTGGCGGAATTGTTAGTTAAGATGTCTCGCCCCAGCCCCCTAGGATCAACCGATGGCCAACCTCTCCAGGCCAGCTTTAGCCACCCCGATGAGTTGGATCGGCTAGAGCAACGCATCGACGCCCTCCTTCAGCCCCTTCCGGAGGGAGACAGGCTTTCCCTTGGCACCCTTGGTCTGGGTCTCACGCCGATGCTGCTACCCCTGCTGGCAATGACCTTGCATCGCTAGTCTCCCAAGGTGGCCCCCAGGGATGTCAGGATAGCGACCTCGGAGGGGGAAAGCCCCGTGGCGGATTGGATGCTGACTGCGGCGTAGGGGCGGTCGGGGTGGAAGGTGTATTGGCAGCGGCCTAGGGCCAGGTGCCACAGGCGAATTTCATGGTCTTGGCTGGCGGTGACGAGGTGGGTGCGATCTGGGCTAACCACAGCGGCCCATAGGGGTTGGTGGTGCCCCCGCAGGGTGTGGCGCAGGCGGTTAGACTGCACCTCCCAAATGGCCACCTTGCTGCCGTGGCTGGTGATGGCCAAGACGGTACCGCTGGCGTCGAAGGTAACGCTGTGTACCCAGTGCCCGTCTGGCAGGAACCATTGCCCCAGGCCAATGCCTTGGGTTCCGTCCCACCAGCGTACGGTGCCATCGTGGCTGGCACTGGCTAGAATTTGGCCATCGGCACTACTGGCAAGGCTATGAACCGAGCGCTGGTGCCCTGACAGGATGAGCGGGTCGGCGGTCGGGATAGCCCAGGGCCAAACTTCGATGGTACCCTCTCGGCTACCGCTAATCAGGCGTTGGCCGTCATGGCTAAACACCAGGGCCGAGGGGAGGGTCGCAGGGCGACTCCAGGCGCGCAGCCGTTCACCCTTGGCCACATCCCAAATCTGTAGGCTGGCCTCTGCCCCGGCACTGGCGAGGCAGTGACCGTTGGGGCTAAAGGCCAGCAGGTGGGCAGAAACATGGGCCACCCAGCGGGGGCGTTCGGCGGTGCTATGCCACAGGTGCAGGGTCGAATCATCGCTGGCATTGGCACACCATTGACCATCGGGGCTGAGGGCGATGGTGCGGAGGGGGGCGACCGGGCCGATCAATCGCTGGGGCCGACGAGTCCCAGACCCCTGGTGGGGCCACCAGCGCACTTGTTGGTCGGTGTGGCCGGTCAGAATGTGGGTGCCGCCTGCACTCACCGCCACCTGATCCACAGGATGAGTCTGGCTGAGAAAACGCCGCAGTTCGATGCCCGTTGCCGCCTGCCACAGGTGCAGCCGATAGTCGCTGCCCGTGACCAAGTAGCGACCGTCGGGGCTAAAGCTGAGGAGCCACACCGGGGAATCGAGGGGCGGCAACCGATAGCGCATCGTCCGGGCGGGAATATCCCACACCACCACGCTAAAATCCTGGCAGCTACAGGCCCCATAGCGACCATCGGGGCTGAGGGTGAGAGCAGGCAAAGGATGGCCATCGACGGGGAAGCGCCTATGGAGGCGACCCGTTTCTACGTTCCAAAGGGCAAGGCAGGGGGCATCGTAGCCAGCGGCAACGGGGAGGGCTGGCTGGTCGGGCCGATGGGGATCGGGCAGAAACCCAGCGGCGCGCACCGATGCCGTGGCCGGAACCTGAAAGGTGCTCACTAAACGCCCCTGGGCCACATCCCACAGGCGGGTAGCTTGGTCGTCGCCACTGCTGATTAGGCGGTCATGGGTGCCATTAAATCGCAGACTGTGGATGCCACCCTGGTGATCACCCCAGCAGGCGAGGCACCGCCCCGAAGCCACATCCCACAGCCGGATTTCGCCATTGCCATCGCCAGAGGCCAGCCACGTCCCATCGCCGCTGAAGGCCACCGCCTGCACCGCTGCCCCATGGCCAACTAAGGCATCGGAACGGGCATTGCTGCCCACGGGCCACAGCCAAATTGCCCCCCCATCGCTACCCACCGCCAAGGTTTCGCCATCGGGGCTAAAGGCGAGGGACTGCACCGCCAGCGCTTCGCCATCGTCCATCACCTGCACGAGCCGTCCCTGGGGCACCTCCCACAGCAACAGCCGACCATCCTGATCCCCCGTTACCATCAGGGTTTTTTCGTCATCCTTGGCAACCCCCTGCCGGGAGCGCTGAGCAGCGACGGGCCGAAACGCGACCCTCGGACTACGACCCAGGGCGGTGGCAAAGGCCGTTTCGCGGAACTGCACCTGGCTGAGGTTTGCCCCCTGCAAGCTCATCTGGCGCAGATCGGCCTGCCACAGGGTGAGACCCGATAAATCTACCCCGCCGACCGCAACCCCCAACACCTGGCAAAGGTGCAGCCAGTTTGCGGCGCTAAACCCCGGCTGGCCCCGGCTTTGCTGGCGCAGGGTTTGCAGCCGTTGATGGCAGGCTTGAGCGAGGTCATCGGCACGGGGAAATCGCTGTTGTAACTGTTGGGCTAGGGGCACCACTAGGGCGGCGCGCTGGGTGGCCTGCACCGATTCCTGGGCGGTCATCAGCACCAGGGGCAGGCGGTGTAGCCAGTGCCATTGCTCTGCTAACAGTTCAGTAGCCAACCGCTCCAGCCAGTCATCCATGACCAGGGTACGCACCAAGGGCGACAGATCCACCTGGGTATCAGGATAGTCGCGGGAGATCGTCTGGGTGTGACAGAGGGATCGATCCACCAAGGACTGCACCACCGCTGGCCCTGGGTAGCTTGGCATTGCCTGACGCAAATCCTCCAGCGCGATGGGGCCTTGGGCTAGGGCCACCCAATACAGTAGGGCTTGCTCATCCTCCGTCAGCCGTTGGAACAGAGGGCGCAGAAGGTGCCGCTGGGGGTCGGGCAGCAGGACGGCGGGCTGGGCCAGCAGGGTCGAGAGATCTCCCTGGTAGAGGCTGTGCAGGGGCGTTGCCAAGCTCCGCAGAATCAGGGGATGACCGCCATAGCGCTGCCACAGACGCTGCCATTGGTCGGCGGTGGCCGCTAGATCTCCCTGACGCTGGAGCAGAGCTTGGGTGTCGGCGCAGATCAGGTCAGACAAGCGATATCCCCGTGCCCTTGGCCCCATCCACTGCGCTCGATCTGCCGGGGGTTCGCCACTGGCGATCACCAAACAACTGCGGTGATGCCCCGTAGCCCAGCGCTGGATCAAGTGCTGAAATGCCTCGGTGTCAGACCGATAGTGCCCCGCCAATTGCCGACCCTCAAAGCACACCTCCAGGTGATCGACCACCAGCAGATAGCGCCGCTGCTCCACCCGTTCCAGCAGCCAGTCGAGGAGGGCTGAGGCAGGAAGCTGGGGAGGATCTGGATCCAGCCAGGTGGCGAGGGCGAGCAGGATATCCTCTCCGTTGGGGTCGCTCGTTGTGGGGTAGCCCCTGAGGTCGAGGTAGCCCCAGCGATCCATCGTGGGGCCAAGGCGATGGATCAGTTGACCCACCAGGGCGGTTTTGCCCATCCCCGGCAGACCCCACAGCAACACCAGGCGACAGGGATCGCCCGCCATCGCTGCCCCGGATCCGGTGATCCACTGGGTGAGCATCGCCAGATCCTCGGCCCGTCCGCAAAAGTCCGTCACCTCCATGGCTGGGGCAGATCGCACCACCTGCACCGCTGAACTGCCCAGCCACGGGCTGGGGGCCGATGCCTCGGCTACGGTAGGCCATGCCCTGGCATGGGGGGGAAGCCCCTGCTTGGCCCAGGTTTGCAGCACATTTTTCAGATTGCGCTTCGTCACCTTAATGCCCTGGCGTTGGGGATCCACCAGTTCAGACAGCAGGTGCCAGAGCTTTGGCCCCACATCTTTTTTGAGGTAATCTTCGGAATAGCCCCCCGCCTGCTGAGCCATGGCCCCATAGGTCAGGTTCTCCCAGGAACCCTTCAACACCAGCCGCTCCACATCCTTGAGGGGGCGTCCCAGGTGGGCTAGGGCCACCTGATTGATTAACCCGGCGATTTCCTCAAAGTCCATGCCGCTTCCGTCTGCTCCAACCCCCGATGCTTGGGGCCTAGTCTATCCCGAACTATCCAGCGCTTTCCAGAAAGCGCTATCGAATTTGATCCCCGGTATATGATTCACCCATGGCGTATCGCCCTGCCCAGGAAAGGGGAACCGACAATGACACAACGCCCGATTTATCTCGACTGCCACGCCACGACTCCGGTCGATCCACGGGTCATGGAGGCGATGATTCCATTTTTTACCCAGCAGTTTGGCAATGCCGCCAGCAGCAACCACATCTATGGTTGGGAGTCGGAAGCGGCGGTCAAACAAGCCCGCGAAACCCTCGCCGCCGCCATTAACGCCAGCCCCGAGGAAATCGTCTTTACCAGCGGGGCCACGGAGGCCAACAACCTGGCCATCAAGGGCGTGGCGGAGGCGTATTTTAGTCGAGGGAAACACATCATTACGGTGCAAACCGAGCACAATGCCGTCCTCGATCCCTGTACCTACCTGGCCAGTCTGGGCTTTGAGATCACCACCCTGCCCGTGCAGCCCAACGGGTTAGTGAATCTCGATGAGCTAGAGGCCGCCCTGCGCGAGGACACGATTCTAGTGTCGGTGATGGCGGCGAATAACGAAATTGGTGTGCTGCAACCCCTAGCCGCCATCGGCCAGCGCTGCCGAGAACGAGGCATCCTGTTCCACAGCGATGCCGCCCAGGCCATCGGCAAGGTGCCCTTGGATGTGCAGGCCATGCAGGTGGATCTCATGTCCCTCACCGCCCACAAGGTCTATGGCCCCAAGGGCATCGGTGCCCTCTACGTGCGGCGGCGCGATCCCAGAGTCACCCTTGCCCCCCAGCAGCACGGTGGCGGCCACGAGCGGGGCATGCGTTCCGGCACCCTCTACACGCCCCAAATTGTCGGTTTTGCTAAGGCCGTAGACTTGGGCCTAGCAGAAATGATGGCAGAAACGGCTCGGCTCAAGGGGCTGCGAGATTACCTCTGGGCCAGGTTGCAGGTGTGCGACGGCATTGTGCTCAATGGCCACCCCAGCCAGCGCCTACCGGGCAACCTCAACCTCAGTGTAGAAGGGGTGGATGGCCAAGCCCTGCTGCTAGGTCTGCGCCCCCTGGTGGCGATCTCCTCTGGGTCGGCCTGTAGTTCCGCCAGTCGCAAGCCCTCCCATGTGCTCAAAGCCCTGGGCCGCAGCGACGACCTCGCCTACGCTACCCTGCGCTTTGGCATGGGCCGCTTCACCACCGCCGATGAGGTGGAACAGGTGGCCGATGGGGTGATTGCCACGATTCGGGCGCTGCGGTCGGCGCAGGTGGTGGTTTAGGGAAAAGGTGGGGAGTGGGGAGTGGGGAGTGGGGAGTGGCCTTTATCCGGTAATGGCCCCTTCCTTAAGCTGGCTGAGGTTGTTCGGATCGACGGCATAGGCGGCCCCAAAACCCATCACAAAGCGACCTGCGTAGGGGCTAAGCTGAAACAGTTGGAAGTCCTCTAGCTGGCGCAGCATGGCAATGATTTCCCCAAAGCGGGCCTCAAACTGGGCCATCAGGGGTTCCCAGCGTTCGCTTTGGCGGTCGATGGGGCTAACCTGGCAGTCGTAGGTGAGGCGCTGGCGGGCGAAAACTTGCTGAGTCTGGCTTTCGTCTTCAATAATGAGGATACTGGCCTGCCCGGTTCTGAAAAGATTGTGGGTGTGGGCCGATAGACCGCTGGTGAGCAGATATAGCTGATGGAGGTCGTCCATCACAAAGGGGGCATAGCTGGCGTGGGGCGTGCCATCGGCGTTGACAGTGCTCACCATGACGCTTTTGACGCGAGTGGGCAGATCCTGGTAAGCAGCCTGGGCGGTTTCAAAACGAGCCATTAGAATTCCAGCTACGAGACGTTACATTGGGTTTCTGCATTATGTCGCCATTATCTCGCCAGGTGCTACCTGCCGAAACCTATCTGGCTCGGCTATCTGCCGCCGATTGGGCGAAGCTATGCCGTCGGGAGGTGCTGCTGTGGGGTGGGCGTGGCCAGTATGAGGTCATGGTCGCCACCCAGGTGGATGGAGCCACGGCCTGGTCAGTGCTCACCGACTACGGCAATTTTTCCCGCTTTTTGCCCACTGTGGCCAAAAGTCAGGTGATCGAGGCCGATGGCCCCCGCACCGTTGTCGAGCAACTCGACCGACGGCGGATTTTGCTCTCCACCATTGAATCGGTGATTCGTACGGAAAATTTAGAAATTAATCAGCAGCAAATCAGCTTTCGGTTGCTTCAGGGCAACTTGCAGCATATGTATGGCCACTGGCGCTTAGATGAAGCCACCCCGCCCACCAGCCTCAGCCCCCTGCGGCTAGTCTCCCAACAAGTCCATGCCGAGGCCGATGTGGGGCCGTTCAAGGCGATGTTTTACAGCCTGTTTGAAACCAGTCTGGTGGAAATGATCCAAGCAATTCGCCAGGAAATGGAACGCCGCTATCGGGTGGGGCCGAGATCGTCCTAGGTTCTCCCTCAAATCCCCTTACCATTCCCCTACGGCCTATTCAGAAACCCGGTTTCTTGCAAAAACCGGGTTTCTAGCCTAGCCCATCGTCCTACTGGGCACGGGCCGCAGGGCAATCAATGGCCCGCACCGACACCGCTGCGGTGTAGTCCCGCAGGGCGTTGGCGTTGGGGGCAAAGTTGCTGCCTGTTTCGTTGAGGGGGGTGGCAATCCCGCAGAAGGAGGCCATTTCCCGGATCACCTGCTCGCCCCAGTGGCCGCTGATGTCGGCGAAGACGGGCGGGTTAGTTATGTTGGGCACCAGACGTCGCTGCACCTGGCTACTCCCTGGAACGGGGGTTCCGGTGGTGTCGGCGGCACCGGCATTGACCCGAATCAGGGCCAGTTTGTGGCTCATGGCCATTAGCTCGGCCCGCGAAACGTTATCCGTAGGCCGGAAGCGCCCGGTTCCGGCATCGCCTACCACAATCCCCAACTGCTTGGCCTGCTGAATTTTCACCGCGCTCCAGCGATTAGCCTGCACGTCGGGGAAGGGTGCACCAAAGACCGCTGTGGGCAGTTCGGCAATGACGCTCGTCGGCAGAATGCGGGCAGCGGTTTCCATCATCACCGAAACGGCCTGCTCGCGGGTGAGGGGGCTAGTAGGCTGGAAGCGACCATCGGGGAAGCCCGCAATGGTGCCCAGTTCTGCGGCCCTGGCAATTTCGTTGGCGTAGCGGTTGCCCCGAATATCGGTGAAGGGCAAGGTGGCGGTTGGTGGCGTCACCGTCCCGCCTCCTCCAGTGCTGCCACCCGTTTCACCCGTTTGCAGTTGGGCCAGGGTGAGGTCGTTGGTGAAGTAGATTAGGTGAGAGCTAACAACTTGGCCCTCAAAGGTGCGCTTGGTGAGCGACCAACCCGGATCGAGGTGAATTTGGGTAAACCCGGTGGAGCTAATACCGCCCGTGCGACCAATGGTGAGGCGGTCGCGGGAGGTCGTGCTAGGGGCAAATTGCAGCAGCAGGTCGCCGTTACGGTTGTTGACTTCAAAGCGGGCTCCAGCCAGATCCTGCCCCGCCAGACGCACCGCATAGCCATTGCTATCCCGCTGCATCCGACATACCCCGGTAAAGTCGAAGGTATTCCAGAGGGCATTCACCTCAGTGGGGCGAACGTTGGCGTTAGGGATGCTCCAGCAAGCGCGGTTGTTGCTAATCTGCTCCATAATCAAGAGGCGATAGGGCTGAGCCGCACTGCCTGGAGCCGCTACTACCAAGAAGTTGGCTTCGTTAACGGGCGTATTGCCAAAGGTTTGGGCCAGCAGGTTACTGACCTGGCGGCCAACGGGTTGTAGATCGGGTTGGGTATTGGTAGCGATGGCGGAACCCATACTGCCCAAGATCCCTAGAGTGGCCGCCGTGAGGGCAGCGGCGCGAAATTTTGCAAATCGGTTCATTAGTCACCCTTCCTAAACAGTGGTGTTGTGAAAACTGTGGTTTGAATTAACCGTAAAGCGGCATCCTGGCCTCCATAGACGGCAGTGACGCTGCATTTGAGCCTACCGTTTTGATCTGAAGGATGGCCAATAACCAGAGCGGTTAGGCTGTCATCCAGCTCCGCCACATCGAATGGATGGGGTGCTGAGACCTCAGCCATGCACTCACCCTAAACCCTACAGACTTGCTATGGGGGCGGATTTGCCGCAGGGGCAAAAGCCAGGAAAACCGACCCCATTGTAGGAGGTTCGTTGATGACACAGGCCAATATTGCAAGGTTTTCTAAGGATTCGTTGCATCACCGCAGAGAAAAGGCCCATCTCAGGTTTTAAAGGTCGTCTAGGTCGTCTAGGGGGGCAGGGCTAACCCCCTCCGGCACGATGGATCGACTCACGGTGATCTTGTAGCTTTCCTGTTGTGTGACCATATCCACCGTAATGGCTTCAAACTCGGCCTCTAGGCAGCCCAGGGGTACCGTCACCTGCACTGTTCCCTCCAGTTGACCGTGGCCATTGGGACGCAAATGCATCACCTGCCGAGGCTCATCCACTAGGCTGCGGGTTTGAGGATCCGTCATCCATACCCTAAAGTACAGGCGGTTCGGGTGAAACGGCACCCGTAACGTCAAGACAATCGCTTCGCCAGCCATCAGATCGCCGCTGGGCACCTCGAGTTCGGGCACCGGGGGCGACAGGGGTTCCTCTGGGACGGATTCCTTCATCGTTTCTGGTGGGGCGATCTGTCCGCCTAGGGTTTCGTCCTCGTCGTCGTAGATCACCACTTCCCCGGCAAAGGGTTCGGGCTGGGCCACCGCTGCGGTTGGGTCATCGCCCGCTGGGGGCTGGGGATCTGGGGAGGCTTGGCGCTGCTGAGTTGATTCCTGCTGTATGGTCACGGCCATCTCGTTAAGCCTCGACCAAAACCGATCCTGCAAATTCAACTGCCGAAACCCAGACACCTCATGGGAAGGCAGTAGGGGCACCGTGGATTTTGGTGGGGTTGCCTCGACGGCGGCGGGGGCTTCGACGGAGGGCAACGGTGGCAGGCTGAGGGTCGGACGGTTTGCCTCACGCAGGGAGGGATCAGGGGCAGCGGGGGGGGCAGCCGGGTCGGGGATGGCCGCCGTTGCCTCTGGGGGCTTTGCGGGCAAATCTGCTGCCAAGTTCGCTGCCGTAGCCCCGTCCGCACTGCCTAGGGTGGTGTTCAGATCAACAGCATTCGCAGCCGCCATGGCTTCTGGATCGCCGCCCTCTGGGGCAAGCCCTGGCCCACTGGCGGGAGATCGGCGGGGGGGCGTGCCAAAGGGCGGCAGGGAGGGCTGACGGGCGCTTACCTCGTGGGGCGAGGGCTGGTATAGCTGGGGGGGCAGACGAAACCCATCGCGGGGCAGCGTCAGAATGGGCATCGACCGAGGTGGCCCCTGGGGCAAGTCTAGCGGTCGGGTCGGGGCCAGATCCTCCTTGGGAGATCCGGTAATACTTTGGCCGGGGCCACTACTGCCGGCAAAGTCGAGGATGTAGTCGGTTTCGGTTTCGGCCTGGTTGGCAATGGTGTCGAACAAGGCCGCCAGGTCCACAGTGAGGGTAAACCGCTGAAGGGCCAGCACCGAGACCGTTGTGGCGGTGGCCTGCACCAGGGCCAATTCCCCCAGCAGCAGCCGTGTGTCTAGGTCAGAGGGCACCGTCAGCGCCAGGTGAATATCCGCAGGCAGGTAGGTGGCCCCCACGGGAAAGGGGATCAGGGCCACCGCTGTCGCCGTTTGCGGATCCACCAGTCGCACCACCAGCACCATCCCATCGCAGGGTTCCCCTTCCCTGGCACCCGTCACCTGTCCTGTGAGATCTATCGTGGCCCCTTCCTGCCCCAACAGTGCTGTTTGGGATAGGCTCAGCCGATGCAACCACCCCTGACTCGCATCTCCGGTGGCGAGATCTAGCTGGGCGGCATCGAGGGCGGCGGCGGTACGGGCCAAGTCTAGGGCCGGCTGGATTGGAGCAAGCTGGGCGGGGCGGGGCTGGGGCGAACGAGCGGCTGGGGTGGCAAAGGCGGGTTCCTCGTCGGGTAGCGTCCACACCTCATCGTCTTCGCCCCCCGGTGGCAACACCTGAAGCTGCACACCGTAGGCCCAAGCACTGGCGGGCTGAGCCTCGTCTGCACCGGAGGGATCGGCCAAGGCTGCGTTCGCCGCTTCCGGCGGAACACTGGAACAACGAATATCCCAGGTTCCGGCATGAAGCCGAGTAAAGGGAATCACCACCATCAGGCCGTCTCCGCTGGTGTGGCCCTGGCGTTTGAAACTGCGGCGTTTTGGTGGGTCGTGGTCTATCAACCGCTGGCTAACTTGAATTTGCACCGGGGTATGGGGCTGGCTGGTATGGGCCATGATGCGGTAGCGGCCCTCCAAAATTTCCATCTGCGCGGTATCGAGGGGCAGCCAATGGTGATCCCCCTCCTGTTGCAGTAGAAATTCCCAATACTCCATACCCAACCTCTGCCGGAGAGCAGTCTGTCGATGCCTTAGGATAGCGGCTTTTTTCCCATCTGGGCCGATGGCGGTGATTGTATCGTGAGAGATCGGCCCGCCGTCAACTCCTGTCCCTCCTGATATGGGGATGTTCCGACGCTTGATTTACCCGTCGCCCCATCGTCCTTCTAAAACTCCCTCGGCCTCGTGGGTAATCTGGCGTAGGGCATCCAGCATGGCGGGCTTGGCTGAGGCCCACAGGCCCCGCTGGTGGGCTTCTAGCAGCCGTTCGGCCATGTCTCGCAGCGCCCAGGGGTTAGACTGCTGCACAAAGGCTTGCACGGTGGGATCCAACACATAGGCATTGGCAACGCCCTCATACATATGGTCGGCCACACAGCGGGCGGTGGCATCGTAGGCAAACAGGTAATCTACCGTGGCGGCCATTTCAAAGGCCCCTTTGTAGCCGTGGCGCATCACCCCTTCGATCCATTTGGGGTTGACCACGCGGGAACGGTAGACCTTGGCAAGTTCCGCCTCCAGGGTGCGTACCTTGGGCTGGGCGGTGATGGCATTGTCGCCAAAGTAAACAGTGGGCTGCTGCCCTTGGATCGTCCTAGCCGCCACGGTCATACCGCCCTGGAATTGATAATAGTCGTCGGAATCGAGCAGGTCATGCTCCCGGTTGTCTTGGTTGTGGAGGACGATTTGTAGATGCCGCAGCCGTTGCTCAAAGGCTTCTGGTGCTGCGTGGCCCTCGGCCTTGCGTCCGTAGGCATAGCCGCTCCAGTTTAGGTAGGCACGGGCCAAGTCTTCATCGGTCGTCCAATTTTGGGATTCGATCAACCCCTGCAACCCTGCCCCATAGGCACCGGGTTTAGAGCCAAACACCCGATAGCGGGATCGCACCGCCGCCTGGTCTGGGGTTAGCCCTTGCGTTTCCCACTGGGCCGATTCCTGCTGCACCCGTGCCGCGAGGGGGTTTTGATCAGCGGGTTCCGACAAATCGGCCACCGCCGCCACGGCCCGATCAAACAGGTCAATCAAATTGGGGAAAGCATCCCGAAAAAAGCCCGATATCCGCAGGGTCACATCCACCCGAGGCCGTCCCAAGGCCGACAGGGGCAGAATTTCAAAATCCACCACCCGCCGCGAAGGCCCATCCCACACCGGACGCACCCCCATCAGCGCCAGGGCCTCGGCCAAGTCGTCGCCCCCGGTACGCATGGTGGAGGTGCCCCACACCGAAAGCCCCAGGGTTTGAGGATATTCGCCATGATCCTGGGTGTACTGCTCAATCAGGGTTTCCGCCGCCCGTCGCCCCACATCCCAGGCGCTTTCGGTGGGGATGGCGCGAATGTCTACCGAAAAGAAATTCCGCCCCGTCGGCAACACATCCGGTCGATTGCGGGTGGGTGCGCCCGCTGGGCCACTGGGCACATAGCGGCCCTCTAGTCCTTTTAATAGATAGGTGATTTCGTCGCGGGTACGGATTAGGGCAGGGATGAGGGTGGTTTGGATCCAGGTGAGTTCAGGGGTAAGGGGGGAGTCGGGAGTCGGGAGTCGGGAGTCGGGAATGGAGGCAAGGATGGCTGCGATCAGTTGAGCGGCCTCCTGTTCCAAGACCTCAACCACGTCGCCAAGGATGCGGCAGTACTGTAGTGCGGGGTGCAGATCCGCTGGGGATTCCGGCGTGAAGGGTTCCCCCAGATCAGCCGTCAGGGGGTCGATATCAAGGTTCCAGGCTTCGGCGATGGCACGGGTGAGACCCTGGCGACCGGGGCCGGGGTGTCGGGCGATGGCGAGGATCAAATCCCGCAGTTGTCGGCCTTCGGGGCAGCGACCAAAGATGTGGAGACCATCGCGAATTTGGGCTTCTTTCAGTTCGCAGAGGTAGGTATCGAGGGTGGGGAGAAGGGAGGGAATGGGAGGGGAGGGGGAGAGGGGGGGAGAGGGAGATTTGGGGAAATTGGGGGCTGATTGAGGAGAGATTTCGTTGAGTAGATGGGTTTCGGCAAGCAGGGCAAGGATGCGGTCGCCAATCACCTTCAGCCGAGTGGGGTCGAGGCTTTGGGCTTCGTAGTATTCATCCACCAAGCCCTCTAGGTGTTGCAGGGGGCCATACAGTTCGGCACGGGTGAGGGGCGGCGTCAGGTGGTCGAGAATCACCGCCTGGGCGCGGCGTTTGGCCTGGGATCCTTCCCCCGGATCGTTGACGATGAAGGGATACAGGTGGGGCAGAGGACCAAACATGGCTTCGGGGTAACAGTCTTGCGACAGACCAACGCCCTTACCGGGGAGCCATTCTAAATTGCCGTGCTTGCCCACATGGACAATGGCCTGCGCCCCAAAGCCCTGCCGCAGCCACCGATAAAAGGCGAGGTAATTGTGGGTGGGTTCCAAATCGGGGGCGTGGTAGTTGAGGGAAGGATCCACGTCGTAGCCACGGCTAGGCTGGATGCCCACGAAGACGTTGCCAAGTTGAAGACCGGGAATGGGGAAGTTGGGAGTCGGGAATCGGGAGTCGGGAGTCGGAAATTGTGTAGGGGCGAGGTCTCCTCGTCCTCCAGAGTCGGGAGTCGGGAGTTGGGATTCTGGAGCATGGGGAGCAGGTTGGCCCCAGCGGTTGACCATGCCAGATTGCACGGGGGCTGGGAGCCGCTGGAAGTGGGTGAGATAGTCGGCCTGGGATAGGGTTTGGCGAATTTGGCGGAAGTCGCGGCCTTCGGGGTCGTTGGTGGGGCCAGTGGTGAGGCGTTGGATCAGGTCGTCGCCATCGGTGGGAATATCCTCGACGGTGTAGCCAGCGGCCTTGAGGGCGTGCAGAATGTCGATGGTGCTTTGGGGCGTATCTAGCCCCACCCCATTGGCCAGACGACCATCTCGGTTGGGATAGTTGGCCAACACTAGGGCAATGCGGCGTTCAGCAACGGGGGTGCGGCGCAGGGTGGCCCAATGCCGCGCCAAATCCGCCACAAAATTCACCCGGTCGGCCACGGGTTCGTAGGTGACGACATCGGTTTCTAGGGCATCACTGCGCTGCTGGGCCGCCTTAAAAGACACCGCACGGGTAATAATCCGCCCATCCACCTCCGGCAGGGCCACGTTCATGGCGATATCCCTAGGGGACAGACCCAGGCTTTGGCTGGCCCAAGATGCTTGGGTGCCGCCGCTGAGGATGACCTGTAACACGGGCACATCCAGCCTTTCCCAAAGATCCAGATTGGGCGTACCACCATCCAACTTGGCCACCGAGAAGCTGGTGGTGTTCAGCAAGACCTCAATGCCGGGGCCATCCTGGGGCCTCAGGATATCGATCAACGCCGCCTGCACCTCAGGATCCTGCAACGACGACACATACACCGGGACGGGCGCTAATCCTCGATCTGCCAGGGCCACACAGAGGGCATCGATGGGGGCGGTGTTTCCTGCTAGGTAGTGGGCGCGGTAGAAGAGCAATCCTATGGGGAGTGGGGAGTGGGGAGTCGGGAGTCGGGAGTGGGGCGTCGGGAGTGCGGTAGGGGCTAGGTCTCCTCGCCCTACGGAGCCGGGAGCCGGGAGTGGGGAGTCGGAACAATTGCCTAGGGCTGCTGCTTCCTCCAGTCCCCCTCTCCCCTTGGGAGAGGGGCTAGGGGTGAGGGCATCTAGGACAACGGGATACAACCCTACCTTCGGAATCCCCTGGGGTTCTGGAGGGCGATAATCAGTGGCAAAAAGCTGGTCGCACAGCCACAGCAGCCCGTGGGTAAGATTATCCACGCCGCCTTCATTTAAGTAGCGCCAGAGTTGGTTCGCCACGGTGAGGGGCACGGTGGCGTGGCTAATCAAATCGGGGGCGGGCCGATCATCCCCAGGTAAGACAATCAGGTGGGATCCGGTTTGGGTTGCGGTGTCTTGGACGACCTCTAGGCCGTAGGGCCAGTAGGCACGCCCTCCCAGGATTCGCACGATGATTAGTTTGGCGTGGCGGAGTACGGTATCGGCGTAGGTATCGATGGCCAACTGCTGCTGAAGCTGGAGCAAATTGGCCACCCGCAAGGTTGGGAACCCCTGGGGTAGGCGATTTTGGGCGGCGGCGAGGGTTTGAATTTCGGTATCGGCGGCGGTGAGAAAAACCCAGTCGGCGGGGGATTGCTCCACAAAAATCACGCCTTCGGTGTCGGGAGTCCACCCACCGGGGGTGGCAGCTAAGCGATGCATAGGGCAGGGTTGGAGAGAGGAAATGCCAAAATCTGAAGGAACTCTAGCGTATGCCGAAGAGGAGGCACGGCCAAAGCTACTATAGACAATAATGATCAATAGGCCATGCCCCACCACCAGAGCCACGCTGGATCACCAGGGGATAGTTCCTGAGGATTGTTGATTCTCTGGAGTGGTATCAGTGGGGTACAGCCATCAACGATTAAAACATCCAGTTTTTTTCATTCCCTGAGAACCCGTCATCGATAGGATATGGCCTGCGTTGATTTCCCTTCATAACAGGCTGACTTTCATAAGAACGAACCTGAAATGGGCGATTTCGGCCCATCAATAAGCGAATGCCTAGGCTTTTTCCTGGTAGTGCCGAACAAGTCATTTCCCGAGCAGTACTGGATTGCCTGGGGCTGTTCTTAGCTCAGTATAGCCAGCAACACCAGCTGACCTTGATTACTGAATCCGACTATCCGGGGCATCAAACGGAACAGGATCGGTTTTGGGGGTTAATTGGCCCATCCCTGGCCGTGGTGATTTTAGTCGATCCGGTGCAGAGACGCGCCCACCCTGGGGAGGTGTCGCCGGATGCCGCCGTCATTCAACTGATGCTGGATTCATTGGCCATTCAAGCTTTCCTCGCGTCGGTGAGTCAAGCCTCAGAGCACCCTGAACAGCGCACCCAATTAGCCACCTTAGGACAAAGCCTAGGCCCGCCCGATCCTGCCGCCCAGGCCCAATTCATGCTGGCATGGCTTGAATTTTGCACCACGGCCATCCCCACCACCTGCCAACCCGTTCAGGATCGGCTAGATCGGCAGCTAGAGCGCAGCCTGTTGCTGAACCAGGTGGTGACGAAAATTCAGGAAAGCCTAGATTTAGCGGTCATTTTGCAAACCACGGTTTCGGAGGTGCGCCAGTTTCTTCAGGCAGATCGGCTGCTCATCTATCAATTTGCGGAGTCCCACGGGGATTCTCGTATGGATCCTGATACAGAGACAGGCTCAGTCTCCAATAGCGCTACCCCCCTTGAACAGGTCGCTGATTTTGGGGCTAATCCGCCTCAACTTGCCGATCATCTCGCCCCATCTATCCGCCAAGGGGGCTACATCACCTACGAAGCCAAGGTTAACGAGGCCCTCGCCTCAGTGCTGCACTACACCGAAAATTTTTGCTTCAATCGATCCCCCGCCTGCCGTGAGCGCTATCTGGCGGGCCAGCCCGTGGTGGTGGATAACGTCCAGGAAACCTACGCCACGGTGCCCTGCCTGCTCGATTTTCTGCTGCAAGTAGAGGTTAAATCGAAGGTGGTGGTGCCCATTGTGGTGGGGCAGCAGTTGTGGGGGCTGTTGATTATTCATCAGTGCCATGCCCCACGCCGTTGGGAAGCCTGGGAAATTGAGTTTCTGGGCCACATTGCCGAGCACCTGGCCATTGCCATCAACCAAGCACAGCTTTATCAGCAGCTTCAGCAACAAACCCAAAACCTGGAGGTCTGCGTAATTGAGCGCACCCAGGATTTGCGGGATACCCTAGCGGCGGCCCAAGCCGCCAACCGGGCCAAGAGCGACTTTTTAGCCACCATGAGCCACGAGCTGCGGACTCCCCTCACCTACATCATCGGCATGTCGGCCACGCTGCTGCGCTGGTCTCTGGGGGATCTCAGCGAACGCCAGCGGGATTACCTCAACACCATCCACACCAGCGGCGAACACCTGCTTGCCGTCATTAACGACATTTTGGAGGTATCAAAAATTGAGTCGGGCCGCACGGTGCTAGAGGTGCGGGAATTTTCCCTTACTTCCCTCAGCCGCCAAAGTGTCGATGCCTTTCGAGCCGAAGCCTCCAAAAATGGCCTAGATGTCGTGTTGGATTTGAAAATTTCTCCGGAACAAGATAGCTTTGTGGCCGATCCTCGCCGAGTACGGCAAATGCTGAGCAACCTGCTGAGCAACGCCGTGAAATTTACCCCGGCAGATGGACGGGTAACATTGCGAGTGCGGCGCGAACAACATACAGCGGTCTTTGAGGTCAGTGATACGGGCATCGGTATCCCCGCCGCCGCCCAACCGCTGCTGTTTGAGAAGTTTCAGCAGCTCGAAAATGTGCGCCAGCGCGAATACCAAGGTACGGGTCTAGGACTTGCTCTCACGAAGCAACTCGTGGAATTGCATGGCGGATCAATCAAGGTCATTTCCGATGTGGGCGTAGGATCTATCTTCACCCTTCGCATTCCTCTCCAGCGCATGAATAGCGCCCCGCCGCCGCCGCCGCCCGCCGATGAACCTGCCGTAGGCCGCATTGTGCTTGCGGAGGACAACGAGGAAAATGCCAGCCTCATCTGCGATATGCTGACTGCCGCCGACTATCAGGTAATTTGGGTCGTAGACGGATCACGGGTGTTAGACCAGGTGGAACTACTTCAGCCCGCTGCGGTGATTCTCAACGTCGGGTTAGCGAGCGCTAACGGCTACGACTTGATTGCGGCCCTAGCTCAAACCGTGCCCCACCGGAAAATTCTGGCCCTCATCCCCGAGTCTGCCTCCGACCAAGCCCAGCGTGCCCGCCTCGTCGGGGCCGACGATACCCTCATCTTGCCCCTTAGCCCCAAGCAGTTGTTGACCACCATCAACCAACTCATGCGCCACATCCCCCGCCGATTGCTCAATTCCTAGGGTCGCCTAGCGCCCCCAAGGCTTCTGTCGTATACTCTCCCCCGTGCCCCCAGGCGTTCTTCCTTGGCTCTAGGGCGGTGACATCCTTTGGATCGTGACGCTGTGCCTATAACCATCCTTGTTGTGCAACATGCAGCCTCTGTCCCGGTGGGTCTGCTGGGGCAAGCTTTAGGGAACCAAGGGGCTGAATTGGTCACCTGGCAAGCGTTTCAACAGCCCCATCCTCCCCAGGAACCGTACGATGGCCTGGTGGTTTTGGGTGGCCCCATGCCGTCTTGGGACGACGACAGATTCCCCTACCTGCAACGGGTGATGGCGCTGATTCGGCAATTTCACCACCAGGGCAAGCCCGTCCTGGGTATCTGCCTAGGGGCACAGTTGATCGCCAGAGCCTTTGGGGCCAATGTCTACACCCATACCGCCCCCGAATTGGGCTTTACACCGCTGTTTCCGGTGGCCCAGTCTGCCCCAGAACCCTGGCTACAAGCCTTTCCCGCCGGAATGCCGATGCTAGAGTGGCACTCCGACACCTTTGACCTGCCGACCGGGGCCGATTGGTTGATGGCTAGCGATAGCTGCAAATACCAAGCCTTTCGCCTGGGGGCCAGCACCTACGGCCTGCAATTTCACCCAGAGGCCACCCTAGAGATTGTGCAGGGCTGGTGGAATTTTCTCTCAGAAGCCGTCAAGGCCCAGTCGCCGCAGCTTTTAGACCAAGTGCAGCAACAGTTTGCCCAGCACGGCACCCAGGCGGCTCAGTTCACATCAGTCCTCGCCCAAAGTTGGCTGGCCCAAGTGCAGAAGGCCGCACACCAAACACCGCCCTGCATCCTAGCCATGCCCCAAGATAGCCCAACAGTTTAAGATAGGTGTCCAGGAGTATTTCCCCAGCAGAGAAAAACTATGTGGAATAGCGCCCTTACCGCCTACCTGCACTACCTCGGCTTTATGGTGGCCTTTGCAGCCCTAGTGGTCGAGCATCAGCTTTTTTCCTCAGAACTCAACCTCAAGCAGGCGTGGCAACTGGTGATTACCGATAGCCTCTATGGCCTAGCGGCAACTACGGTGTTGGTCACCGGTGTGCTGCGGGTGATGTACTTTGGCCAAGGCACCGACTACTACCTCCACAACCCCGTATTCCACGTCAAAGTGGGGCTGTTTATTCTGGTGGGGCTGCTGTCGCTCTATCCCACCATTTCGGTGATCACCTGGATCGGTGGCCTCCGCAAACAGGAACCCCCTACCCTCACCACGGCCCAAGGCCAGCGCTTTGTCTGGATTGTACGCGCAGAACTTTTGGGTCTTGCCCTCATCCCCCTCCTGGCCGCCATGCTGGCCCGTGGGGTGGCGTTGCCCTTTCTCGCCTAGGCATACAAATTCGCCACGTAATCCCCGTAGCCGTTGTAGATCACCGTGGGCTGAGTCTCCCAATTAAATAGATTGGTGGTTTCCCCCAGCAGCCGCTCCGTGGCCTGAGACCAGCGGGGATGGGGCACCGATGGATCCACATTGGCCTCAAAGCCGTACTCGTTGGAGGCGATGGTGTTCCAATAGGTAGCAGGCTGCTGATCGACAAACTCAATTTTGACGATGGCCTTGGCCCCCTTAAAGCCGTACTTCCAGGGCACCACCATGCGAATCGGGGCACCGTGCTGCTTCGGCAGGGTGCGGCCATAGACCCCCACCGCAAAAAACGCCAGGTCGTTGGCCATCTCCGCCACCGTCAACCCCTCCACGTAGGGCCAGGGTAGATTGAGGGCAAAACCGTAGGCAGGCCCAGGGCAAACCTGGGGATCATAATAGGAGGTGAACCGTACAAACTTAGCTTCTGCGGTGGGTTCGGCGGCCTCCAGAAGGTAGCGCATGGGAAAGCCAATCCAGGGCACCACCATGGCCCAGGCTTCTACACAGCGAAAGCGATAGATGCGCTCCTCTAGGGGAAAGCGGCGGGTGAGGTCATCCAAATCGTAGGTTTGGGAATTTTTCACCAGCCCCGATACCTCCAGCCGCCAGGGATCGGTGGGCAGGGCTTGGGCATTAGGCCAGACAGCCTTAGTGCTGCCAAATTCGTAATAGTTGTTGTAGCTGCTAGCGTAGGCCTGATCGGTGGGGGGCCGTCCGGCATCGGCAAAGGCGGCGTTGCGAGGAACCGCACCGAGGGATCGGCCCAGGGTTCTCTCTAGCTTGGGATCGATGGTGCGGGTGGTTTGGCAAGCGGCCAAGGGCGCAACGGAAAGCCCTACCCCGGCCCCAATCATCGTTTTCATAAAGCGTCGCCGATTCCAAAAGGCGGCTTCGGCGGTAACCTGTCGCTCAGACAATTGCCAATCGGGCTTGGGGTGAAAGAAAACCATGGCGTAGGGGAAACATAGCCTAGAGACCCCTCTATTGTGACACTAGCCCTCCTCCCGTGTCGCCCCAACCGACTCAGCCCCCTAGAGCATGGCCCTAGGGTAAAGTTCCATTAAGGGGGCTCCGTATCTTTACGGAGATTCTAAAGGCAATCTAAAGACACTAGGGCAGATGGAGAATAGGGGAGACCCGCCTATCGTCCTGGGGTGATCAGATTCAGAAAAGACTCTTCACCGCAACTTTGTCGTCCTGTAAGCCCTTGATAAAGGCGGCGAAGAACCTGGTAGCCGATTTCGCCTTTGCAGGTGATAAATAAAGCATAGTGTTTGCAAACAAGAGACTTTCAGGACGATTGAGGGCGCAAGCAAGGCCCAATCTGGGCGATCATTATCTTAAGTCAAGGTTAACTACTGTCTCCGTGGATACGCCATTGTGATCGCGTAGGCTACGCTATTAGGCTGGTGACATGTGCACAGACCTGTGCATTTACGTTCCGTTAAAACGACTCATCTAGAGGTTTATACGGACTGCCCCTTCCTGAAACATCGCTATGCAAGCTCACTCCTGTCGTCAGTCTCAAGGCAACACCCTAGACCTGTTGCAGCGATATCAAGAGCAACCTTCCTTAGAGGTTCGCAATCAAATCGTCAACCTCAACCTTGGCTTGGTGCGATGCGAAACCTACCACTGGTTGCAGCGCTCTAGCGAGTCCTTTGATGACTTGATGCAGGTCGGCTGCCTCGGTTTAATTCGCGCTATCGAGCGGTTTGACCCCACCAAGGGTTATGCCTTCAGTTCCTTTGCTATCCCCTACATCCGTGGCGAGATTCAGCACTACCTACGCGATAAGGGGTGCTCCATGCGAATTCCGCGCCGTTGGCAAGCCCTAGAGAATCAATCTCGCCGCATTGTTCGTCAATTTCATCTAGAAGTGGGTCGGGTTCCCAGCGACGACGAAATTGCGACGGCCCTCGAGATCACCCGAGAGGAATGGCAAGAGGTGAAGATGGCCCGCCGTAATCGGTCACTGCTGAGTTTAGACGCACCCATGCAGGACGAAGATAGCTCAGCAGCATCCTTGGTCGATTTGTTGCCTGACAGCAAATATCGCAGCTTTCAACTGGCCCAGGAAGATCAGATGCGGTTACAGCAGGCGCTTCAGCAATTGGAAAACCGCACCCGCGAAGTGTTGGAATTTGTCTTCCTCTACGATCTCACCCAAAAAGAAACCGCCGAGCGCATGGGCATTAGTGCAGTAACGGTATCGCGGCGGGTGAAGCAAGGGTTAAGCCACATGCGATCTATCCTTGCAAATTCTGATGACGAAATCGCCTAAGAGCACTCCACCTCAAAATAATTGAGTTATCGTTGAGGCATCAAGCTAGGGCAGTGAAGGAGAGGTCTCCATGGGAGCCGTGATTTTTCTCGTCTTGTTTGGGCTGGGCGTTATGCTATCCACCATAGGTGGGCTGATCGGCCTTGTGGATGCCTTTCGGGTTAGCCCTACCTGGGGGTTATTGGCCTTTTTTGTCCCCTTTGCCCTTCTGTTTTTTTGCATTAAGTTTTGGGGCAGCCGCAAGTGGGCAAAAATTAGCCTCATCACCACCCTGGCGGGCCTGCTATCTATGCTGGCTGGGGGGCCTTTCTTAATTGGGTCTTTGCGTCAGCAGATGGCCAATGCGGGGGGGGCGATGGGAGATGCCTCCCCTGGCCAGCCGCCTATCGATCAAATTCCGATTGATCAGCAGCCCATCGATCAGGTGCCCGTTGATCAGGTGCCCGTGGAAGGCGGTGATCCTAACTTCTCGACGCCTATGGTGCCTGCGGCCCCTCAACTGGCGAGTAATCTGGCCGGGGCTGAGTTGATTCAGTCCACCGATCCAGAGGAGCGGATACGGCAGATTAACAACCGTCGTACCGACCCCTTTGCAACGGTTCCCGTGCCACCGCCGCCCGTGGTGGTGCCGCCGCCGCCCGTTCCAACTAGCCCCACGGCTGCTACTCCCACGGCTGCTACTCCCACGGCTGCTACCCCCACCGTCGCTGGAACCCCCTCACCCACCGCCGCTACCCCCAGGGCATCTGCCCCCAATGCCCCTAGGCCTGGTGGTGGAACTGCTGCATCGCCCGGCAGTCCTAGTCGTCCTGCGGCCCAGCCTGGTGGTGGCACGGCTTCCCAGCCCGCTGGCCCCGGTGGTCAGCCATCGACCTCCAGCCCAGGGGAAATTGCCCTAGCGCCGTTACCCGCCCTGCCAGAACCTACTGAGGCCCAGGCGGTGGTGGTTACTGGGGTCGTCACCATTGGCAACCGCAACTATGCCATTGTGCAATCACCCGATGAGCCGACCGGACGCTACGTTGCGGCAGGCCAGCGGGTTGCCGGGGGGGCGGTACTGGTGAAGCGCATCGACATGCGGGGTAACGAACCCGTGGTGGTGCTTGAGCAAAACGGCGTTGAGGTTTCCCATTCGGTGGGCCTTCGAGAAGAGGAACAGGAGACTGCCGCCGCTACCTAGAAGGCGTGGGTGTCCTCCCTAGAACCGGAATCTCGATTCCCTATTCTGTCTAGACCCCTTCCTTGGCGTGGCAGAATAGGGATGTTTTTTGTTGGTGTGAGGCAATCCGGTATGCCGTGGCAAACGGTTGTAATACAAGGGCTATGGGGTTTGGCCTCTGTCTTGGGGGTGGAACTGGTGCGGGACGGCTATCACGTCCTTGGCCATGCTTGGGCTCCAGTGGTCGCGCTGCACAATTGGCACCATCGAGCCTACAAAAAAGACTTCACCCCTGTCAGCGAAGACATTTATCGCCAAGCTCAGCTTCACAACGATGTGCCGGAAGCGCTGGTGATGATGGCCGTGATAGCTCTGGTGGCCTTGGGAACGGGGATTCCGGGCCTGTGGCTAGGCGTACTCTACGGCGGTGGCTTTTTGGCGACGGCCATTGCCCGATCCCAGGGCTGGCTACGCACCACCGACCTCACCCACGAACCGGGGGAACTAACCACTCCACCGAGCAACTGGCTGGTGAACCGGACTTACCACTGGCGGCACCACTTTGACGATACCAATGCTTACTTTGCGGGGTCGCTTACCGTGGCAGATAAAGTGATGGGAACGGCGGTGTCTCTGAAAGGCAAAACGGTAGCTGTCACGGGGGCATCGGGCACCCTAGGCCGCGCCCTAATTCAGGAACTCTTGCAGCAGCGGGCGAAACCCATCGCCCTTACCACCTCAGACAGCGCTGATTTCCCAGAAACCGTGCCCTGCTGGCGCTGGCAACCGGGGGCCGAGGCCGACCTACAAGAGGCCCTGCGGCGGGTAGATATTTTGGTGATCAACCACGGCACCAATGTCCACGGACAGCGCACCCCCGAGGCCATCGCCCAATCCCTGGAGGTCAACGCCCTCTCTGGCCTGCGACTGATGGAGGTCTTCTTCAACACCGTGGAAACATCTCCCCAGCGGGCGAATAAAGAGGTGTGGGTGAACACCTCCGAGGCCGAAGTTAATCCCGCCTTTAGCCCCCTCTACGAAATCTCTAAGCGGCTGATGGGGGAACTCGTGACGATGCGGCGACTTGATGCCCCCTGTGTGGTGCGTAAGGTGATTTTGGGGCCGTTCAAAAGCAACCTCAACCCCATCGGCGTCATGTCGGCGGAGTGGGTGGCCTGGGCGATGGTGGCCTTGGCCAAGCGCAACGTACGCAATATCATCGTCACCATCAATCCCCTCACCTACCTACTGTTTCCCTTCCATGAGGTGGGCCACTGGCTTTACTTCAAGGTTTTCTCACGGCGATTGTCCTAGCCTGGAACCAGCGCCCCCAGCTCAAATTTGGGCCCAGTCCTCAATCTGGATTGTGTCCCCTCGGCATCAGTGGGCGAGGAGACCTTACCCCTACGGATGGTCGGACTGGGAAGCGGGGGTTTCCAATTCGGATTGGCTCTAAACATCAATTTTTATCCTTGGAGGGTGCTGCGCTAGCGGCATGGACGATTGGCATAAATCTGAAAAGATGCTTAACAGCATTTGATGACGAAACGTAAACGATTACAGTGAAGGGCAAGCTTTGGTTAAGCAGATGTACTCACGGGAGAGCCTGACCAAGAATGTCCAGCCAGATGTTGGAGATGATGGATCGATTGACTGGAGAAGCGTTATGTCGGGCCTACCGTGAGGGGCAGCGCCAGTTTTCTCATCGGGATATGACCGCTATCCACCTGTTTCAGGTTAATTTGCGCAACATCGACCTTCAGGGCAGTTGCCTAGCCCAGGCCTATTTGCCCTACTGCACCTTCACCCTGGCCAACCTCAGGGCCGTGGATTTCACGGCGGCACAACTGGGGGACAGCAATTTCTATGGAGCCACGCTCACTCAGGCTCAGCTTCCCCAAGCCGATCTGAACCGGGCCGATTTACAAATGGCCCACCTGCAACGCTGCAACCTGCGTCGCGCCAACCTCGGTGGGGCTGACCTGCGCGGGGCCGACCTCAGTGATGCCGATTTAGAGGGCAGCAGCCTAACGGGTGCCAAGCTAGAAGGAGCCATTCTCCACGGTGCTAACCTGCGACAGTGCAACCTATTTCGAGCGGTTGGGGTAGACCTAACGGGCAGCCGCTGTGATCACACCACGATTTTGCCTACGGGGTATAACTATGGGCGCTAATGGGAGCTAGAAACCAAGCGGTCTAGAAAACAGGCCGATCAGATAGGCCGTCCTCAGCCCTCAAGTCTCCCAATCCCTCAAGCCTCTGTGGCCCATCAACAAAGTGATCATGGGTTGCTATCGGCTGGGCCATAACTATTCAACGTTCTGGGAAAATTCTGTGTCGCCCAGCCTGTCCTCGGCTATACTGACCCTGAAAATTCGGGCGTTCTTCTGCCATCGAGCCCAGCCATCCCATGCAACCCGTCATTGAGGGATCTTCGGTTGAAACTCACGCGCTTTATTCCCTGGTTTGATACCACCGTGGCCGAATGGTCGGCGGAGGCCCGCTGGCTACGCTGGCTTACCTTTCTGTGGTTGGGCTTTGGGCTGCTCATTTTGTTTTCCGCATCCTACTCGGTTTCTATGGCTGAACAGGGCTATGGCCTCCACTACGTCCTAGTCCAGCTTCTGTGGATGACGGTGGGGCTTGTGGTCTTCAACCGCATTGTGCATACCCCGTTGGATCACCTGCTACGGGCAGCGGGGGGGGGGGTACTGATTCTGTTTGGGCTGGTGCTCCTCACCCTCATCCCAGGCCTGGGGGTAACGGTGAATGGCGCTACCCGCTGGTTGCCCTTGGGGCCGTTTATGATTCAGCCCTCGGAACTGCTGAAACCCTTCCTAGTGCTGCAAGGGGCGCGGTTGTTTGGCCGCTGGGATCACCTCACCTGGCGTCATCGGCTAACTTGGCTGGGTATTTTTGTCGCCATTCTAGCCACCATTTTGATTCAGCCCAACCTCAGTACAGCGGCCATCTGCGGGCTCACCCTCTGGTTGATTGCCTTAGCGGCAGGGTTGCCCTACCGCTATGTGGGGCTAGCGGCCTTAAGCGGGTTGGCCACGGCCACCCTCAGCATCAGCCTTAAAACCTATCAGCGGCAGCGAATTATTTCCTTCCTCAACCCCTGGGCCGATCCTGGTGATCAGGGCTATCAGCTCATTCAAAGCTTGCTAGCCATTGGGTCTGGCGGGTTGTGGGGCCAGGGCTTTGGCCTCTCCCAGCAAAAGATTTCTTCCTTGCCGATTCAATATACCGACTTTATTTTTGCCGTCTATGCTGAGGAGTTTGGCTTCATCGGCGGGCTATTGCTGCTGAGCTTTCTAGCCATCTATGCCACGGTAGCCCTGGTGGTGGCGCTACGTGTTACCCAACCCCTCCATAAACTCGTGGCCATTGGAGCAATGGTGCTGCTAGTCGGGCAAGCATTTCTCAACATTGGTGTGACCAGCGGCGTTTTGCCCACTACAGGCTTGCCCTTGCCCTTGGTTAGCTATGGCGGCAGTTCTATGATTGCCAGCCTTACCACCGCTGCCCTATTGGTGCGCGCTGCCCGCGAAATCCACGCCGACGATCCCCTGACCTTGCCCCTGCCCCGTCGCTCTCGCTTGCGCCTGCTAAACAAGCCTAAGTCCTAGCCGAGCCCCTACAGAACCTCTAGGCTTAGTAGATCGAAGATATCCCTTAGCATTGGCTTTGCCCCCTCCCCCAGCCCCTCTCCCTCCTGGGCTACCGCTTATACACAAGTCTCTATTTTGCTTAGTTCCTAGGGTTGATCCCCCCTAGTCCCCCTTATGAAGGAGAGAACTGGATTCAAAGTCCCCCTTTATAAGGGGGATTTAGGGGGATCTCCTAGGTATGACGGCATAAGAACAAGATGTGTATAAGCAGTAGCCCTCCTGGGAGAGGGGCATCGGCAGTCCTTCAAAGTCCCTCTTCCAGATTGGGAGAGGGATTTAGGGTAAGGGCTAACCTCAGGGCAGTCAAGCGAGTTTGTGATCTACTGAGGCTGGCCAAGCCGCAAAAGGCTGGCTAAACTGATCGAGGGAAATGAGCCGAATGGGCGGGCTATTTTGTCCTGCCGCTCGATCAGTCGCTGTGTTGTAGCCCCAATCAGCCAGGAAAAGCTGTACCTCCCCCAAGTCGGGCTGCCGCTGCACCGCTTGTAGGGCGTTAAGCCGATCTTCTACGAACCAAATTGAGCTGTATTCATCGCCATAGGTGGCTTTCAGCCTTCGCAGGATCTCATACTTAGGCTGCTTCATTTCCTTACCAAAGATCCGGTCGCTGGACAAGGCTAACCCTTCGATAGCTAGCAGTTGTTCAATAAAGCGGCCTTCTTTAGTGGAAATAATAACTAGGGAAATTCTGTCATCCATGGCCTGCTTCAGCCGTGGGATTACCCCTGGATAAAAGCGATGCAGCCCTAGCCAGCCCGTCAAATCGGCCTCAATCCAACCGTCGCGCACCCCATCCACAGCAGCCCCTAGATGGGCCGAATCTACCGCCGATTGGGCCAACAACGGGGGAATCAATGCGGGCCAGTGATCGAGAATGTCGCCATCGGGCACCCCAGTCAGCAAGCCATACAGCACTAGGGGCATTTCCCACCCCGTTTCCACCACCGGGCGCAGGGGATAAAACCGATCCGCTAACCCCTCCGGGGGTACTGACGAGGCAGGTTGAAACACCTCGCAGTAGGCTTTCCAGGCGGTTTGAAAGTATTCTAGTAGCCCATCACAAACAACACCATCGAAGTCTAGGGCGAGGAGGGTGGGGGGCATGGAACATCAGGGCCTATGGGGCATGGAAGGAGCGGATGAAGCCCAGGGGAGCATGGGGTTCCCCTGGGGATTGGCTAGGGATGTTGGCTGGGTTGGTTATGCCCCAGCCTGCCGACGAATCAACTGCTGCACCGCCGTTAGGGTGCGGTTGAGTTCAGGGCCTTTGTAGGTGGGGTTTTGTTCAAAGGCCTGCTGCTCCTGTTCCAGCATCAGCACATCTTCGCGCACCAGTCGCCGCAGCACAAAGCTGGCGGAGTTGGTGAAGGTGTTTTTGAAGAAACGCCGCACGGGAATAGGTGTCTTGTGCAGCTTGGGAAAACGCCCCAGGGAGGTGAAATGTAGCAGGTAGGCGCGGGTGTGGGTTTCGCTGATGGGGCCAAAGAGGCAGTAAATCTTGAAATCCTCCCCTAGGGTGGCCATCCAGTGAGGATAATAGTAGTACACGTCCAGGGGTTCGGGGTGCAGCTTGCGCAGGGCGGGGATAAGCAGTTGGGATGCCGACCAAATTTTGTCGATGCGGTAGTAGCTTTCGGCATCGTAGTGGGCATGGACGTGGGTTGCGTCGGTTTCTAACCCGGCCAAAACAGGATTGGCCCACACCTGCGCTCCGCCATGCAAATGCCCGTGGTACATATCCATCAGGTTTTCGATGAGAAAGGAGTAGTGACACTGCACATCAATCAACGCCACCGACCCAATGAAGTTGAGGTGGTCAAACTCCGGAACGCCCATGGGCTTCACCTGATCCGCCAGGGCTGCATCCCCCGGAAACAGCCAGATAAAGCCGTCCATTTCCTGCACGGGATACGTCCGTAGGGTGCAAGTGGGCAGCTTTTGCTGGGGTTCTAGGTAGGGAATGTGGGCACAGGTGCCGTTGGGGGCAAACTGCCAGCCGTGGTAGGCGCAGGTGATGTTGTCACCGTCGATAGTACCCTCACTCAGCTTCACCTGACGATGGGGGCAACGATCTTCCACCGCCACCGCCTGCCCTTGGCTATCGCGATACAGCACGATGGGCTGATGCCACAGGGTGCGGGCCAAGGGTTTATCCGTTAGTTCTAGGCTTTGGGCCACTACATACCAGTGGTTCAGATTAATGCTCATCTGCCGCAGGGCTTTGGCCTTAGTGGTGGACTGGGTAGCTGGGCCATCATCCCCAACCACCGCCACAGATTGAAGATCAATTAAATCCATCTCTAAACTCACTGGGTAACGCTGGGTTTGTTAGGGTTCCCACGGCTGTGGGCCATCGTCTTTGGCGGCAACAAAGGCCGCCCCATAGCCTAACGGCACATCCTTCGATAGTTTACTTTACGAATTACTTTACGAAGCCAAGGCCAATTCGTAAACTGGCGGCGGTGGCTAGCCCGATTCGTGGACATCCTGCCAATTCGTATCCCAGGCTACTCATCAGTCTGCATCCAGCCTCTATATCTAGAATCAGGTCTAGGTTAGGTCAAGCTTTTCACCTTTCCCGGGCATTTCACTCTATCTCTGGTAACGGAGTTTAAACAAACAATGACCGCACTGCGTCCCCTTTTGGGTTCCCTTCTGCTAGCAGCCTCTCTTACGGTATCAGCTTGTGCTGGTGGCCCCACCGAGGTCGCCACTGATACCCCCACCGATACTCCCACCGAATCGGCTGCCCCTAGCACCACGGAACTCACCCCGGTAAAATTCACGCTGTCTTGGCTATTCCAGGGGGTGGATGCGCCCTTAGCCATTGCCCTAGAGCAGGGCTACTTTGCGGAAGAAGGGCTGGATGTTACCTTTGAGCGTGGCTTTGGTTCCGCCGATTCCATCACCAAGATTGCCGCTGGGCAATACGACATCGGCGAAGGGGATATGTACTCGATGATGGAGTTTAATGAGAAAAACCCCGACCAGCAACTGGTGGCAGTGGCCATCAAGTTCAATCGATCCCCCTTTGTGATTGTCACCAAGGGCGACTCTGAGTTCAGCGAACCTGCTAAGCTGGCGGGGGCGAACTTGGCGGCTCCGGCGGGGGATGGCCCTCGTCGGCTATGGCCCGTGCTCGCCAAGGAAGTGGGGGCCGATGCCGACAGTGTGGAATGGACCAACGTAGAGCCCCAACTGCGGGAGGGGATGCTGGCCCAGGGCAATGCGGACGGCATTTCCTGCTTCTCCATCTCCTGCCTCCCCGTACTTAGCCAAAAGCTAGGCTTGCCCCAGGAAGACCTCAACGTCTTTTATTACAACGACTACGGCCTCGACCTCTACGGCAACGCCCTCATTGTGCGTAAGGAGTTTTTGGAGGCTAACCCAGAGGTGGTACGGGGCTTTGTAGCCGCCTATATTAAAGGCCTGAAGGATACCCTGGCCGACCCGGAAGCCGCCCTTGCCGTGGTGACCGAGTATGCCGATGACGAACTCTTTGACACCGTGATCGAAGCCGAGCGGATGCAGATTGCGGTTGATCGCCTATACACCGGGCCAGAAACCGCAACCCTTGGCCTCGGTGGTGTAGATACCGAACGCCTGGAGAAGACCATGGCTCAGGTGGCGGAGGGCTTTGGCCTCACCACCGTGCCCAGCGTGGAAGCGGTGTTCGACTCCAGCTATCTGCCGCCCCAGGAAGACCGGATGCCATAGATCTGTATAGATCCGATAGATCCGTCCAATAGATCAGCGACGGTGGGCCTACTCCTCAACTTGGAGCAGGCCCACCAATTTCTGCCCTATCGAGCCGCCTACCTTAGTAGCGGAAAATGACCCGAGGGGCTGGGCGAATGTCCATGTGCAGAAAGCCCTTGGCTTGCCCTAGTCCAATCCCCTTAACCGCCGGTTCGTCCTTAAGCACATTCAGCAGGGTGGCAAAGTTCCCGTTGAGGGGATAAATATCGGCCGCCCGACCGGGGATATGTTGGGAATTCGACACACCAATTCTCAGGTGAGCGGGCCGGAACCCAGAGGTAACACCGATGGAAGATCCAAACTTCGTCCGCACCCGACCAAACACCTTCGCCGTTTCCTGAATATTCTTCACCTCACTGGCCTGGGTCGGGAGACGGGTGAGTCCCTTCGTCATTTCGCCCCAGGTCAGGTAGGAATTCGGTAAAATCCACTCATTGGCATAGACTAAGCCCACAGAGGGTAGCGTAGCCGAGGGGCCAGACTTTGCCCCAGCGTTGACGTTGGGCTTTTGATTTAGCCCTTCCCCCTGCTCTGAAGTCGCCTCTGGAGCCGAAAGCTGGGCTAACAAATTAAGGGTGGTTTGGCCAACGCCCTTGGGATATTCCAAATTCTGATCAGCCTTAAATTTCGCTAGGGCTGCAAAGGTTTGGGGGCCACATACGCCATCCGCCGCTCCCTCTAAATACCCTCCGAGCTTAAGCTGCGTTTGTATCCATTTGATGATATTTGGCTCTAGCTCATCAATGTTGCGAGGAACGGTCAGGGTCGGTGTTTGGGTCGTCATAGGTTAATCCTGGAGGGAAGACAACATTATTTTTAAGTTTGCCCTTAGTCGCTGGCGGCGGCACATTTTGTAAAAATGAGACACAAAAATATTTGACCAAAGATAAAAAAATGACCAAAGTCTGGCGCAGTCATCCACCCTAGACGCAGCCTCAGGCACTATCGTCGTCTAGCTGCGTTCACCTAGGGAATAGATCAGGAACAGACTGTTCTGGGTGAACGGTTTTATGAGACATTAGCCTAGTTGAGTCATCATGTTGAGCGCAGATCGAATCGTCTGCGCTCGTTGGTTGACACCAGTCGGTTAACGGCGGTCGTTAAAGTATTGCGGGAGAGTAGTGCAGCCATGGCCAAAGCAGCGTGGGTTTTTCCGGGGCAGGGGTCTCAGTCGGTGGGAATGGGGATGGATTTAGCCGATTTACCCCAGGCCCAGGCCCGGTTTGCGGAGGCGGAGGCGGTGTTGGGCTGGTCGGTGCCGGAGGTGATTCGGGATACCGAGGACAAGGTCTCCCAAACCCGCTATACCCAGCCCTGTTTATACGTCTTGGAAAGCCTGCTGGCGGATCTACTGAAGGATCGCGGCCAGGTTCCCGATGCCGTGGCCGGACACAGCTTGGGGGAATACGTCGCTCTCTATACTGCTGGGGTGTTCGACTTTGCCACTGGGCTATCTCTGGTGAAACAGCGTTCCGAACTGATGGCTGCCGCCAGCGACGGCATGATGGCCGCCCTACTCGGTTTTGATAGGGACGATTTGCAGGCCCAACTGGCGGCGAATCCTGGGGCGGTGCTGGCCAACGACAACAACCCTGGCCAAGTGGTCATTTCGGGAACTCCGGCGGCGGTTGAGGCGGTAATGGGCAGCGTAAAGGCCAAGCGAGCCGTGAAACTCAACGTCAGTGGGGCCTTCCATTCGCCCCTGATGGCCCCAGCGGCAGAGACCTTCGCGACGGTGCTGGAACCTGTGGCTTTTCAGGATGCCCAAGTGCCTGTGTTGTCGAACGTAGATCCCACCACCACCACCGAGGGGGCGACCCTGAAGCAACGCCTAGTGCAGCAGATGACGGGGTCGGTGCGCTGGCGGGAAATTAGCCTAGCTCTACCTGTCCTCGGCATGAATACCGTGGTAGAAGTTGGCCCAGGCAACGTGCTAACCGGGCTCATTAAGCGCACCTGCAAAGATCTGGCCCTGGTAAATGTGGGTACCCTAGAACAACTGGAGGCCCAGGACTAGACCGCTTCCCCTACTATTGGCCCCCTACCATCGGAACCCTCAGATGACCCCTGGCCCCTCTCAGACTCCCCGGCTATCCCCTGAGGACTTGCCCATGGCCCGCGACCGCGAACCCGCCATCAATCTGCTGCTGTACCACCTGTTCAAGTGGTCGGTGGTCAGCCCTGTTTTTCACACCTACTTTCGGGGGCGGGTTTATGGGGCCGAAAACATTCCCCAAACGGGCAAGTTGCTAGTGGTGGCTAACCACGCCAGCGACTTCGATCCGCCCTTTCTGTCGGCTGCCGTACGTCGTCCGGTGTCCTACATGGCGAAGGAAGAACTGTTCCAAGTCCCCGTCCTGAAGCAGGCCATTACCCTCTACGGAGCCTACCCCGTCAAGCGGGGCAGCGCCGACCGCAGTGCCATCCGCGAAGCCCTCAAACAACTGGAACAGGGTTGGGCCGTGGGTATCTTCCTAGAGGGCACCCGCACTGCCGATGGCCGCATTCCCAATCCCAAGATTGGGGCCGCCATGATTGCCGCCAAGGCCGAAGCGACCCTGCTGCCCGTCAGCATTTGGGGTAACCATCGCATTTCTCCCGGAAAATCGGCCTTCCCGTGTCCGGTGCCCCTCACCATTCGCATTGGCCAACCCATCCCCCCTCCGCCGTCTACCAAACGCGACCTTCTAGAAGCCACCACGGCCCAGTGTACCGAGGTCATCCACCAACTCCACGATCTCGGTCGCTAGGGCTGATGACGTCAACCAAGTTCCGTGGATTCGGTTGGCGGACAAAGATACCGTCAGGCATACAGGGGTCGAATCTTCTTCGCTAGGCGGGAGTTCGGTATCCCCGTCCCCTAGTTTCGGGTCTTTGTGGAACAATTTGGGATAAACCAAACCATGGCCATGCCGACGGTTGGGCGTAGTGTGCGTAAAGGGGCTTGATCCGTTGAACCAAAGACCTGTGAACCAGAGACGTTTTATCCCCCACTTCTTAACCCAGGGGCGATGGGCCTCCCTCAAGCGCTGGCTGCTGGTGGGGCTAGCGAGCCTGATCGCTTGGATAGGGATGCCAAGCGGCCTCGCCCAGGCCCAGAGTGCTGCCACCGCCGCCCTTGGCAACGAAAGCTTTGTGGCCAGTGCCGTGCGCCGGGTGGGGCCAGCGGTGGTACGCATCGACACCGAAAAGACCATCACCCGCCAAGCCCCCGATCCCTTTATGGACGACCCTTTCCTGCGCGACTTTTTTGGTGGATTTCCCCGCCAGCCCCAGGAAGAACGCTTGCGTGGCCAGGGGTCGGGCTTCATCATCGACAACACGGGCAACATTCTCACCAATGCCCATGTGGTGAATGGGGCCGACCGGGTGGTGGTAACGCTCAAGGATGGCCGCAGTTTTGAGGCGGTGGTGGAAGGGGTAGACGAGGTCACGGATTTGGCCGTGGTAAAAATTGACGACACTGAAGGGGATATGCTGCCCGTAGCGGCTCTGGGCGACTCCGACCAGGTGCAGGTGGGCGATTGGGCTATTGCCGTGGGCAACCCCCTGGGCCTAGACAACACCGTCACTCTGGGCATTATTAGCACCCTGAAGCGGTCGAGCAATTCCGTGGGCATTCCTGGCAAGCGGCTGGAGTTTATTCAAACCGACGCCGCCATCAACCCCGGTAATTCTGGTGGGCCGCTGGTGAACCAGCAGGGTGAAGTGATTGGCATCAACACGGCTATTCGGGCCGACGCCATGGGCATTGGGTTTGCCATTCCCATCAACAAAGCCAAGGAAATTAAGGACATGCTGGCCCGTGGGGAGGCCATCGCCCATCCCTACATTGGGGTGCAAATTGCCAACCTCACGCCCGACATGGCCCAGCGCAACAATGCCGACATCAACTCTGGTCTCTATCTGCCTGAGGTGGAAGGGGTGCTGGTGATTCGCGTGCTTGAAGGCACCCCCGCCGCCGATGCCGGACTGCGCCGAGGAGACGTGATTCTAGCGGTGAATAGCGACCCCATCCGCAGTGCCGACGCCCTGCAACTGAAGGTAGAAAACACCCGCATTGGCGACACCCTGCAACTGACCATTCAGCGCGGCGAACGATCCCTCACCCTGGAGGTGAAAACCGCCGAACTGCAAGAGGCTGACTAGCTCCGGTGTTCCGTCAACTTGTTTGCCCATGGTATCAGCGGGTTCCTAGACCTCGCCCCTGCGGTCGGCCTAGGAACCCCCCTACACAAATTGAGGCTTCGACCAGCTCAGCCTGGGCGAGATCAGCGTTTGAATCGGGGGTAAGCAACCGAGATTTGGTCTGAAGCCTGGGCCTGAGGTTTAGAAAGCTTCACCTTCGCCCAGCCCAGTTTGGGGTTAGGCTAGAGTCGAATGGCCCGCGAAAGTCAGCACCTTGAGATTGCCCTGAGCTACGGTTTGGCAATCGGTACTGCCTCTGATTTGAACGGGTTATCCCTGTTTAATCGAGGGTTTTGCAATGGCTCAGGTGCTAATTAAGGGCGGTCGCATTGTGACCGCCGTGGATGACTATGTGGGCGATATTTTGGTACAGGAGGGCCGCATTGAGGCCATTGGCCGCAGTCTTTCTGTCGAAAATGCTGAGGTGCATGATGCCACCGGGCTGCTGGTGTTTCCAGGCGGCATTGATGCCCACGTTCACATGGAAATGCCCATGGGCAATGATGTCTACACCTGCGACACCTTTGAAACGGGCACAAAATCGGCGGCCTTTGGCGGCACCACCACGATTATCGACTTTGCCCAGCAGTTCCATAACGATAGCCCCAAGGCCGCTTTAGATCGGCGGCTGGCGGCGGCGGAACCCCAGTGCTCGGTGGACTACGCCTTCCATGTGATTCTCACCGACGTAAATCGAGAATCCTTGGCAGAACTGCCGGATTTGATTAACCAAGACGGCGTTTCCAGCTACAAGCTCTACATGGCCTATCCCGGCGTGTTAATGGTCGATGATGCGGCGATTTTCAAAACCATGCGCCAGGTGGGTGGCCACGGCGGCATGGTAAATATGCACGCGGAAAATGGGGTGGTCATCCAAGCGCTGATCGAAGAAGCCCTAGAGCAAGGCCACACCTCCCCGAAATATCACCAACTCACCCGCCCCCGGCTGATGGAGGGAGAAGCGGCCCATCGCGTCATTCGCATTGCCGAATTGGCGGAGGTGCCCGTTTACATCGTTCACCTGTCGGCCAAGGAAGCCCTGGAAGCCGTGGTGGAAGCGCGGGATCGCGGCGTCCACGCCTTTGCGGAAACCTGTCCCCACTACCTGTTTTTGGATCATTCCGAATACGACGCCCCCGGCTTTGAGGCGGCCAAGTATGTGATGACCCCACCCCTGCGGGATCACGAATGCCAGCACGCCCTCTGGCGCGGCCTTCAGTTCGACGACCTGCAACTGGTGGCCACCGACCACTGCCCCTTCTGCATGAATGAAAATCCCCTGGGCATTCTCAAATCCAAACAGTTTGGCCGCGACAACTTCAACCGCATCCCCAACGGTGCGCCGGGGGTAGAACTGCGGCTGATGCTGCTCTACGATGGCGGCGTGCGGGCAGGACGGATTAACCTAAACCGCTTCGTGCAGCTCATGGCTACGGCCCCCGCCAAAATGTTTGGCCTGTTCCCGCGCAAGGGCACCATTGCCGTGGGCAGCGACGCCGACCTGGTGCTGTTCGACCCCAACGAAACCCACACCCTCAGCGCCAGCACCCACCATTCCCTGGTGGATTATTCCCTATTTGAGGGGCGCGAGGTGACGGGCAAGGTGAAAAAAGTGTTCCTACGCGGCCAGTGCATTGTCGATGGCGAACAGTGGCTTGGTCGTCCCGGCATGGGCCAATACCAACCGCGAGGAGCCTCTGGTCGGGTGATCTAACGGGATTGGGGCTAGATCAGCACGTCTCCGATAGAGGCCACCGCTGGCTAGGGCAGCCAGGGGTATTGCCGAAAATCGGGGGGGCGCTTCTCTAAAAACGCCTGTTTGCCTTCGCTGCCCTCCTCGGTCATGTAGTAGAGCAGGGTGGCGTTTCCGGCCAGTTCTTGCAGGCCCGCCTGACCGTCGCAATCGGCATTGAAGGCGGCCTTGAGACAGCGGATGGCGAGGGGGCTTTTTTGCAGAATTTCCTGCGCCCATTGGATGCCCTCGGCTTCCAGTTGTTCCACGGGCACCACGCAGTTTACCAGGCCCATATCGAGGGCTTCCTGGGCATTGTATTGACGACAGAGGTACCAGATTTCGCGGGCTTTTTTCTGCCCGACCAGGCGCGACAGGTAGCTGGCTCCAAACCCGCCATCAAAACTGCCTACCTTTGGCCCTGTTTGGCCAAAAATGGCGTTTTCTGCGGCAAGGGTGAGGTCGCACACCACATGGAGCACATGGCCACCGCCGATGGCATAGCCCGCCACCAGGGCGATGACTACCTTCGGCATGGAGCGGATCAGCCGCTGCAAATCCAGCACATTCAGACGGGGTACGCCGTCTTCGTCTACATAGCCCCCCTGGCCGCGCACCGTTTGATCGCCGCCCGCACAAAAGGCATACTTGCCGTCGGTGTGGGGGCCAGCCCCCGTCAGCAGCACCACCCCAATGCGGCTGTCCTCCCGCGCATTGGCAAAGGCGTCGTACAGTTCGGAAACAGTTTTGGGGCGAAACGCATTGCGTTTGTGGGGCCGATTGATGGTGATTTTGGCCATGCCATCGGCCTTTTCATAAATGATGTCTTCGTAGGGCTTAACCGAGTGCCATTCAACCTGCATGGGGCGCTTGTCCAAGAATGCTGTCAATATTTCAGCCTCTCACACCCTGGCCCCCTTGTCCGACCGGGCTGGGCGGCAGAACTGGATTAACCGCTGGGCGCTTTCGGCGGGCGATAGCCCCGTAATGTCGAGTTGGGGAATAGCCTGCTTCCGGCGTTCTAGGTCGTGGCGGTAGGTGCGGTCGTAGTAGTCGAGGATGATGGCGCAGGCCGACCGCAGATCGCCCGCTTGAATGAATTCGACTGCGGCCTGGGTGCGCTGACCACCGAGGCGTTTTTGGATGCGCTGGGTAGCGATGATCAAATCTTCGGGGTTAGCTTCACCGTAGATGGACACCAGCAAATCCAGCCGCTCCTCAACGGATCGAGTCACCTCCACGGCGGGGGCGGCTATCATCTGCAAAAATAGCTCATCTGGGATGCGACAGGTGCCTACCCGCCGACTTTCGGCCTCCAGCCAAATGGGGCGATCCTCGCCATAGCTTACCCATGCTGTCGCCAGCAGGTTTTCGTAGTGCTCTGTCGAGGGCTGGGGGGGCAACATCAGCGCTCCATAGCTGCTGCCTCGGTTGTTGGCGAGGTGTTCTAGGTCAATCACAGGCTCACCCAGCTTGGCCAGTTCCTGCAAAATCAGGGTTTTTGAGGTGCCCGTCATGCCGCCCAAAATCATCATTGGCTTGGGCGTGGCCAACACCTGACGCACCCAACGACGGTAGGTCTTGTAGCCCCCTTCTAGGGTATGCACCGCAAAGCCCGCTGTCTCCAAAATCCAGCCAAGACCACCGCTACGCATTCCCCCTCGCCAGCAGTGCACCCGCAGTTTGCGGTCAGGGGCCAATTCCTTGGCTTGGCGGATAAAGAAAGCGCATTTTGGCCCAGCAATCTCAAACCCCAGCTCCACCGCCTCATCGCGACCCACCTGTTTGTAGCAGGTGCCGACCCTAGCCCGTTCCTCGTCGGTAAATAGCGGAAAGCTGACGGCTCCGGGGATGTGGCCCTGGGCATACTCACCGGGGCTGCGGACATCCAAAATGGGGCCGACACCCTGCAAAAAATCCTGAATTGGCAGAGAAAGGGGCATAGCAAACCAACGATCTGGGCGATGGGTTCTCCATCCTAACCGCTGATCATAAAGCGATTTACCCCACAGCATGGCTTAACCTAGGGGCCGCCCCGGTGGATCAGGCGATCACGCTAGCGAGAGCGACCTTTCCCTACAGGCTAAACGCAGGACGCCTATTCACGATCCCCAGACTCAGCAGGCCGAATTTGAGCCCCCAGCCAGGTCAGATAGGCCGTTGTTCCCGCCGCTAGGGGCAGGGCAATGATTTCGGGTAGGTCGTAGGGGTGGTGCTGGGTAATAAACTGGGCCAGGTCGTCAAAGCGGCTGAGATCCGTTTTGATGGTGAGCTGCCACTCGTTGTCTTGGTGGATGCGGCCCTGCCATCGATAGACCGACTGCACTGGGCCAAGGCTGACACAGGCGGCAAGGCGGGCCTCGACCAACTGTTGGGCCAGGGTTTGGGCATGGGCCTCGGTGTCGATGGTGACTAGAACGAGGCCCAAGGGGGTGCCGGGGCTAACCAGAGAATTAGACATGGAGCTAGGGGAAATGGGGCCGTACTGTTGCAATCATGCCAGGCACTGGGGTTCTGACTCCGTACATCATCCCCTAATACATAAACCGCTCGAATCGTAGGATGGGTTCGGTTTTGAGGGGGGTATAGCTGCCGTTGTGGACTTCGTAGACCGCGAGGTGGGTATCGCTAATGTGGTATTGCTGGTTGCCGTCGATGGCGATGTAAACGGCTTGGTTGATAGCCACGTCCTCGGTTACTAGGGCCGTTTGGGTGGCCTTTTCGGTGCCGACGTAGCGCAACCCTTGGGCCGTCATGCAAAGGTGAACCGTATAGGACTGGGTTTCAAAAAAGGCTTCCTGGCGATCTGCGCCGCAGGGGTTAGAGGCTGTGCTTAAGGCGGGCTGGGCTGGGCTGGCGGTTGCCCCAGAGCTAGCCGCCACGGGGGTTGCCCCGCTGACATCGACAAAATCTCCCCGCACCCAGCCCTCCCGCTCGGCCCCAGTATATTGGGCGTAGTACCAGGTATGCCCACCTTCCCCTTCCGCCAAACGTAGCAAAAGCACCTCATCGCCCGCTGCACCACTGCCCAGAATGGGCGAGAGGGTGGTGGGTTGGGAGCGCAGGTTAATTTGCGCCCCCGGGGTTTGTCCGGTGAGGGTGGTGGCGCGGGGTGGATCGATCACCGTCGCTCGAAAGCCGCCGATGGTTTCTTCGAGGGGGACGGCGGCTTCGGCGGTGCCATCGGTGGGGGTACTGGCTTCTGAATCGACGGCAACCGGGGAGCCGCAGCCCGCCAAGCCCAACAGCGTAAAGATTCAGGGGGCTACGCCGCCAAAGGGGTTTCATCCTCAGCCGAGGGTTGAGGCCGCAGGTCAGGGTGCTCGTGCCCCAAGCGTTCGGCCTGAATGGCCTGGGTCAAGAAGTCCAACACAT
>QLAH01000214.1_pt1 | contig 42812 bp, 42 predicted proteins | sample 4693081 | NCBI WGS metagenome assembly QLAH01 (sample SAMN09425401, study PRJNA476045) | Lake water metagenome, whole genome shotgun sequencing project. | reverse complement strand
TTAAAATCAGATAAAATTTTGCCTGGCTCTATATTGCTCTGCCCGTTGGTGATTACTAAATCATTTTCGTTCAACCCTTTAATTACTTCTACAAAATTGCCGATGGCTCTCCCAACTGCTATTATTTTTTTCTCTGGTTGCTTTTTGGAATTGATGATGAAAACCGAAGGACTTTTAAAATCTCCGATTAAAGCTGTTCGAGGGATGAGCAATGAATTAGAAGTATTTGAATTTGGAAACAATACTTGCACGCCAAGCCCAGCAATCAATTCCTTTGAAGGTGAAAAGGAAATTTCAATTAAATATAATTTGGATTCATTGGAGTAAGGCACAATGGTTTGAATCATACCTGAAATAGGTTTCTCAGGAAAAGCATCTGCAAATATTTTAACTTGTTGCCCTTTTTTTGATTGCAAGATTATATTGTCAGTAACATAACATTTTACTATTAAAACATCGTCTATCATTGTTCCTAAGGCTATACCAGGTTGCACATATTCGCCTTGATTAACTTTTTTCTCTACAATTATACCTGCAGAAGGAGCAATAACTTTGGTTTGGCTTACTTGAATTTTTGCCGACTTAAGCTGTTGTTCTCCAACTTCTAGTTGCACTTCAGCTGCTTCAAACTGGGCTTTTGCGTTTTCATATTCTGTTGTTGATGTATTGCCGTTTTGAAGTAAATTTTTATACCGATTAAAGGCCTTTTTCGCCATTTCATAATCAAGCTGTGCCTTACGAATATTCTGTTCTAAAATCTTTTCATTGGTTGTTCGCAAAGAAGCATCAATGCTCAGAATGCTTTGTCCCTTACTTACCCTATTACCCACAATAATAGCCGATTGAATAACTTTACCTTCAGCTTCGCTGTAAAGCGTAAAGGTATTACGTGGCTCTACTTGCCCACGAATAGGACTATACGTGTTTTGTTTAGAATACTTAGCATACGTTGCATTTACAATAAATGGAACTTCCTTTTGTTCGGCTTTGATTTCATCGTTTGCTTTTCTGGTGTTTTTTGAAAGGGAGTAGGCAATAAAAGCTACTACTCCTGCTAACACCAAAACAGTTACTAAATAATTTTTAATCTTTTTCATACTTTGCATCAGTTTTGAGAATTACTGCGGCAAAACTATTTACCGTACAAGAGTGTTTCTTTTAAATTAACCCGAGTTAGCAAACTGAACTACTGAATTAACGAATTCGCGAACTGTACCACAATCCCTGCTTGTCTATAAGCACAAAAGATTGTTATTATCTTACCGTCTGCCATTTCAATGGTTCTGTCACTTGCTTTTGCAAAATCATTATCGTGGGTAACAGCTATTATTGATTGCCCTAAATCTTTTGATAGTTGCTTGAAAATTTCAAAAACTATTTGTATGTTTTTATTATCCAGATTTCCGGTTGGTACGTCTTCAGTTCAGCCTAGGGTGGCGAAATTTAAATAAAATTAGAATTTTTGAGACGTATTCCGTCGAACCCAACTTACCTCAAGGCCCATATTAGAGAGTGGCGCACTTTATAGGAGGGGGATTGTATATAAGTTAGAGGTTATTCAAATAAAGCGAAACGTTACGACTTTTTCGCTCTATTTAAATATACTATTGTTAGTCTGCCATTACTAAATCTCTCATAGATTTTACTTTGTCGTGGTCAGCTTTCAATAAGGATTTTTGTGCCATTAACATAGTATGCTGTTCAGCATTTAATTTTTCTGCCTCGTTTTCTAAAACCTTTTCATACGTTTCTTGAGCTACATCTTCGCCATATTCACAAGAACTAAGAATCGCTTTGCGGTCCTTGCCTGTGAGGGCTGATTTTACATCCATCCACACGCGAAAGAATTTACCTGACATCATTGTGCCTTCGGCTGGTTCTCCACCAAGTTTTGTAACTTCTGCAACCAGTTCGTTCTTACATTTTTGGCTAGTTGAAGAAAACTCAGCAAATAAGGTTTTCAAATCTTGTTCGTCGGTTTCTTTACTTGCAGTTTCGTAACCTTCAATTCTATCGTTGTTGATAGTGATAAGTGAATTTAACACAGTGATTGTTTGTTCAATTTCCATTTGATTATAATTTTTTATGATGTAAATATTGGTTTTAATGGCAGTGTGAGAATTACACAACTGTAAAATGTATTATATCATTTACATATTTATAAATCAAAATGACTGATATTGAAGCAATGCAGTTAGAGCCTCCCTTTTATTCTAATGTTATTATTTTTTCCGCTTTATTATTCCAAAGAATGATTCTTTGTTCCATGCTTAAAGTAATAATTCAATTCCCCTTTTCAATAGTTAGGTATTCTTCATTGTCTGTTGTATTCTATCAATTTGCTTTAAATGCCGAATAATATGATTGATAAAAAACTGAAAAGTGTCACCCAACTTTAGTTTGATAAAACTAGAAATTGAAGTCTCAATTTTGACCTTGTTCAAACTCACTTTTCTTGATTGGTTAAGCAAGTCCAATAATTTGATTTGCTGACTGATGAATTTATCAATAACAGTTTTATCAAGTTTGGCATGTAAAGGGTTCTTGTCTTTAAAAGTTTTCATTTTATTCAACTTAACTTTTGGCAACATACTTTGTGCAAAGTAATTCCCTAACATCCCACTCTTAAATTCAACTTCAGCTTCAGTAGTTGAATTTTCTATTTTTTTTCCCATTTGTGGCAAATAGAAATCGCCGTACAAGTTTAAATGCTCCAAACACTCCAAAATGCTCCACGAAGTTTCATTTTGTTTCCAGGTTAAAGTCTGTAAATCATAGGTTTTAAGTTTTTCAACTTGGTTTATATTCTGCTGGGTTTGTGCTAAAAGTGATAGTATTAAGTTTTCAGATTGCATTATTTCAATTTTATGCGAAGTTCATAAAATCAATTTTTTAAACCCTTGATTGAAGTCAAGACTTTTTAAGCCGGGATAGGGTTTCGGCGCTCATTCTTAGATAATTGGCTATATATCTATTGGGAATTTCTTGAAAAAGCTGTAGGCTTCGTCTTAATACCCTTTCGTATCGTTCTTTTGGGGAATTTATTAAAATGTCAACTTCACGTTCCATTTGTTGAAGCACTAAGTTTTCCAAAATCTTTGTCCACAAATTTTGGTTACTTTCAATTTCTAAAAATTCATCAAATCGTTGCTTAGTTATCACTTTTATTACAGTCTTTTTTATGGCTTGAATAAAAAAATCGGAAGGCTTTCCTGTTAAAAAAGAGTCTAAAGAAACGATTATATTTTCTTTGTAGCCAAATCGAATTGTTTGTTCTTCGTAGTCATCTAATACAAAAATCCTCAAACTACCACTAACTACATAATATATTATTTGTATCAATGCTACCTTTCACTTTCAGAAATTCGTTTCTGTCGATGGTTATCATTTTGTTTGAAAGTTCAACAATTTCCTTCATAGTCTTTAACAGAAATTTTATTGTCTAAAGTTGGTCTGTCCATTTTATTACTTGATTCTATTTATAAGGACGAATATTAATAAAATCCTCTTTTTTGCTAAAATACTCAAGTCCTATTACTAATAGTAGCGAACATAAAACATAAACTTTTTGCATTATACCAGTCCATTCCAAATAACCTAAACCATAAAACATAAAAAAAACATAGTAAGTCAACAAGCAAATAACACTGCAGAATTTAAGTAAATGAAGCTTTGTATTAAGGATAAATATCGTAATAGTAAATAATCCAGCCAATGTGAGAACTATTGATATCGTTCCTAAATCATGCAAGGGTGTAGCAATTAAAAAAATAAATAACAAATTGGCAAATCCAATAAACCTTAAACTTCTTGCCCATTTGCTTTGAGATAACTTTGTTGACATATTAATAAAAAAAACACCGTAGCCAATTGAATGGAATGCCATTCCAATTACAGCCCAAATCCTACCCTTGTTCTCTTTACCATTAATAGCCGTTTCAGCAAACAAATTACTTATAAAATTTTTTGACCAATGAAAACCATCAGCGTTTTTATCAACTAATGAACCTCCTGGATATTTAGTAGCTGCTACAACAATTAATATCATTGAAACAACTAAACACGTTAGCACTGAATATTTTTTTATCACTAAATTAATTTTTTGTAAAAATTAAGTTAAGAAATTATTTTAAATTTTAAGAATGACCGACACTTTGCCAAGTACCACGCTGTGCTCCATCGTTCTTTTCAATGGAACTTCAACTTGTCAATGTTTTTTACAATAAGCTTAAATGCATATTGCTTTACAGCATCAATTTTGTTTAAATAGTCATCTATACTTTGTGTTACAAAATAATCAGGAAGAATACCTACATTATCAGGCAACTTTGTGGCTGTAGAAATATGTGTATTATTTGCCGAGCAGACTACAAATTTTGTATTACGTAAGCGAAACATCGTTAGGCCAGCGGTACAGAATTGATTAGATCCTAATTCTTCCCCAACGATTGTACCTAAGTTATGCACTTTTACTAAACTCATAAAATGCCCCGTGGTAGAATGTCCATTTCCATCCATCAGAAAAAACACTTTCCCCTTAAAACGATTTTCAACAGGATTAAATATTTCTACACCATAACTTATATCTGTTTTTCCTCCAGATTCAGCTTTTGAGTAATAAATAAATGGTTTATCCATGAGATGTTGTAGCAAGTAAATACTTGGATATTGAGAACCACCTCCGTTATACCGCACATCAATTATTAACTTTTTAATTTCTTTATTGTTGATCACCTTCATACTGCTATCGAGAAAAGATTTAAAAACAGTATAATTGTTCCACTCATAATAATTGAAAGAAGCAATAGTTAAAACAGCTGTATTCCCTTCTACAATTTCTAAACACAAATCATTGTTGCAACTATTGATAGAAGGATTATATAATTCAGTTGCCATTTTGGTGGCTTTGCGCAACTGAATGGAGCCATTCTTTTCTTTAACAACAATTTCAAAAGTTTTTGGCAAGCCTAAAGCATACGGGATTTGAGCAGCAAAAAAAGTGTTGAACTGTTGTATTTTAGCAGTTTGAATATTGGCTTGCGATACAGTGTGGTCATAAATAATTGAGAGGAGTTTTGGGGTTTCAATGCCATTGATACTCAAAATTTCGTCTTTTACTTTTACCTTATCAGCATTATTCATCGGATTTACCACAAATAATTGCTTATTAATCAATCTTACTTGCAAGGGGAAACTGTTCTCTATAGGTAATATTGAAAACTCATTATAATCATTTTGCATAGTAGAAGAAGCCGTATGTGAGCAACCAATGCTTGCTATGATTGCATTGCAATGCCAAGCAAATTCAGCATAGGTGGTTTTATCCGTAATCAATGATTTTTTATTTTCAATATTTTTAAGAAATTGGTCTTTCGAAATAAATTTTAGGGCATGAGGATGAACAGTCAATAGTTTTTGACCCAATTGGTCTAAATCTGCTAGATATCCCTTTCTGTCGTAGACTTTTGAAAATTTTTCTTTTGCAGTTAAAGGTTTAATATTCGGAAATTTAATTTTCTGAATCACGTCTTCTGCATAAAAGTTATCAGGGTTCATCTGCAATGATTTTGCATAAAACTGAAGTGCTTTAGTGCTGTCTTTTGCCTGAAGATAGGCTTCTCCCATACTGTCATATGCATTAGCCGAATTCGGAAATTCAGCAATAATGAGCCCAAAAATGGGGATAGCTTCCTTCAAATTATTTTCCCATAAAAACGAGTACCCGTATAATGTTAATTCGGTCTCATTCCCAAAATCATACATTTCAAAATTTTCTTTTTTGAGTTGATGATATAATGTAATCCTCTCCTCAATGGGTAGTTGAGCGTTTTCTTTAAGCTTAGCTACAATAGATTTTTTTATGATTTGGACTTCTTTTACTTGTAATTGACTACCTGAAGTTGAAGAAAAAGTTTGATTGCCGCAGGCGTAAAGCAAACAGCAACTTAACATTATCAAATAAATGGTATACTTATAAGGCTTGTATTTCATCTTATTATTATTTATTTTTTAGCTACTACTTTAATAATAAATTCAATCTCATTAGAAACAGTGTAATCTGCAATCTTTTCATAAAATCTGGCCGATCTGTAATCAATACCCCAAAGCGTTCTGTTAATTGTAAGCTTTGCATCAGCAGTAAAAACCCCGTTCTTAAAACTTACGGTTGCCGGAAATTTAACTTCTCGTGTAGAAGATTTAATAGTGAGGTAGCCAGTAATATTAATGGTATTGGCATTAACAGAATCTACTTTGGCAATTTCAATAGAAGCAAAAGGAAAATTTTTAACATCAAAATAATCTTCAGATTTTAAATGATGTATGGGAGTGTTTTTATCTTTCTTGTCGGCATATTCCATTGAGTTCATGTCTATTTGAACATTACCGCCAACGAGTTGATTGTTCTCCATCCATAATTCACTTTTTGAAACGGATATATATCCAACATGTTTTTCTTCAGGGCTTAGTTTCATGGAACCTTTCCAGGTAATAAGGCTTTGCTTATTATCAATCGTATAAATCTGATCTTCATTGCGTTGAAAATTATTGAGTGATGTTCCTTCCAATTGATAAACACCTGTTAAAGAACCCAACCAAATACTTCCATCCCTTGCTTCCAAAATTCTACCAAGCATTCCTCTCCCCCCTTCATATTTCGATTTTATTTCGGTTACAACGGGCTCTTTATTGTACAAGGATTGTTGATCGTATCGGGCAAGTACCCAATCATTTCCAATGTTCGGCTTATTGGGTTTTACTTCTCCAGTAGTCCAGATATTTCCGTTTTTATCTTCGATGATTGAAGAAGCACCCCTTGAAGATACTTTGGTATAAGTACTGCCGTCATAGCGCCAAAGACCACCATCAAGATATAGGGTACTGCCTTTTATTTTTTTGATGATTGATCCCCCAAACCAAATATTGCCTTTTCTGTCTTCAATAATCCCCCAAACATTGTAAAATGGTTTACCTTCTTTGTTTTTGAAAATGGTGAATTTTTTTCCATCATAATAACAGGCATCACCCCTTGTACCCATCCAGATATTTCCTTTTGTATCTTCCATAAATGTATTCACACCGCCATTAGGGAGCCCGTCTTTGGGGGTAAAATTTCGGAATGATTTTCCGTTGAAGCGAGTTGCACCTCCCCCGGCTCCGATCCAAATATTACCCGCCTTGTCTTCAAAAAGATGCAAGGCCATATTGTTAGGAAGCCCCTGCCTTGTTGTGTAATGCAAAAAAGATTTTCCGTTGTAACAATATATACCTGAGTCTTTGGTACCAAACCATAGATTTCCTTTTTGGTCTTCCAGCACATCCCAGAAACTAGGCGATTTGATTGCAGTGGTTATATTGGTAAAAACTTTCCCATCGTATCGCCAAACGCCGGTGTATGAGGCAATTAAAATATCTCCATTTTTAGCCTGCTTTACACTGCGAACCATTCTGGTAGGCCCGTAAGTACTTACTATGTTGTTGGTTGAAGGCTCAATTAATTCCGGAGTTATAGAAGCTGTGTTTTGCTTACAAGAGCAGTACAAAACAGACATAAACAAGAGCGTAAACAGGAGTTTGTTTTTCATCATTGACTTATTTTATCCTTTCAAAATTGATTCGGCTAAAGTAGACCACTACCTTTCATCAATGTGAATTTGTATTGTAAATAAAAGTGTAACCTTTGTAAATAATTAGTAAATAGTATGTCTGAACGTAAAAATGGTCTCTTCAGTAATCGTAAATACTTCTTTGGTTCTATATTTCTCCTATCGATTTCACTGATTCTTGTGGCATTTAACTTCACAGAAAACGACGATTTTAATTTAGCCAGAAGGGAAATATTAATTAGAAAGATAGGTCATGAACTCCTGTTACAATCTGGCGACAGTGTATCTAGAGTACTCCCTTTAAACAAAATATCCCAAAATGAATACCAGATAAGATTTGAGCAAGAGATAAGTATCTTACCAGACTCTCTTGTAAATATCTCTCAGCGTTTATTGGTAAAAGATAAAGCAATAGCAGATTATGTAGTGAATGTATTGAACTGCGATAAATCGCTTGTTGCTTATGGATATGCCATTGCTAATAATCAAAAGGATGATATTGTATCCTGTAAAGGAAGAAAGCTACCTAGTGCATGTTATATCATCAATATTAAGTTTAAACCAGCAGTAATGATTACAGCAAAGAATGGATTGCTGCTGGGAGGTATATCTATTTTTGCATTTGTCGGATTGATTTTTATAGGATCAGTTAAGCAAAGGAAGGCTTTACCTGAATTAACCGAAACACTAGACGATGATGTTTTCCAATTGGGCTCTATCTTGTTTGACGCAAAAAACCGAAAGCTTACACTTAACAATATTAATATAGACCTAACCGGAACCGAATCTAAAGTGTTAAGGATTTTTGCTTTGTCCCCGAATGAAGTCATTGAAAGAAATCGAATTCAGAAAGAGATTTGGGAAGATGAGGGGGTGATTGTTGGGAGGAGTTTGGATATGTTTATTTCAAAATTGAGGAAGAAATTAGAGTTAGATGAACGGGTTAAGATTGTAGTAATTAGGGGAATTGGATATAGGTTAGAAGTGGTATAAATCAACAATGCAACGACCCTACTAAAATTTTAATCAGATACATATTCTACATTTTTTGACCCATCCATAATAATTACTCTTTTAAAGGAGTCCCTATTCACCGCTATTTGATAATTATTACTAGTGACATATAAATAAATTGGAGTTCCATCATCATCTTTTCTAATTTCGCTATAACTAATCGTATGAGTTTCTACTAACTCCCATCTAAAATTAAAAGTACCTTTTAACCAATACACTTCAATTTTATTTGGAGTAAACTGAAATTTTAATCGATTCTGCGTTCTATTGTATTCCCCAGGCTTTTGGCCTATGCCCCAACTTCGTGAATAATCACAGATTAGGAAAAAATTTTCATTGATCTTAAACTGACCGATTTCTGATTTACTAGTATTAGGTTGATTATTGCTGTTGTTATTTCTGGCAGCTGCTGCTCTATTTTCTTCCGTGTTTCTGCGGCCTATTTCAGCTAATCTTGCCATACTATTGGGGGATTCCCTCCCTTCAAATACTAGGTCACTACCGCTTTTTCTGCCCTTGTAAAGCGTAAGTGCCATACAATATTCGTTGCCTCCACAGGATACCACACCATCTATTTTGTTCAGCCCTGCTTGAAAAACTACATGATCAGCAATTCCATCGCCGGTAATATCGCCTACTGCCAATGCACCGTAGTTCAACTCCCTGTCTTTCGTATTGTCTACAATTGGCATTTTTAACTTTGGCTTTTCGTTTTTTTGGTTACATCCAAATACCTGAGGATAGCCCCCCAACGAGGCAACAACATCCTGCAATCCGTCGTTGTCTACATCTCTAACTAATAAAGGACTTCGGTACATTTCAGAAGGGTTACTGCCCACCTTTATTTCGGTAAGTTCAAATTCTTTATTGCCTTTGTTTATATAACACAACATTTTGTAGGCCTTTTTGCAAATAGCAAAAATATCTGCTTTACCATCTCCATTTACATCTGCAACTGCTAAGCTTTCTATATCGTAAGGTGTAATTAAGTTTATCTTTTCCAGCGGTTCATTTCGTACTTGTGTTTGCAGATTTTTTACCAAAGGCATCAACTGGATTTCAATTCCATCATACAAATTTTTACCCGCTACTCTTTTCACAAAATCAGCACTACCATTGCCATCTAAATCTCCTACACCACCTAAATATTCAGGACCTACATTAGTTCCTATCCAAAAGCCCATTGCATTTCTTTCAAACTTGTTCGTGGGGTAATGGGTAAATGTAGCTTTTCCGTTGTTAAGAAATATTCCGCCCGGTGCCAGTATATCCATATTGCCATCGGCATTATAATCGTGCAGCACAAAATTATCAATACCCAACTTACCTAGCCATGTGCTTACATAATAATTTTTTCTTTCTAACATCAGCAATTGCAGTGAACTATCCGCAAGATTTAGCACTATCAGATCGGTTTTCTTATCTGCATTTAAATCGGCTGCAGCTACCAGAAGTCCCTTGCCATTGGAGGTTAATGCCAGCCTAGTATACCTTGATGCAGTAGGTGTTCTATCACCATAGTACATGTCTATATAGCCAGCTTCACTGTAACTAGTTAGCACATCTGTAAAACCATCTCCATCAAGGTCAATTATTTGCTGTCGGTTTGGCCAATCGGTATAACTACGTCTTGAGTTGACAACCCAATAACCTCTGTCCATTAATTTAGTATCAGTTATTGTTGCTGTGCCACCTCTCATTCCAGTTAATAAGCCACCAATAACCGGCGGTGTTGTGTTTGGATTTGAATTGGCAACATTTATACTTGGATTATTAGGAGTAATCTTTTTATTAGTGAAATCGCCTTTAGCCAATAAAGGCTGAATGTCTTTTAAGCTTATCTTGGAGTATACGGTGGGATCAGAATATGAACCCACTTTGGGCCAAAGCATTTTATTTTGTCGGGTTACAAATACTGGGATGTTTCTACCATCTTTCAAAGTAATAAAGGATGCACCCACAATACCCGCTTCGGGCAATTCAATTTTAAACCAGTTTATTGGATGAGGGTATTTTTGGAAACCAATTACACCAGTCCAGCATTCGCCTTTTTCATTGGCCACTATTAGGTCATACTGAGATACGGCGAGGCAGGTATAATTGCCTGGTTTAGGCGGCTTCGCTCCAGCACTTGCTCCATCTCTATTATAATAGAAAGAGTCGGTTAATGCCCCTTTTTGTCCTCTTGTTATAAAACTATAGTCGTAGCCTCTGAAATTGGTAGCCACTACAATGCCCCTAAGGTCTTCTTCTAATTCAAAAGTTCCATCAGTATTTATTCGGTAATTCATTACACGGCCACCGGGTTTGTTGATACAGCTAACGTATAATTCCTTAGGTTCGCCAAACGCTGCAGTAGGTGTGCCTGGCATTTCATAAACTTTTTCACTTTCTTCTACAATTTTGTTACCCTCTCTTTCTAAATAAGCTGTAATAAATTTATTGCCCACGGCCCACATAACCATTGGGCCAGAGCGGCCCGAGTAAGGTAGCGCTTGTAATAATTTGCGACCTGGTTTTGGGGTAAAAATGTATGGTTCCTCTCGGGTAATGGCATTTCTGTAAATTACAATGCGACCATCAGTTGTTTCGTATGCCCCACATAATAACTCTGGACTATTTTCAAACACGTTCACAGGTGCAGCAAAATCGGCAGGTGGTGGTTGTAACTGTTCCACTTTACCGCTTGTATCAATACGATATAAAGCATAATTAGCCGTGGTAATATATAATCCCTCAGGGCGTGCTTTGTAAGCAGGCAATACAGCTTGTGCATTGCTAAATGTAAATGTTATAAAAACTAATAAATTTACAAGTAATAGACGAATGTATTTAAGTAGGAACATGGCTTTGTACAGTTTGAAGAACCCGATTTATTTCAATTAAATTACTAAACTTTGGCCAGAATTTCTACTTCCAATAGAATTGAAGCTAGGGATAATTCCCGTTTTACTTCTTTGCAAAATTGGTTTCTAAAAACTTAAAGACCAGGTCAAAATGTTTTAGCGGTGCAGCGTGTCTGCCTTCAATTGCTTTATGCTCGTAAGGATATTTGAAATGACTATTTTTTAATCTTGCTACCATTTTTTCTGCCATAGGTGTTGACGGGCAAATTTCATCTTTTGTTGCTGACAACAAGAGCACAGGTCCTTTAATATTCTCAATTGCAATACTAGCTTTTTCTACTGCAATGGTATCTTTTAGCATTGCCTCAAAACTTCCTCGCAAATCTCTTTTTATTAGAAACGGGACAGCTTCTTCATTCACTGGAACAAATGGCAGTTCTTTGTTTGCAAACGTCCAACAAGAGGAAGTAAAATGAGTAGTGTGCCCGGGGAAAACTGCATGGCTACCAACTATACTAACTACACAATTGATGTTGTTGTAATAACTACCTAAAAGCAGCGCCAAATCTGCGCCTCTAGACCCACCAATGATGGCAATTTTCTTTTTGTTGACCTTTTTATTTTTCGTTGCAATATTGATTGCATTATATACATCTTCAATGGCAATTTTATTCAAAGTATCCGGTGTTCCCTTTGCCTTAAAATAACCAATTGCCAAAAACGCATATCCTTTTTCAATAAATTGGTCGCGTGTTTTTTTCCAATAATCACTTGTCCAAGCATTACCACCTTCCGAGCCACCAAGACCTACAATAAGTGGTTGATTTTTACCTTCCCCCAAATACAACAGAGATTCTGTATTAGGTGATTGCAAATTTATTTGAGCAATACTCTTTGCCGAGCATATCAGCAATAAAACAAGGAAAAGATACTTACAGAAATTTGTCATTTTAATGATGTTTAAATTGATCTGCAAATATCAAGCGCTATTTTTAAAGTGCTTTTGACCTATGTCAAAAAATCATTTTTCAGCTCGTATTCTACTTAAAGTTTCTTGTGCAATACCTAAATAAGAAGATACCATTCCTAAGGGTAGGCGATGATATATATCGTTATAGGTTTCACAAAAATGTTGATATTTTTCCTTTGCTGTTGCAAAACGCATTGAAGTGATGCGTTCTAAATAGTGTCCAAATACTGTTCCCATTGAAAGTCTAGCATATCGTTCCATTTCAGGAAAGTTGTCAAATAGAAATCCAAGGTCTTTAACATTCAAACAAAAGCAATCTGTATGTTCGAGCGCGTCTATGTAATAAATATCTTTTTTTTGTTGCATAAAACTTCTAGGCGAGTTCACCCATTCATTTTCTGCGCTAAAATATTCGGTAATTTCTTTTCCTTCCTTGAAAAAATAAGTACGCAATAAACCCTTTTGAATAAAATAACTTTTCTTACAAATGGCATCAGCATTGTGCACAAGCTCCCCTTTCTTGAAAACTATTGGTACAATTCTATCAGCGAGTTCACTTTTCAAAGTGTCGCTTAATTTTATATACTTTTCAAAGTGTTGAAATATTTCTATCAATGCTAGAACAGGTTTATTTCATTTTAATGAATTTATACACGTCTGACCAAGAGGGTTCTTTACCAGTCATCAAAATTGATACTCTAAAAATTTTTGCAGCAATTTTCCGAAGAAAATAAAAGGTTATTACCAATAAGATAAATGACCCTATTAATTGCTCTACTCCAACTTCTGTAATTGCCCAACGCATTGGCATTGAAGTTGCAGAAGTGAGTGGAAACCATGAAAGAAATACTGAAAATCCATTATCAGGATCATGTGTTACAAAAAAAGAAGCCATTACAAAAAGAATAGGAAGCATCATCAATCCACTTTTACCAGAATTATTAGGATCGGTAATGATTGAAGCAATAGCTGCAAGCATTGCATTCCAAATCAATACCCCTAATATAGCAAAGGGCAAATACAAGACAATTAAAGGCAGGTTTAAAAAATCTACAACTTTAGATATGGGTGACCCTGTAAACTGAAAAAAGATAACAGTTCCAACTGTGATTAAAAGTGAATTGGTAATCATTGAAGACATACCCGTTAATGTAATACCGAAAATTTTCCCATCCATCCACACTTGTGGACTTATGGCTGAAACAATTTGCTCGGTTATTTTTAATTGTTTCTCACCCGTTATTGCTGTAAACTGATATGCAAAACTTAAAAAAACTGCTACAATCATCAAACCAGCAAAGAAAAAGGCAAGAATGAGTCGCTTATTGGAATTCTCAGTATATACATATGATTCTTCTATAGGAGCAGATGATAAAACTTTTGACAATTGGTCGGCAGTTAAACCCAGTTTTTGCATCTCTACTTGTTTATTATAACCATCTAAAAAGCCTTTCAATTCCTTGATATCATTATTGAGCTTATAGGCATATAATTCAATTGACTTGTCATTTTTGTTAATCAATACCCCCTCTTTATTGATGCTTAAATTCTTTATGAATTGATCTTTTTGATCAATTGGCAAAGTTTGCAGCTTAAAATCTTTTTTTAATACTTCTGCTATAGCACCATTTTCGTCATTCAATAGAAAGACGGTTATTTTCGGACTTTTGTCTGAAAAGGCAAGTTTGCTACCAAAATAAAATAGGGTAAAAACAATCAACATCACAAACAAACCAATTAGTTCATTTTTTGGCTTAAAAAAACGCCCAAATTCCCAGCGAGTAACAGTCAGCACTTGCTTTATATAACTCATATTGAATGGCTTTTTACAAGGTTAAGATAAATATCATGCAATGATGGCTTATGGCTAGACAACTCAAAAACGCCCTCTAATTTCGCTAAATCAGCTAAAATTAATTTCATGTCGGTGTTTTGCCTAAATGTTAGTTTAACAAGATGATGATCGGATATTTCCATGTCTTCAACTGCGCCAATGGCATTTAATGCATCAAGGTTTAAACCAGATTTAAAATTCAATTCAATAATTGGTTTGTTGCCATATGTTTCATATATCCCATTGAGGCTTCCATTGTATAACACTTCCCCCTTATTGATTAGAAAAATTTTATGTGCAGTTTTTTCAACCAATTGCATTTGATGTGCACTTAGTAAAATAGTAGTTCCTTGCTTATTAATTTCTTTGATAAAATCGATGAAAATTTCTTGATTCAATGGATCTAAACCCGAGAAAGGTTCATCCAATATAGCAAAAGCAGGTTTATGAAGGATAGAAGCAATGAATTGAATTTTCTGTTGATTGCCTTTTGAAAGTACTTGTAACTTCTCTTTTGCACGATCGGCCAATTCAAGTTTTTCTAACCATTCCATGGCAGCTTTTTTAGCTGCATGCTTATCCATTCCTCTTATGGATGCTAGATATATCAAAGACTTAATTATGGGAATATCCAAATAAAGGCCTCTTTCTTCAGGAAGATAGCCTATCTCAGCGGCTTGAGGCAATTGATTGGCACTCCCATTTAGGTTCCACTCTATTTGGCCTGTATCAGCTTTTATAATGTCAAGCAAAATTCTTAAGGTAGTTGTTTTTCCTGCTCCATTAGGACCTAGAAAAGCAAAAACATCTCCTTGTTCTACCGAAAAAGAAATGTCCTTAATTGCTTGAACATTTGAAAACCGTTTACTAATTGATTTAACATGTAGCACTTCTCTTTGCATTATTTCAATCATTTTATATGATCTAATTCAACTCAAATAAAGTTAAGCGATATTGGGGATGGATTGATGTGATTTTTTTTTCAATCTGTCAATCCTTCTTTTATTTTCTTGCTGTAGTAATGAAGGATATAAATTTAACAGGATATTGGGAATCATGATTGACAAACCGTATGTCAAAGTGATTTTGAAAGAGAAGAAAACTGCAATAATGGAAACAAAGAAAAAACCAATTAAATGACTTATTTCGGCTAATAACATTTCATTTCTTAAATGATTAAGATCGGTATTTCCATTTGAAATCTTAATCTTCTGATTGAAAAATTTGAACACTGTATTTTTTACAATCCACTTAAAATATTTTAAACCAATACATTTATTGAGGCTTTTACTTTTAATAAAATTAAGGTTTGACAATCTTTTATAGAATGTGGTCTTAGAAAAAAGGCTGTTACATATAATGCCCACCATCCATGATACAACTGAAATGGATATGCCAAAAATTAACCCAAGTTTGATATGTTGTGCAACAACTTCCATATCATTCAAATTTAACAATATTCATTTTGACCAGAATCTAGATTTTTGAATTGAGCAAAGGGGTATTCTTGTGTACAATACCCTGTGTAACAGTTTAGGAGGAGGTTTTCATTTTATCAGATTTGTACGCGTTGGCTATTCCAAATAAAGTAGTTAAGAACCACCAAGTAAAAAGAAACAAGAACCATTGCAATACTTCTGCAGTTCGAACAATAGCTTTATTATAGGATTGGAAGAGTCTCAGCATATTTGCGTCACCTTTTATATCAGCAATTGTTGTAGGATATCCAAAAGATTTTAAACTAGGTGTTGAAGGAAGTGACAACCAAAGAACTACCAAAAGAATACCAAAGACAATCGAGGTGATTTTAAAATGGTCAATTACTTTATTTAACATAGTGGCATCTTTCCTATTTCTAAAACTCGCCATGATCAATAAAACAAGTGTCGATAATAACAAAGCTGGTCCAAAAAAAATAATTAGGTCAATATCTTGAAACATATTTATAAAGATTAACTTTTGATAGTTAAAACATGAATATAAGTATAAATATCTTTATGTAAAATTCATGATTTAGAAGTGCAAGACGTTCTGATTAAGCGATGAAACGGCTCAACAAAAAACAACATCTTTACCAATATAGGCGTATCTTTACTAACTAAACTTAAATTTAACTGTATGTCGAAAAAGAACGCTGAACCAAAGAAGAATAAGCCAACAAAAAAGAAAAGTGCCGCACAGAAGAAAGCGGATCCAAAGAAAAAAGCACGATAAAATAAAATTCAGAGAGCTCAGTTAAAAAACTGGGCTTTTTTTTGGGGAAAACAACTTTAAATACTTTTATTTAGCATTTGCACTAAACCCTCCATCTACTTTAATGGTCTCTCCTGTTATATAAGAAGAACTTGCCATGGCTAAAAAAGCAACTGCATTTGCAATTTCATTGGGAGATGCAATCCTATTCATTGGAGTATTAGAAATTACATAATCCTGTAATTCTTCATCTTGCAATAATGTATTAATCCGATTAGTAGAAGTGAACCACGGGGCAACCGAGTTAACCCTGATATGATGTCGCGCCCATTCAACTGATAGAGATTTTGTGAGTTGGATTAAAGCTGCTTTTGCAACAGCATACATACTGCCTGTTCCAACATCTTCAAATCCAGCAATTGAACTAATATTGATCACAACAGCTCCATTTGCAGCTTTCAATGGTTCAAATAGTAATTGGGTTAAACGAATAACGCTAAATAGGTTTAAATTAAAGATTTGATGAATGTCTTCTAAACTATAGTCAATAAATGGTTTAGGGAAATTACCACCTACATTATTGACGAGAATATCAATTTTATCTAACCCTAAATCAGCAATCAAGTTCTGATAATGATGATGATCAGTTAAGTCAGCAATAACCAATCTGACTTGCTGGCCTTTTTGTTGCCATTTTTCAACATCAAGGTTAAACTCATCCTGATTTCTAGCAATAATGACTACATCGGCACCCAATGATAAAAATTCATTAACAATAGCAAGACCTATCCCTTTTGTTCCTCCGGTAATCAAAGCCAGTTTACCTTTTAAATTCCATTTCACTATAGCCAGTTTTTAATAATAAAACTTGTTAATCTTGAAGCAATATCAGATTTGGATAAAGTATCAAATGCTTCAATTTGATCTTTACTGATTAGTGATACCTTCATATCATTTTGATTGAAACAAATATTGGAATCGTTAAGTTGATTCAAAACAATTAAATCTGCATTTTTTTTATTCAATTTTTCAATTGCATTGTCAACTTCATGATCAGTTTCTAAAGCAAATCCAATAATTTTTTGATGTGGTAGTTTATTTAACCCAAATGATCCAAGAATATCTTTCGTTTTTACAAGATTAATTTGCAAGGTATCGCCAGATTTTTTAATTTTTTGGTTGCTAATATTGGGGATCGTGTAATCGGCTACGGCAGCAGTAAAAACAGCATAATCATAGCGTTCTTGAAATTCTTGGCAAGCCGCATACATTTCATTTGCCGTTTTAACCTGAATCAAATGAATTCCATCATATTTAGTTTTAATTGCAACTGGTCCTGAAACCAAGTGCACATCCGCACCAAGCATATAAAATGATTCTGCTATTGCGTATCCCATTTTTCCAGAAGACCTATTGGTAATGACCCTAACAGGATCAATTGATTCTTCAGTTGGACCAGCAGTAACCAAAACCGTTTTACCAGATAAAGTTGATTGCCTTATGAAATTAGATTCAATATAGGTAATCATCTCTTCAATTTCAGGTAATCTTCCTTTACCACTAATGCCACTAGCCAATAAACCAGTACTAGGTTCAACGACTGTATTACCTCTTTGTTTTAATGTAGATATATTGTGTTGTGTGCTTGGATGCAGCCACATATCTTCATCCATTGCAGGAAATATAACAATAGGTGCAGGACAGCTTAAATAGGTAGCAATTAAAAAATTATCTGCAAGTCCGTTTGTTAACTTTGCAATTGTGGTACAACTACTGGGTGCAATTACAAAAAGATCAGCCCATCTCCCCAAATGCACATGATTTTGCCACAAATCATCTTCAACAAATTCACAATACACTTTATGCTCAGAAAATGTAGATAAGATAGTAGTGGAAACAAATGATTTGGCTGTTGGTGTAATGATCACTTTAATACTTGCACCTCGTTGCTTTAAAAGCCTGATGAAATGATACATTTTATAAGCCGAAATGCTTCCTGTTATACCCAACAATATTTTTTTATCTAAAAACATAATCAAACTTAATATTTCTGAATTAAAATGATTGAACTTTACAATCTTATTATAGCATATAAATGGAAATAGTTGAAAATATCAATGAATTAGCAAGTTACATAAGCTCAGTCAAAACTAATGTGAATATTGGTTTTGTTCCTACTATGGGCGCTTTACACGAGGGACATCTTAATTTAATAAAAGCATCGAAATTGAATGGTGATATTACTATATGTTCTGTGTTTGTAAATAAAATTCAGTTTAATAATGAGGAAGATTTTATTAAATATCCTAGAAATATTGACCAAGACATTGAATTATTACAACAAGCTGGTTGCGATTGCTTATTTATTCCAACGCAGGAAATTGTTTTTCCTTTAGACTATGTATTCGAAAATTTTGTACTTGGCAATATCGAAGAGATTTTAGAAGGCTTCTACAGACCAGGACATTTTCAAGGCGTATGCAATGTTGTCAATCGGTTTATTAACCTAATTCATCCTAATAAGCTTTATTTGGGGATCAAAGACTTGCAACAGTGTAAGGTGATTGAAAAAATGATTCAACTTGAAAAATATGAGCCTACCGTTGAACTGGTATACTGTGCAACTACAAGAAACGAAAAGGGATTGGCATTAAGTAGCAGAAATAAAAGATTGAGTTCCATTGCTCAAGAAAAAGCATTGATTTTAATTGAAACACTGAAATCAGCTAAAGATCAAATAAGCAATAAAAGAAATCAGCTGTATACTATTCATCAATTAGCGATTGATGCCATCTTAAATTATGGCTTTGAATCTGTTGACTATTTTGAATTTGTGAATCAAGACTTTGAATTAATTGACCATCAATCCACCGAACAGAACCCTGCATTCATTCTAACCGCTGCTACTATTGAAGGCGTAAGACTTATAGATAACATAATCCTATAAAATGAAACACTCAGTTAAAACCATATACCAATTAAAACAAGATGGGAAAAAAATTAGCATGTTAACATCGTATGATTATACGATTGCTAAAATTGTGGATGAAGTTGGAATAGAGATGGTTTTAGTAGGCGACAGCTTATCCAATGTTTTTCAGGGCAATAATACAACTGTTCCTGTTACCCTTAATGAAATGATCTATCATGGCAAAGCTGTTGTAAAAGGCGTTAAAAATGCCTTAGTAGTGATTGATATGCCATTTGGCACTTATCAAATAAATGAAGACAGTGCTGTAGAAAACGCGATAAAAATTATCAAAGAAACAAATGCCCAAGCTGTAAAGCTTGAAGGGGGGATTGAAATTGAGCATTGCATTAAACGAATTACAAACGCAGGCATCCCAGTTATGGGCCATTTAGGCTTAACCCCTCAAAGCATTCATCAAATTGGCTCATTTGAATTACAGGCAACTACAAAAGAAGCACAGGATAAAATATTACAAGATGCCGTGGCATTAGAGAAGGCAGGTTGCTTTGCAATGGTACTAGAAAAAATCCCTTCATTCATTGCAAAAGAAATTACGAGTTTATTGAATATACCAGTCATTGGTATTGGTGCTGGCAATCATTGTGATGGCCAGGTACTCGTGATCAATGACTTAATTGGACTTGATCCTTCCTTTAAACCAAAGTTTGTTCGTCAGTATTTAAATGCCCATTCGCTTATTTCTGCTGCAGTAAAGCAGTATCATGAGGATGTAAAAAATGGTGGGTTTCCTAATGCGGCGGAATCATATTAGAGAAGGGATTAATCATGAATGTTAGCTAAATAGAATGATAGATCTATTTATTTGAACAGTCCGAATTTCAATCCTACATAGCCTGTCAAGCCAGAAATATCAGACTGGTTAAAGTTTCTGTAATTCATTTGTCCAACGAAACGATATCCTGCTCCAATATTAAATCGAATGTATTTGTGTAAGTTGACTTCTAATAATGCGGATGGTTCAATTTGAAAGAATTTTGCTTCTCCAAGTCCTGCATCGCCATTTTCATTGTCCATTTGAACTTCTCCGTAACCAATGTAAAGAGGGAGGGTCAAGTGTGCAACCTTTTTTGAAAACAAAGTGTATTCGGCAAACCCTCCTAACGTTTTATAATCCATATAAACATTCTGATTGGTTTCACTCTGTGGTCTTATCTCATTTAAAGAAGTATTGAAGTAGGCACCAAATGAAAACTTGTCTTTAAGATTAATTCCCCCACGTAGGTTGAATAATGAAGTGGCAGCTCCATCCATTTGAGTTACGCCATAGCTTGGGGCGACAAAGAAACCTATGTCTTTTGTATTGATTGATTTTCCACTTCCAAAAAGTGTTTTTGCTTTCTGATTGTTTTGAGCAAACATATTAACTTGAAAAACCATCAAGCAAGCAAACGTGAACGCATAGTGGAATATATTCATAAGTCTATTTGAGTGAATTCAAATTTGTTGGTTCTACAAAGAATTCATTTGTAAAAAGAGGTTGATTTAAAATCACTTTATCTTCTAATCCTTTATCAACAAGCCAGTTTAAAAAGCTTGTTACTCTTTCTTGTTCCATAACACCACAACTAGACTCATTTCCAAAATAAGGAATTGAAAACACTATTGATTTTTCTACATCAATATTTTTGAGGTCATACTCGGTCATGTAACTTTTTAAAATCTTTACCGATTCGGCAACATTGTTTTTGACATACAAGAAACCTTTTTGGGTGGTCTTAATAAAGGCTGAATAGAGTTCTTTATTCTCTGCAATAGATTCCCGCTTTGTCAATACAATGGGTGAATAACCATACGGTATATTAAAGTCAGCTAATTCAAACTTGTTCAATTCAATGCCCTTGCTGCTAGCTTCAATTCCCTCCCAATTATCAAAAATCCAAGTAGAATCAGCTTTACCAGTCAACAGCGTATTCCAAATGCCAAGTTTTTCAGGATATACTATTTTGATATCTCCTTCACCCCCATCGTTTTTAATCATTTCTTTCACAATATAGTCTTCATAACGTGCCTTATAAGAGGCGTATGATTTTCCGTCAAGCAACTTTGGTGATGAAATATTAGATGATTTAAGGGAAGCAATACAGCTTAAATCCTTTTGTAAGATTGCGTAAATCGCTATTGCTTGAACTTGATTTGCTTTATTATTCAAGCTTATAACCGTCTCAAAAGGCGCAATTGCTAAGTCAGCAAAATCAAGCTCCAATTTTTTCCCTGGTGTCATTGAATACTGATCATCTAAGGGATTTAAAATTTCAAGATCAATCCCTTGTTGATGATAAAGCCCTAATTCTTTTGCTACTATAAATCCAATATGATTGACATTTGGAGTCCAATCAAGTGCTAATCTTAATCTAGTCATTTTGAATTTTCGCTATTTATTATGAATTATACTCTTTCATTTTATCTACCAACAACTTATGTAGTTCATCAAAGTCTGTTTTTAAGGAACTAGCCGAAATACTAATTGGTGATCCATAAGTTTTATAATTTAATTCCATTCCTTTCCGTTTAATGGTATTGGTTACCTTGGCAAGATAATCTTGAGGATTTTTAACAAAAAGCATTAAGAATTTTTGATTCATTACCTGTGCAACCTTAATTTCTTGGATATCTTTCCATGATACAAGACCTGCTGAAACACTACTAGAATTATCAATTATTCCCTGACTATTAATGATAATTCCTGCTTTTTTATCCGAAATTTTAGAAAAAATAGCAACCGCTCCAAGCCCAAAAAACAAAACTGAAATAAAACCTACTATAGAATATATTGAAGAAAGACCAAAAATTTGGTGACTACTCATTGGTGGATTTATCAAAAACCATAGTCCAATTAAAACAAAACCAATTGCACAAAATAAGATTAAAAATAATTTTTTTTTGCTTAGAGGAATTTCGATTTGTTCTTGTTGGATCATTTTCGTGTTTTGTAGAATTTTAAAAAGATGAGTATACGATAATGGTTCATCCAATTAAAACAAAATTGAACTTATTAATGGAACACTTAAAATTTGTGACCTAAAAAATGCGTTAATAGATTGAAATAAAATAGCTTTTAGCTATTGTAAGGTCTTTTGAAAATTTGTTTTACTTCTCTCCAACTAAAAGGTATCGTTAAAAATAATGCCATCCAAGTCGCATGAAGTATATGATACTTCCATGAATGTTTCTCATCAAAAAAGAATTCATCGGCAATTAACCAAGCTATAAGCCAGTAAAGCCAATTTAGCATAAATGATACAATAAATTTCTTCAATGGAGTCAAGCCGTTATGCCAATCGGTGTACTTTTTTATCATTTTACTAAGTTAGTATTTTATATGTTTTGACGATCTAAATGCTAAAGACTCAATACTATATACTATATACTATAAACATATTTCAATTTGAATTATAGAAAGGTTTTGAGGGGACAAAATTATTTTATCAATTCTTTTAATTTATTTGCTATCTTTTGTTTGTAACCAAAGAAACTGTCAATTAGCCTACCTTCTGCGTTAATTACATAGAATGTTGGCCAACCTGTATTATTGAAGTAAGTTGATGCAAAATGGTATTCATCCCAAACATTTACCCAAGTGATTTTGCTCTTTTGGTCAAGATGTTCGTTAAGCCAAGAATTTTTAGAATCATCTGCCCATATAGTTATTATTTCAATTTTCCCATTGTTTATTTTTTCAAGTTGGTCAAGCAGACTAATACTTGAAATTGAAAAAGAACATCCAGAGGAAAAAAATGTAACTAACTTAGTTTTTCCACTTTGATTAATCACTGAAACTGGGTTTCCATCTCTATTTAGCAAACTAAAATTCTCAACTTTATCACCTATTTTCAAAGGCTTCCTTTTTTTTGCGTTTATATAAGCTTCTATCTTTTTGAAGTAAGTAGAACCTCGATATAAAGTGTCAACATTTTGAGAAAAAATCTCTAAATCAGGAACTGGGATGTCGTTCTTGTTTTCGTTCACAAAGTATAAAATAGGGATGTTAACCGAATTACTCAGCATAAATTGATTTTGCTGATTACCCTTTAAAGATTCTATTTTCTCTGATATAGATTGATAAGACATTTTATCAGCTACTTGAAAAGTTTTATCAACCCAATCAATATCTATTTTTATACTGTCTTTATCAAACCAAATCTTGGGAGTATGCTGTTCTATCTTACCTTTTGTTGTAATACTTGCAATAAAAAAACAGGCTGGTAATTGTTGAAGACTTGTACTAATCAAAAAAGCTCCATTATCTTGTAGTTTCAATTGGATAAGCATTCCTTCCAGCGCTAAATAAATGGATTCATCAGCTTTTGCGTTTTTAATCTGTCCTCTGAAACTAACCGATTGTTGTGCTTGTGATTGAATTAAAGCTAAACTTAAGATTAGGCTTAGTAGTAATTTCTTCAAAAACATAATTGTAAAATTTATTAAAATCTGAGGTGGTATAACTGGGGAATTGGGTTGTTATCTCAGCTGATTATTTTTGCTCCCAATATTCAAGTATGATAAAATTGTTGTCCTTCTGTTTAGTTTCAAGTTCGTTGTATAGATAATATTTATGCGCATTTCCGGTCTGAACTAAAATTCGTTTATTCGGATATTGTTTCACTACATTTAAAATATTCTTTGCCATTTCCTTATTTCTAATGTCCCAATAGTCCTGTCCCATTCGTAAAATAGGTACTATTTTTTTTAAGGTATCATTAGAAATTGCCATATCCACGATTTTGTTATATTCCCATTTTGATCTTAGTTCTACTAATTTTCTTACATAGGGCTTATTCAATGTTTCCAAATTTTCATTGCTCATCTCGTTTTCAGCACTTTTAAAATCAGACAATACTTCAAAATATGTAATCGAAAGTTTGTCTGCTTGTCCTGTAGAAAAATAAGCGTTGAAGATTTTGCCCATACTGTCAATTTTGGGCCAATAATTGTTTTTTGCTCTATAATCCTGTTTCCCATTCCAATCATAGGGAAAAATAAGCGTACTAGGTTTTGTTTTAAGATATTGATGAATAGACTTAAATTCTATCGCTCCTTCAAGTCCTTTTACACTATTACGTATGTCTAAAATTGTGTCAGCTTCATACAAAATTATATCCGGTTTGAATTTTGCAAATGCTTTAATATAATCTTCGTTTTTAATTTTTACAGTTTCGTCGTGACTTGTCCCCAAAATGCACAATTTTGTTTGTCCTTTAATTAGTTGAAAGTTAATTGTCAAAATGATCAATAAACAAAGTCTATTCATTAGTAATGTTTTTTTAATAATCTTATTTTGAATAAATGCTACTCACTCGTTTTTATTATCTACTATCAAGCCTTGATGATAACATTTTAATGCTTGTTTTCAAATATACTACATTGCATAGATTGTTATTTTATTGCAATTCCTTTATACTCTTTCGATTGCAAATAAATGGTAGTACCAAGTATATGCCATTCTACAACACCAAGAACAATATAATTAAATTGATTATTGTCTGATGTCTTATTAATGATGATTGACATCGGTCTCCAATTTGTTCCACTAACGAAGCCCGAAGTGGAGGAACTAGCACTAATTGGTATTTTTTTTCCACCTTTTATATCTTCGGTATAATTTATCATTAAGTCATATTTTGAAATAAAATTCTTTTCTAAATTAACTTTCAAAAAATAAGTTGCCTTGCTATTTAAGCTGTCCGCAGTTTTAAATTTCCAAGTTTTGGTTTGGCTATAATTTAATTCTTTGTTGTTTTCAATACTAGAATGTCCTACAAAAGAAAGCAGTCCAAATACAAAAACAATCGAAGCAAAAAGACCCATTTTTTCTTTAATGTGTTTTGTTGCTTTGAAACAGATTACAATAAAAAATATAAAAAGAGCGATATTAAGTAAGCCCCAAAATAAGTAAATCATATTTTAAATTTTTTTTTACAATAAGCATATTTTACACCGGAATGTTGCGTTTAACCTTTATTGCTAAAATAGTCAGGATAAAAATCTCATGCATCTAGACATTCCGTAATCTAGACATCAAACAGTTTTATTTAAAATGATTAGAAACACAAAAAGGATCAAACCAATCAATGTAAAAAAATTGGATAACGATGGAAGGGCTTTATTCATGATTTAGTTATTTTCATGAAAATAATGAATCCACATATTAGCTATTGTTGGAATCATAAATAGCTATTTAAGTATCAATACAGTATTTCTATTGATTTCTTTGTCTAACGATTTCTAAAGCTTGAATGTAATATTTGGCTTTAGTTTTGGGACTTGCAAATCCATAGGTTTCAAATATTTTATTTGCCATTAAATCTTTCAGCTGAAATTGCAAGTCTTTATCTCGCTCTACATGACCAGATGAAGTCATAACTGTATAGTGATCCATGTATGCATGAAATACATATCCAGATTTCCTCAATACCTCATCCTCCGTAACAACCGAATATGGGCCCTTGTAATATTTTTCAAATGCGGCGATGATTATATTATTTATTTTTTTATTTGAGTATTGTACAATAAAAACGGTTTTATTATCTTTTCCAAAATCTTTAGGAATTTGATCATGATCTAGAAAAGATTTTGTCGAAAAACAAGAAGTAAAAAACACAAGACAAAGTAAAATGAATATTCTGGCCATTGTTTTAATTTGAGGATTACTTATTGTTTAAATACCATGATTCCAAGGTTGGGGGTAAGCTTACTACCGATGTAGTCATTCATTCTTTACAAATTTTTCATTATCTCATCTATATTAGCAAGTATTCCTAAAGCATTTCTCATTGAATGTAACAGTGTTGTTGTCCAGAAGCTAGACTGTTTTCTTTTTTGAAAAGTTAGGTATGTAACAGCTAATACAAATCCGAGTGGCAAGGTCAACAAAAAATACCAAAAACTGTAGGATAAATGTCCAAGTCCAAAGATTATTGACGACGACACTAATGCAACTGAATTTGTATTCCACTTTATATATTTCTGAACTATTTTAATCGGCAATAATTGTGTTGTAAGAGTCTCAATAATTGGGGCGATTATTAATCCGACTATTATCGCTGAGTAAATATTGTCTAATATGCTTTTGGGGCCACCTATGTCTTTGTCATTTATATCAAAAAAGACAAAAAAAGGAACAAGAGGTAAAGTTGCTATTATTGTTAAAAATAATGAAAACAGAATATACCTAAAATAAGTTAACTGTGTCCAATACTGATAGAATCTTACCAAGGCTTCTCGCATCTGTCTAATAAAGTTTTTTAAATACTCAATAAAGGAATTGTTATAATTAGGTTAATGAACGAGTATTTGCGAAGGGTGAGGCCATTGCTGAAAGTTTAACATGTGCAAAGCATTCTTTTATGCAACGTTTTTATTTGCTTTTTAAATTATATCCAAGATTCAGTTGTAGAATGATTGGCCAAATATTTCCATTCCCTTTTGTGTCAAAATAATATTGAGGTCCGAGATCAAAAAGAAAGTGAAAATTTTTACCGAAATTTCTTTGTATTCCCCAAGTTGGACCAAATGCAAAATCAAAATCAGAAGTCCGTGTTACATTTTCCGCTATTGATTTTCCTCGAGTTTTAAATCTTAACGATACAAAATTTCCAGAATTATTATATGTTTTTCGTTTATTTCTGTCTCGCTTGTTAAGGTTATAAAACCATTTATGTTGGAAATCAGCAAATGGACTTATGACATAAATAAATCCACTACCACTAGCATAAGTTAAATCAGGATACCCTCCATCATAACCAATTCCGAGAGCTGATGAAAAAGCAGAATATTGTCCAGTCGGAACTTCCAATTCAATTGCTGGATTTAAAAAATTTACCCGGAAAACTTTTTTAGTTTCAATACGATTTTTTTCTTGCGCATAAATTAAATTTGTTGCAAGTCCAAATAGTAAAATAAGGAAGTTTCTTTTCATCTAAATTATATTAAGTTATAGTAAGGTTTGGTTTAAAATTTTAGTATTTAAACACCTTTAAATATTTCATACTTCAATTTTTTGACAGCAGTGCCCCCTGACTCCCAGACAATAGATTACAAGGTCAGTAAAGCACTAACAGTAAAATTGGGTGTAATAAGTAATAAATTGGGGTACTGTGAAAATAATAAGAAAGGATGATATGACGAAATAAATGTATTTGTGCTTCAAAATTAAATAATGCATGAAAGATGAGTTACAACATATTCAATTTAGCTGTGAACCGATTTTTTGCAAATCGACTAATAGAGGCAGGCGTTCTTTGTTTTGTTATTTCATTGGGGTGCAAATTTCAAGCAAAAACCCATCAATGTCACTAATGCAACCAACTGTTTGTCCCCATGGTTTTTGAACATTTTCAGTGCTTCATGAAGAATAGAAGAATATGAAAAGTATCGATTTAATTGGTCTCATTTCGTCCGTAAACGTGGTTGCCTGAATTACCATACACTCACTTGGTTAAAGCCAAATTACTGAAGCTCATTGGAAATACCAAAGCCAAAGGCCATTGCTGAAAGTCTTACTTGCGTAAAACCTTCTATCATATGGGGTCTTTAGTTCTTTTGTATTTAATTCTCCAACCTAAAAAAAAGGTAGTCATTATTGGAATGAGGAATAGACTAAGCGACGACGAGTTTTTTGTAAGTTTAGTGTAAATTAAAAACAAGAGTCCGCCTGTTAAAGTTCCAAAAAATGCCCATCCAAAATAACTAAGTCGACTTTCTTTACTTTCAGATATTGTAGAAGCTAATTTGGAATTCTGTGTCTCTCCGCTTTTTACGTAAATTTTAAAATTTTCAATAAATGTTTGCCAAACCTTTTTTTCCTCAATTGTATTCATTTGAGCATCAGTGTCAACAATAAATTCTGCCACAATTGTCTTGTCAGAAAGTGCAATAGACACTTCTGAGCCCCATTTAATTGGATTCGATTTCCAACCGTCCATTAGTGAAGCGTTTTGTCGAAACTTTAAGAAGTCAAGTTTAGTTTCTACTAATTGAAATTCGTGGCTCTCAAAAAAGTTAATTAGGCGTTTATCAAGATTGTTAGCATCAATAACATCTATTTTAATTCGTCTAATCATAGTCTTTTAATGATAAATATTTTTTAAAATGCATTATAACTTAAATGTTTCCGCTGTGGTGCTTTCTAAAATCTTCCAATTAATATTTTGCTACCTAATATGTCTTTATCAATTTCATACGCGTAATGTTCAAATCTCGTTTCTAAGTCTCGAGTGTATATCACAAAAACACGATTAGTGTTTATTAACCTTATTACTTTCCAATCAATTGCTGAGGTCTCAGCATAGTCGCATGGCCAACAAAGAGATGGGTAATAATATTCATTCTCATTTTTCCAATATTTTAAATGAACTTCTGTGATTTGTTTAAATGCCGCACTATCCGTTATTTCCTTTTTATTATAGAATTTGTCATTAACAATAAGCTTCTCTTTATGAAATTGCTTTACTGTCTTTATTAAAATATCACTTTCAATAATTTCAAAATGTGATTCCTTACCTATGCTAAAAGATATCTTATCTTGCTTATATACATTTATTTTCTTTAAGGATATATAAATAATTGTATTTCCTTGTCGAACTATATCATAGCCATTTGATTGAATCGTAAAGCTAAAGAGAGCCAGTATTTTTTCATTAAACTCAGTATCTGATTTAAATTTATTCGTTTGATAGTTTGCAGGTAATCCTTTTCTGAATTCTGCTACTTTTTCACATAGATGATTTTGAATAGATTTATTTTTGTCTGACCACAAAAACGTTTTATTATCTAAATTAAATGTTCCGAGAATTTCTATTCCAGCTATAGCATAAACTTCAGGATTATCAGTTTGATAGCGAATTGTCCCATTATCCTGATTAAGCAAATATTCGTTTAAAGGCTTAAAATCCCAAATGATTCTGTTATAGATGTTGTAATATCGTACTGAAGAAATAGCATTTTGAAATCGGGTCTCAATGTTACCCTGTCCCCTAACTAATAAAAAAGATATCATTAAGAAAATGGAAATAAAATATCTCATAATGTTTTACCAATAAATCCTTGGAACTTAATTCTTATTAATCCTTCACCAGTAAATTCTAAATTCAAAGTTTAATCATATAGTTGACAATCTCATCATCTATCAAGTATTTATTGTCAGTACCGTCATCTTTCTTTTTTCTGCCCCACTTTTCGCCTAAATACCTAACTACTACTTTCTTTTGTTTCGGAAATGCTGTCAGTAATAACCCATATTCACCTCCATGTTTAATATAGAAATAGCCGTTGTGTACTGTGTAAAGTGGAATCATTTGGCGTGAAGCGAAGGAAGATATTTCTTCCATCTCACGGGTAGTTAATAGTTGATTTAATGTTGTTCCTAGCTCTACGTATTTGTAATCGTCTTTTTTTTGAAGCGTTTGAAGTTTTTGAACCAAATCAGTCTTTAGTCCAAGTTGATTCAATGTGTCGACTGTTTGTTGAGTGATGGATATTTTATCTTGTATGGGCAATGAACGAATAGCCATAGCATAGCCATATTTCCCTCTCATAGCGTTTACCAAAGGAATCTGAAACATCATTTTGCACCATCGCTCTGACAAAATCCTTTTGCCATTCCACTCACCAAAATTGCATAACATTTGACCAACTTTCATTAAGTCGGTTGCATTTAACCAAAGTCCATCCATCCCCCAGGTATTTCCTACTTTATCGGTCCGCCATTCATAGTTACTAATATCTAAGGGTATAAATACGTTTTCTTTTATGAATAGCTCTAGACTTTTCCCAGTTACTTTTTTTACAATACCTGAAATGAGGTTGATGGCTTTGTTATTGTAAAAGAAAGAATGCCCAGGTTCAGTTATTGCAGCGCTATTAAGTGCAAACTTTACAAAGTCAGGTTCTGGGTAAATGTCTCGAGAACCACTACTGGACGATAATCCCGAAGTATGTTGAAGGATGTGTCGAATAGTAATTTTGTTCTTTAGTGTATCATTTTTCCATTCTTCAAAGAAGGTTGCAACCGGCACTTCAGGATTTTCGATTAGTTTTTTGTCAATCAAAACCCCGATTGCGACACCTGAGAAAATCTTGGTTATTGAGTAAATCAAGAATTTGTCATTTGATTTGCCATGAAAGGTCACATCAGCAATTATGGTGTCTTTTATTGAAACAACAAGTTTATCCGATTTCATTTCTTTATTAAACTTAATTAAATCTTCCAATACATCTTTTTTATAGGCTGACTGCCCCTTTACACAATATGTGAAAAGTAGAATGAAAATCGAAAAAGCTGTACAATGTAATTTATTCATATACAATCTTATTTTCCAGAATGTGTCTAAGCTTTTTGGTAAGCTCCCCAAAAAGGAGAACGGTTAATTTGTATTCAAAAAGTTTATAAATTTAAATCCTAAATCATTAGAAAGAATCAGTTCATTCAAACACAGATTGCCAACTTCGTTTATAATCTTAAAACGTTGTTAATCATAAACGACTTGATCATATTGACCCGTCCTGTTTTTAGTTGACTTATTCACTTTAGAAGAGTCTACCTATTTCAGGACTATACCTTTATTCATTTATCTTTTCTGCTTTTCTTTGATAAATAATAAAATCTTGTCCAAAACTAAGTTTCTTAGATAAAGTTGAATTGGGTTCTACAACTCTCCAAAATGGTGTGATACCTTTTAATGAGTTTGCTTGTATAAATTTTTCAAAATTTGCTTCTGCCACTATTCGCAAAAATATGCCTGTCGTAACCGGGCAAGTATAGTCAGCCCTGTTTTCAATTGCAAGGTCTTTCCGCATTGTTTGAACTGTTACATTTTTGCCTTTGGGTATTTTTTTTATGTAATTGTCAATAATTTGTGGTGTCGCAATGAACATATTGCTGTTTGCTGGAATATCAGCAAAATCAAAGTCAATTCGTTTGATTCTGGGTTCTTTCTTTTCGCTTAGTTTGTCAAGCCAAGTCTTTTTTGAAGCCATTTTATTCGCTTAATTTTTGTTTTAAGTTTTGTAGGTATGACTCCATTATTTTATCCAAGTCTACAAATAAATATGATAGTGTTCTGAAAAACGGATTTGAGATTGTAACAACTTCTTTAAACTCAATCTCAGTTAGATCTTGCTTAGTTTGCTTAAAAGTCCCTACCCAATATCCATTAAAGTTTTTGGGTTCAACAATTTCAATTTCAAAGATTTTGTTTACTACTTTATTCTTCACTTTAAATGTTATAGCAGTTCCTTTTATTGGAACCTCAGTCCAAGTATTATCATTAATTACGATAATTTCTTTAACATCATTTCGCCAGGTAGTTTGATTTCTAAAATCAGTTACTAAGTTAAATACTTTGCTTACATCTGAATTGAGTACAGCAGTTTTAATAAATGTTCTATCTCTTGGAATAAATAATCCAACAAGAAATACTATTGCAATAATTGCAACAATAGAAACAAGTAAATAAGTCATCATTTTTTTCATTTTTGTGATGGTTTATTATGCAAATTTCTATTTCATTTTCAAAAGATGTTTGACGTTTTTTGCTATTTTATTGGAACGTAAAAATCAGTTACAAAATTTTCAGGCTTATAAAAGGGTGGCGATTTAATATACCATTCTAGTGCCGGCTTGTCGGCTAAGTCAAATTTATTATCAAACAAGCAAACATTATAAATGTAGTCGTAAACAGGATGAAATCCTTCGTAAGCTCCTTTATAAGTGAACACCGCAAACTTTCCACCTTCAATTTTTTTGTATCCAATTTCTCCGTTTGGTTTTATTTCTTTGGAGAGCAAAACACAAGCGTCAAAACGGATATTTTGCTCTTCTGTTAAGTCGGGATTGTCGTGAACAATGCCAATAGTTATTGGCTTTAATTTTAAAACTAAATGAGTTGCAGCCCAAAACATAAGTTTTTGAAAGGAACTGCCCACTTTGTTATACGAACCTGTATGTCTGACATAAGCAAGATGCAAATCGGGAATTGTCTTGATAATTGGTCCTTGAACATTTAGAGTATTTAAGTCAATGTTCGCTTTTCCGTATTCTATTTGCTTGTTTACAGTAAGCTCTGCAATTGAATTGCGATATTCTAATGGTGATAGTCCAAAATAGTCTTTAAATGCTCTTGTAAATGTTTCGTGATTTTGATAGCCACAGTCAAACGCAATTTGTCCAATATCGTTTTGCGAATGTTTCAGTTTTAAAGCTGCTTTTTCAAGTCGAAGTCGTGTCAGAAATTCTTTTGTTGTGTCACCTGTTAGCGATTTGAAAACTCGATGAAAATGATATGGTGAAATATTTGCTTGTGCAGCAATATCTTTAAGTTGAATGTCAATTGTCCAATTACTTTCTATAAATGCAATTGCCTTGTTTATACTATCAAGGTATGAATTTTTAGTGTCTGTCCTCATTCTGCAAAAATACAGTTGTCCTTATATTTTCCTTTGCTGTTTCTTGCTTATTCTGGACCGTCCTACCATTAGTTTTTATCTAACTCCTAAAAGTACTTTTTTAAAGTCCCCTCTTTCTTTCGTCAATAAATAAAAAAGGTAAGGGGCAAATGCAATAATGCCTATAATCATAGCTATAAATGCAAATACAATGGAGGATATTGAAAATCTATTACGCCACATTATCCATAGTCCTGAAAGTGTCAAATAACAGCTAAAATCTAAATTAAATTGTCCATTCCAATTTAAAGCTGTTAAATTATTTGAGAAAATATTGAATAAAGTCCAGCCTTCATTTTTAATAGCATAACCAGTATAAATTAACAGTGCTATTGTTTGAATAATGACCAATGATTTTAAAAATATCTGCGACTTGTTTGTTTGAACCATTTTGTTTGAATTTAATATTTACAACAAAATTAGTTCGAATAATCAGTGAATTTTAGACGCTACCGTTTAATTTGGCAATGCAAGGTTCTTCACAATATTTTTTAAGTTGTTGAAATAGTATGAAAGCCATTGATGATTAAGATTATCATCATTAATCTGTAAGTAAAAGTTTTCGAGTGCTAATTCAAAAATACTTTCCAATTTTCTTATTGATAGCTTTAAGTTTAAATCACGAACCCATAGCATTACAAAGTCGTTTCCAATTATTTCGTTAGACTTTTCAAGTGTACTTAACAATTTTTTATGGTTTCTGTTAATACGCAATTGCCTATTAAACAAAATATCTATTTTGTGTTCAACTAAAATATCAATAAGTTCTGGACTTATATTTTGGCATTTTTTTTCCTTTCCAGCAATGATTTTCGATTGGTTGATATGATATTTAAGCAACTCGTCAAGATAAAGTTCAAGGTCAGCAAAGTAATGGTAAAACGAAGATTTGTTTTTACCAACTTTCTTGGCGAGTGGTTCGATTTTAAGGCCATTTTGTCCTGATTGAGCAAAACGCTCATAACCTACTTTAATCCAAATTTCTTTACTTTCAGTCAATATATAGATTCTTATTAAAATTACCGCTATCCATCTTGGCTTACTGCTTTGCTGGCATTTGGAAAACGTCGCGCCTTACAAATGCTGATAGCACCCCAATACTCATTGTTATTTCTTCGCTCCATCATAGTAGCAAAACCGAATATTAGTGGCTGGATTTCTCTCTTATTTGCTTTAGTACATATTCCAAGTATGGATCTTTCCCATTTATAAAATCGGCAATTGTATATTCAATCCAGATATCTGGTATTTGAATTTTGCCATTTTCTTTTTTAGGTCTTTTTATATAGGATGTAGCTATTGAAATTTCAGCCTTTGTTTTTGGTAGTTTCATTGGAGTGTACGTAGTTGCACCAATTGGATTGTTTCCAACACTTGTGCCGATTACTGTGCCAATTCCATTATCTTGAAATAAAGTAGTAAGCATGGCTGCGGCACTACTTGTCCCATAATTTGCAAGAATAAAAATGTTGCCTTTAAAGATTGGACGGTTCTTTTGAATGAAGTATTTTGATGTGCTATTTGTAATCTCAAGAAATAAATTATCACCTGAACTGGTTGTCACTAATTCTCTTTGAGGCACACCGCCAGGATATTTTTTTTCTAAATCCCGATACTCTTGCTCAAAGTATTTTTTATACATTTCCGAGGTAAAAGCATACTGCGTAAATCCTTTAAGTGTATCTTTTTTTGTAAGAAAATACATAAGTTGTATCCCAAGAGTAGTATTTCCACCAGAATTATTCCTTAGGTCAATAATTAGATTCTCTACATTATTATTATTTAGACTATCAATAAGTTCCCATACAAAGTCCTTAAAAACAGGATATTTAGGATTATAATAACTTGCAATTACTTTTGAGGGTTTATCTTTTTTAAACTGTCGCTTTACATACCCTTTTGCTATTGGTTTAAGCCATGGTTTTACATAGCTTTCAATAAATTCCAATATGTCTATTTTATCGTGGCATTCATTAAATTGTAAATACCCAAAATTCTTCTCTTTATTAATGGTATATAAATAAGTTTCATTTTGATATTTTGTAATAGCATTCTCCTTTATTGAAACGTCAAATACATCAATCTTCCCTTTGGTAGATATTGGTGATAATTCGATTTTTGTCTGGTCATCAAATTCCAACTTTAATATATCAGAATCATTTTTGATTACACCAATTTCTTTTAAGTATACAGGATTGTTGTAGAGTTGTTCATCACAAATTTCAGACTGTTGATTAATTTTATTTTCAGCGAAAGTGTAATTTATCAAACTACACTCAACATCTTTTATAGTTATTCCATTAAGCTTGATAATCTTTTTACCAATCTGTAAACTATCGAATTGCTTGGATAGATTATGTAAATACCAATTATTTGATGAAATATGGATTACATACGGATAAACTCTTTTAAATTCTTGCTTTAAAGATATAGTGGTATGTTGATTTTTGAGATTTGATAAATATTTTCTTGCTTGAGATATAAAATCAGCATTATTATCTGCTAAAGCCAAATTATCCATAATTTGTTGAACTTGCTTTTCACGTTCATTTTTTGCTAGTATGCTGTCTAACTGTGGAAAGCCTTCTTCTATTAAATTGGTCAAATAAAGAAAATCATACTGATATGCGTTAAGCCCTTTTTGCAAGATTTCTTCTTTTAGCTTATAGTTCTTTATTCCCTGCTTTTGCAGAAAAACTCCACACGATGATAATAGTGTACTAATTAATAATGCAATAATTATTTTCTTCATATTTATCACAGCACCGCCCACTGACTCCCAAACAATAGATTACAAGGGGCAGTAAAGCACTAACAGTAAAATTGGGTCTAATAAGTAAGAATTCTGGGTACTGTGAATTTAAGAAGAAAGGATGATATAACGAAAAAATTGTATTTGCTCTACAAATTTAAATGCTGCATGAACGATGAGATACAGCAGATCCTTTCAGGAAAGATCCTTCGAATAAAGCCGACCTTTATGTTTACGGAACCGAGTGTTTAGTTGAGATAAGAAATAATCTGAACTGTAGAGTGTTTACACCATCACTTTCCCAATACGTATTATCCGGATTAGGGTTGTTAGAAAGGTGTGTTAGAGGGTGTGGTATGGTTGTGGTGGCTTTGTAGGTTACCAATGGGAATGGGTTATTGTAAAAAAAACAATTATGCGTTAACTCCTAGTGCTAAACAGAACATACGACAATGTTCTGGGGAAAAAGTTAAAAATGAAATCTATTTAAAAAAAATTGTAAAAGTTGTACCAATATTTACCTCGCTTTCTACTTCTATCTTACCGTCAAGTGAAGTTATTTGAGAATGTATAAGGTATAGCCCAATCCCTTTGCTGTCAGTATTTTTGTGAAACCTTTTGTACAAACCAAATATCTTGTCTTTTGCTATGGCCATATTCATGCCAATACCATTATCAGAAAACGTGAGCTTTACATTCCCATTTGGTTCTTTATTTGTTTTGATGGTGATGATAGGGTCTCTATCTGGATGACGATACTTTACTGCGTTAGTTAATAAATTTAAAAACACACTTTCTAAGTATGCGTTGACAAAAATTACAGATGGCGCTGCAGAGAAGTCTGCATTAATAATTACCTTTTTTTCTAGCAATATAAGTGAAAGTGACTCATTTGTTTTTTCAAATATTTCTTCAAAGATTAATTGATCTTTTTGTATGTTTCTATTATCTTTTATTATTAAAATCTCAATTAAATCGTTTAAAGTTTCATTTAAATGGTGTGTAGAAGTTTTAAAAGCATCTATCAGTTGCACGGTAAGTTCATCAGTACCGTTTCCTGGTTGAATAATATCGCAAATAGAAACCAAATTTGTTAGTGGCGCCCTCAAATTGTGCGTAGTTATATAACTAAACTGTTTCAATTCAAGGTTGCTTTTAACCAATTAATTCAGTAACGTTTCCTTTTCTTCCTCTGCTTCTTTTTCTTTTGTCACATCCCTTTCAACAGCAATCCAGTGGGTATACCATCCTTTTTCATTTGCTATTGGTACTACGCTGAAGTTATTCAAAAACTTCTCCCCATTTTTCCTCGTATTTGAAACTGTTATTTCATATGGTTCCCATTTGTTCAACGCAGCTCTTAATTTGTCTAATTCTTTTCTGTCAGTATCTTCATTTTGAAATAATCTAGGCGTTAGACCAATTAATTCTTTAGATGTATAACCAGTCATTTTTTCAAATGCTGGGTTCACAAATATTATTTTTGGCCCTGGTTCATCAAGTGGTTCTGCCTCTGTTATCAAAATACTATCTTTTGTATTGACAATTACAGATTCTAACAGTTTAAGATGTTGCATATTCTCTTTTTCTGCAGTTACATCCCAATTGGTTCCAATCATTCGTATAGCATTTCCATCATTGTCTCTTTCAATAATTGATGAAGCGTTTATATAATGAACAGATGAATCATTCCAAACAATCCTGAATTCAGGCTTATACTCTTGAATATTAGCAATGCCAAGTTCCATTTCGTATTGTAGCCGTTGCCTGTCTTCATGGTGCACTCTTGAAATAAACCCTTCAAACACAGAATCAAATTCATGCTCAGCAATATTATAAATACGGTACATTCCCTCATCCCAAGTAAGCACATTATTTTTTAAATCCCAATCCCAAATCCCTAATTGTGCGCTTTTTGTTGCCAAAAGCAAACGGTTAGTTTGTCGTTGAAGCAATTCATTTATTGAAAAAATTTCGGCTTCTGTTTTCTTTATTTCTGTGATGTCATTTATAGAAATACAATTAAGTTCCAAATCTCCAAATTGTATCATGTCTGCATTAATTTCCAAATCGATGGTGGTTCCATCTTTTTTATTTCTTTTGGCAATATAATGTAACCTCTTTTTTTGTTTCAATTCATCCCAATATTGTCCCCAAGTTTCAGGTGTATAGCCGCTGCCAAAGTCAAATGCTGTTTTGGTCTTCATTTCTTCCACACTATTACTCCCATACAATTTTGCAAATGCCAGGTTACAATTATAAAGAGTACCATCCTCTTTAACATAAGCTAAACCCCAAGTAGCATTATCTATTGTAAATGCAGACAATTTTAATTTTTCTTCTAGCTTTTTCTTTTCTGTGATATCTTTATAAAAACCAAATTTTACTAAGGCACCATTTAGTTCAATTGAATTTGTGTTTACTTCTACATCAATTAAAGTACTATCCTTTCTTTTAAGTTTAACCTGAAAATTTTGATTTGAAATTTCTTTCAACTCTCCACATAGTTCTGCCCAATATTCTTTGGTTACCAGTGGATTTACATCCATTATTGTTTTGCCCTTAAACTCCTCATAGCTATAACCCAGCATGTTGGCAGTAGCTTGGTTAAAGTCAATGTACAAACCATTCACATCCAAAAAGAACATTGCACTATCTGTGTTTTTATAAGCATAGTCTAACAATTGCAATTGTTTTTCCTGCTTTTTCTTTTCGGTAATGTCCAGAATAAAGCTACAGCTCAATTCTAAGTCGTCAAATTTTACATAATTAGTTGTAACGAGTACGTCTATAAGGGTACCATCCTTCTTTTTTTGTTGAGTTTCTATGATTATTTTTTTCTCTACTTTCAATTTAGCCCATAAACTTGCTAACTTTTTTTCGTCATGATCTTTATCTAAATCATAAAATTTTAATTTAAACAATTCTTCTCTTGTATAACCCAAATTTTTTGCTCCAATGTCATTAAAATTATAGAAGCTAGCATCTTCTAAAATGAAATAAATCGGTACAGAAGCAGTGTTAAAAGTATATTCAATTAATTTTTTTTGCTTTTCGACATTTCTTTTTGCTATGAGCAACTCTTTTTCATAAGATTTTCGTTGACTCACATCAAAAACCATGGAATAATTTATCTGCACTTTCCCATTTGCATCTCTTATTTGTTTAGTGTTAATTAAGATAGGCAGACGAGTTTTATCTTTCTTAACCATTTCAAAACTGATTTCTTGAACAAAACCTTGCATCTGTAACAAAGGAGAATAATGTGTTTCAAAGTACATTTTACCACCCACACTCAACAAACTCTGCCAAGCTACTTTCCCAATAATGTCTTCTTTTGCATACCCAAGCCAACCTAATAAAGTATCATTGATTTTGTTAATAACGCCATTCTTGTCCGTTGAAAAATAACCACAAGGAAAATGTTTATAAAATATGTCTGATTCTAATTCTTTTGATGCTAATTGTTTGCTATAATATTCGTCTTTTTCTTGACCTAGTTTTGCTACTTTTGCAGCAACAATATTATTTAAAAGCTCAGCAAATTTATTTAATACTCCTACCTCCACTGATTTTATCAGTTCAATTTTGGCTAAGTTAGCTGCTGTAAAATCATCATCAGCAAAATTGAAATCTGTTATTTCTGTCATTTATAGTTTCGTATTGGTAACTGATAATGATTTCCAAAAGTTATAAGCTCTTGGAAAGTCTGTTATTTCAAAATAAATTAGATTTCATCATCTATATATTTGCTAAAAATTTAGTCACCAATTCTACTGTTTCGTTGGGTGCACTCATGTGTGGGCAATGTCCTGTAGCCTCCATAAAATAAATTGTGCTATTTTGCAACTTTTCATTTACATATTTCCCCACAGCTTCGGGTGCAATTACATCAGAAGTACACTGTACAATAAGCGTTCTAGTTGTCGATTCTAACAAATCCTTACGATTATCTCCTAAAAAAGTAACCTTTGCAAAATGTTTTGCTATTTAAGGATTGTTTTGACAAAAACTATTTGCTAATTATTCGCTCAACTCTGGTTTATCAGCATTACCCATAATTACGGGGGCAATGGAACTTGACCAACCTAAATAATTGTTATCCAAAGATTCCAATAATTCATGAATATCCGCCTCGGTAAAACCACCGTGATAAGTTTCATCATTAATATAACGTGGTGATGGACATACCATAATCAAAGTATCAAATAAGTGTGGTGATTTGTTAGTAGCCAATAGCCCCATCATCGCAGCTACTGAATGTCCCATTAAAATGACATTTTTAAGATTAAGACTTTCGCAGATTTCAATCATATCATCTGCATAGCCTTGCAAAGAAGAGTATTTTTTGTAGTCGTAAGCAGAAATGTCTGATTTCCCGGTGCCTACATGGTCAAAAAGTACAATTTTATACTTGCTACTAAACGCAGGTATAATAAATCTCCACATATTTTGGTCGCAACCATAACCAGGTGCCATCAATATAACCTGTGTGCCTTCACCATGAACAGTAACGTTGTTTCTTTTAATAACATCCTGTATCATTTTTTCTAATTTTTAAGCAAATGAAAGAAAGTATATCACATTAATAATATATAATTCATGTTTAGAGAAAGAACATCATACGGTTGCCACTAATAATTGAATATAAGCCAATCAGTCAATTTAAAAATTGTATTAAATATATGTGTTGTTTAGCAATAAATTGTTATCGAGTCAAAAAAGTTATACATTTTGTATTTCTAAAATCACTATAATCTAAGAAACTAGACGATTTTATGCAAGTGAATTAAAAATTACAGAAGCTATTACTCAAAAAGGTAAGCAATAAAAAATACTCAACCTACCATACTATCTAGGTTTGCAAATTGAGAACTTTATTGCTTGGTTTATCCAAACAAAAAAGCCAGCTTCTAAGAGCTAACTTTCTGAATTCCTTCCTTTATGAATAATGCATCGTATAGATGGATGGGTTGGTAACAAAGGGAAGGGTTTTCATGGGGGGATTAGGTCATGACATGAGTTGTTGGTCCTAATCCATAATCATAATAGCGGCTAATTGTGCAATTGAGTCCCAAAGATTTTGTAATCGCACATTTTCATTTTCGGAATGCTGGTTGTTGTCATGGTTCACCAAGCATAAATTAATCACTTTAGCATTAAGATGTTTCTCAAAAAGGTAAAGTGGCAGACTTCCTCCTGAGGTAGGCTCTAAAATGAGTTGCTTATTTGTAGCTGATTGAACAGCTTTGATTACTTGCTGTGAAATTGGAAGATCTAAAGGCGTTCTTTGTGCATTATATCCTCCATTGACCATTTTAAATTTTGCAATTTTTGGATATTGAAATCTTTCCTCATCAGTAGGGTCACGATCTATAACAAAGAATCCCTGTTCAATCACATGCTTTCTCAACAAATCAACTTGCTTTAAATAGTTGGTGCCCAGTACCTGACGTAAATCAAGAGTGGCTTTAGCTTCGGTAGTAATTACATTGCTTGCATTGTCTTCAACATCAGCACATTTAATTCCATTGATATTAAGTGATGGCCATTCAAAAGTTTCAAAGAGTGACTTACCTCCTCCGTCCGGTTTATTGATTCCCAATTCTTTTCTCATTTGTAGGTCAACAGATGGAATAGCCTTGAATGCATTTTTCTCTGAGGCTGAAAATGGTATTACATCATCATAGTATCCTTTTATTTTTACCATACCATCCTCGTCTTTCATGCTAGCAAGTAATTTGGACATTGATAAACATGGGTTAGGAGCCCAATTGCCATAATGCCCACTATGCAGAGGACGCTTGGGGCCATACACAGTTAAATCAACGTTCACATCGCCTCTAACTCCAAAATCTATCATAGGCAATCCGGATTGATGCACAGGGCCATCTCCAATCAACCATAAATCAGCTTTTAGTAAATCTTTGTGTTTATCAAGAATTTCTGCAAGATGCAATGAGCCAATCTCTTCTTCCCCCTCAAAGAAAAATTTGATGTTATTTTTTAGTTTTACCCCAGTTTTCACTAAGGCATCGTATGCATTTATAATCGTCATTACACCAGCTTTGTCATCGGAACTACTTCTACATGAAATTCTCCATTCTGGATTAAAGGGTTGTCCATTTGTTGGAAAGGAAATAATTTTTCCAGCCTGTTCAATAGATTTATCTAATAAAACGGGTTGATAAGGTTTAATCTTAGGATGCCATTTTTCAGGACTGACCGGCTGACCGTCATAATGCGCATAAAATATAATTGTTTGTACAGCACCTGGCACAATAACTTCGCCATATACTGCTTTTGGGCTTCCTTTAGTATTGGATTCAAGCAATTTTGTTTTAATGCCTCGCTTTTTTAACATTGCTTCAATGAAAAGAGCATTTTTATCGATGTTGATTTTATCCAATGCATAGTTTGGTATAGACAATAGGCTAAAATATTCTTTCAAGATTTCGCCTTCATGTTGAGAACGATATTGTTGTACTTTTTCAATGGCTGTTTGTGCAGCAACCAATTGGTGTGTAAATAACAGAATTGTAAAAAGAAAATGCTTCACATATTTAATTTAGGACTACTAAAAATAACTTATGATTTAATATCAAGTGCTTTAAGTTTATTTTTAAAATAGGAGGATGCTGGATAGTATTTTAATGCGATGTTTAATACTTTTCTTGCTTTTACGGCATCAGGGTACCTATCAGGTGAAGTAAGGTAATGCACAAGTATTTCAAAGATATCTTGTGGTGGATTCATTTTTAGACCAATTTTGGTCTCAATTTCTTTAAAGTGAGATTCAATTAAGTCTGGATCCTTCAAATAATCATAATGGCTTTTATGGTAGCCATCAAAAATAAAAAGAAGCCCATTGTACCAACTTAGCATAGGTATAGAAGAGTGATCTGTGTTGGGGATACAGTCTACCTTATATTGTAGATTTTTTAAAGAGGCATTGCCCATGGCTTTTCCCATATTAAAAATGGAATTGCTATGAAACTTTAGGCCACCTTTAGAATTACTAGAATCAATAACGCTTACATAATACTTTCTGATTTTATCTTTAGGCATTGCTTTTAGTAATTCAGGCGCTTCGTTTACATATTTTGCTCCATCCCACCACAAACTAGGATCAATTGAGATAGTTGCATTGAATAAATCTGGATGTTT
>QLAH01000213.1_pt1 | contig 42939 bp, 35 predicted proteins | sample 4693081 | NCBI WGS metagenome assembly QLAH01 (sample SAMN09425401, study PRJNA476045) | Lake water metagenome, whole genome shotgun sequencing project. | reverse complement strand
GGTTCTGAAAGCGGGCGGGTCTTTGCGAAAGGGCTCGCCTAGCTAACACTTTAGGGCCGACTAGGATACTCGACTCGCGGCGAGGGATAGAAACATTCTGATATTGCAGGACGGAGGCTAGTTAGGATAGAATAGGGGTGTTGTTTTCGCCCCTCCCCCCTGCTCCTAGCCCGCAGCCTGTTAAGGTTTGGGGCTTTCGCTAGGCAAATTTCAGGGACACCGATAGGCACCAGATCGACACCATCGAACTATTCAAACTTGCCCAGCCGTATCGGGTCTAAATGGCCGCAATGGCCATGGGGCGGGGGTTTAGGGTTTAGAAAGTTTAGAAGGTTAGTGATACACCAGGGCACCTTGGACAAAATTGGACAACCTCACCCCTCGAACCGCAGATCTTCAAAGCTGGCCAGATTCTTGTGCCTCGATCCGTGTGGGCAGTGTCTCAGCCCAATCTGGGCTAGTCTGCCATCCTCAGCCCAGGCTAGGAGGGTGCTACGGCTATCCGGCCCGCCCCTGGCTTTGCTAATCTGTACGGCCTGACCCGTGGTGAGCCACCTTGCCCCATCGGCTCTAGGGTGCTGGCCCTCCCCAGACCGTGCTGCCTCGCTGCCCCCGATGGCGGTGGCGGTGTGTGGCGTGGGTTGCCGCTGGGCTAAGCGGCGCTCAACTCCCCCAGGCGCTCTTCTACGGCCTCCAGGCGGGCGACAATATCAGCCGCTACCATACCGCTATTCCGTGCTACGGTAGCGCTACCATCTGCTACGCCATCGAGGTAAGCCAGCAAAGCAAGCTCAACAAATCGGGCAAGTTGTAGCCGCTGACCTTCAGCAGCCGCGATGGCCCGATCACGAATCTCTGAATCCAACCGCAAGTTAGTTTGTACTGTTTTCCCCATTGGTATTACCTGGTATCAACTGCTAGGTATAGTAGCAATAAGTAGCGATAAATAGCAATAGGTAGCAAGTAATAGCGCTAATTAGTCCATTCTTAGTCCACCTGGATTAACGCGATTCCATAGCACTTTCCCTATATACGTCCTAGCGTTTTGAATAGCTGCGTTGCGCGCAGCTATTCTCGTTAACGACTAGTCTACTGAGCGATTGGTCTGACCCCTAAGAATGGCCGAGGAGGGCGCTCACTGTCGTTTTATCGCTCTCCCCATCGTTTAGCTTGCGCTCAATGGATCAGCGATACGCTTAGGGGATCTAATACAAATAGACTAAATTGCCCCAAATCGCAGCTTCGCTACCTTTTGACCTACTGGGTACCGTTTATTCTGCTTGGTAATGGTCTTTAGGTGGCCACCCTAGCATGTCCCCCTGCGATGCATAACCCTAGCGGCAAGGTCTCTTCGCCCTTCTAGCCTTGCGAGTGAATAAGTTCCCGACGGTTAGCCATAGTGAACCTTTGGGCAAGAGTCAACGCTTACCTCTTGGCCCGATATCCTTTACTTGCTCCTCTCCCCGCCCATGGATATTGATTCCCGCTATTGGCAACTGGTACGCCTGACTAACTCAGGCCAGTGCCAGGGGCAGGTACTCCCCCGGGTAGAACCCTGGTTTCGGGCTACCGTTGCCGCTACCCCCGATGCCGATTGGGCGCGGATGATCTTTCTCATCTGGGCAGCGAAAGGCCCAGAGGCAAATCTGGCGCAGCTGAGCCTGCGGTGCTTCATCAGCCATCACATTCAGCAGGTGTGCCTGGGGTTGGCCCAGCGATTTGGGCGAGACTATGGCTTTACCGCCACCGACTTGTTCTACCTAGTGCTAGACGACGATGGGCGCATGGCTGATACCCCGCCGCCCTTTAGCCTGGAGATCTTGACCACCTATGACCCGGCCAAAGCCGCCCTCAGCACGTGGGCCAGTCGGCGCACCAGCCATCATCCGGCCCTGAACCAGGTGCTTTTGGAAAGAGGACTCTACCGCGCCAGCGACTGGGCCATTTTGAACGACACCCAGACCGGACAACTTCAGCGCATCCTGCGCCAGTACCACCTATGCAGCGAGTATGAGGTAGCCCAGGCCACCACCCTGCTAGAGCGCTATCAGCAGGTTTACCGACGGGCGCGGATGGCCCAGCGCCTAAGTGGACAACGGGGCCGCTGCCAAACCCCCACCGCCGAGCAACTGCGGGCCATCAATCCCGACCTGTCGCCCAAAGACGTGCTGGCCCAACTGCGCCACCTGGCTGGGCAACTGCGTCAATATCGCGTTCATGTACGGGGTGGGCCAGCTCCGGTCTACTACAGCGACAACCTCGACTGGGAAACGGTGGCCACCAATCACGCTAGCCAGCCCCCTGACCCAGGCGACGACGACCAGGACGAATTTTTGCAAGCCTACCGCCAAGCCATGGTGAAGGAGTTAGCGGGCGCAATCGCTGCCGTCATCCAGGCCAATGTGGATCGGCTGCGAGGCCGCAAGCCTCCACAAGATTGGGCCTATATCCAAGGGCTGCACCTATTCCACTGCCAGGGGCTACCCATGGGCAAGTTCGCCGCCGACATTGGTCTTACCTCCCAGGTGCAGGTGAACCGCTTGCTCAACCTCAAGCGCCTGCGGTCGGAGGTGCGCCATCGGCTGCTACCCCAGCTCTACGAAACCGTGCAGCGTCAGGCCATGGCCTACGTCTCTGCCGACCGCTTGCAGGCCATCGACCAAACCCTAGAAGCCCTGCTGACTGAAGAGGTGAATACCCTGATCGCCGCCGCCGCCGCCGAAGCCCAACAACCCAAGGGCCGCACCGCCAACAGCCTGTTTGCCCAACAACTTTGCACCACCATTCATTCCTTTATGCCGGGTACCGAGTCATGATGTTGCCCTCTTTCTCTGCCCACCCCTTCACCGCCCTTCATCCTATGAGCCACGCCACCGAGTCCACAGAATTTGAGTTTGAGCCTAGCCGATCCACCACCGTCACGCTTTCCACCGCCGCCATCGACTGGGCCGTGCGGGTCTGTCAGCAAGATCCCGATCAGAGTCGGCAGTGGCCAACCTTTTTGCGGGCCATGGCCGTTCAGGGTCTACAGGCATGGCTAGAATCTGGGGCTGATAATCTCTCGCTGCACGGTGGGGCCGAACCCCTGCCGACCCCAGATTCCCTCTACAGGGTGAACGATTTCCGGCTGGCCATCGTGGCCCAGGGCAGCCTCAGTGATGACGTGGTGACGATCCCCAAAAGCAGCCTGGATGATGCCGCCAACTTTGCCCACCTCTACATTTTGGCGGAAGTTCATGACGAGGCAGATCATGTCACGATTCTGGCAGGGCTACGTCACGACCATCTCCTGGCCCACCGGCACAGAGGGGATCTCATTTCCCAAGCTGACGGCACTTATATCGTGCCCGTGGCCTACTTCGAGAGTTCTCCCGAAGATATTCTGCTGTACCTTAACTGTCTGAATCCTGACCAACTCACCTCAGATCGTTTCGTTACCGCCCAGGCTCAGGCGAAGCTGGCTCCCTCTGCCCTATTCCAGCCGATGGATCGTCTGATCAATGCAGGCCGCTGGTTGTGCGACCAAATGGATACCGTGGCCCATGGGCTGTCCTGGATCCTGCTACCGCCCTTAGCTCCAGCCCATGCCCTGATGTCTGTTAGCACCCCTGCTGAACAGCTAGAGGCCGTCTTGCGGCAGCTTGACCCCCAGGGCGTCACCATTCCCAGCACCGCCCGAGGAGCCTACACCGACCTCCAGCATCTGGGTCTACCCTTCCGACTCTACGCCCTCACCTGGACGCTGTTTGAATCCTCGCCGCCGGAATGGTCGCTGATCTTTTTCCTGGGGCCAGTGCCTGGGGAGCAGTTGCCACCCGACCTCCGACTGGTGGTGCGCGATGCGGCGGGAATTTTGGTGAGCCAAACCCCAGGCCCGGATCTGTCCTACCTCTATGCCCAAGTGATCGGCACTTGGGACGAGCAGTTTACCGTCACCATCGAGATGCCCAATGGATCTACCTTAGACTGGCCTCCCTTTGCCTTTCATCCGGAGGGCTAGGGGAATCGGGTTTGCGTTGTGAGTGAAAAAGAGTGAAGGAGAGTGAAAGAGAGTGAAGGAGATGATGATTGTGATGAAAGCCCAGCCGCAGCCTATCCGCCCATGGGTTGGGCTCTGCCCAAGTGGCAAGCCGCCCCGCCTGGTGAGTCTAGCCCTGCTAGTGGCGCTACTGATGTGCCAAAGCCCCAATGCCTGGTCGCAGCCCTCGCCCCAGAGGGATGCGATGGGGGTAGCCCAGTCAGTTCCAGAGTTTGAGCCGTTGACCATCACGGGAGTGCTGGATGAGAACAGCGAGGTCTTGCCAGCCGATGGCACATACGTCAATGCTCATCTATTTGAAGGCATTGCAGGACAGGTAGTCATTATTGACTTAATCAGTGATGAGTTTGATGCTTATCTACTACTTTTTGACCCAGGCAATGTTCTAGTCGATCAAGATGATGATGGGGGCGATGGAACGAATGCGCGTATGGCACTGGAGTTGCCCATTACAGGAACGTATAGCATCGGAGTTAATTCATGGGCTGTGGGTGAAACGGGCCGCTACCAGTTAACGGTACGAGCCGGAACAGCGGCTGATGTGGAATGGACAGAACAACTCGCCAACGCTACCCATCTTATGAACCAGGGTCTTGAACTGTCTCGTGCAGGGCGCTACGAGGATGCCGAACCGCTGTATCAAGAGGCCCTCTCCATCCAGCGTGAGCGGCTCGGCGACCGCCATCCCGATGTAGCCTTCAGCCTCAACAACCTGGCTGTGCTGTATATCGAGCAAGGCCGGTATGGGGAGTCGGAACCGCTCATGCAAGAGGCCCTCTCCATCCAGCGTGAGCGGTTCGGCGACCGCCATCCCGATGTAGCTACCAGCCTCACAAACCTAGCTGTGCTGTATGACGTGCAAGGCCAGTATGTGGAGTCGGAACCGCTGTATCAAGAGGCCCTCTCCATCCAGCGTGAGCGGCTCGGCGACCGCCATCCCGGTGTAGCTATCAGCCTCAACAACCTGGCTGGGCTGTATATCGAGCAAGGCCGATATGGGGAGTCGGAACCGCTGTATCAAGAGGCCCTCTCCATCCAGCGTGAGCGGTTCGGCGACCGCCATCCCCATGTAGCTACCAGTCTCGCCAACCTGGCTGTGCTATACCGACGGCAAGACCGATATGAGGAGTCGGAACCGCTGCATCAAGAGGCCCTCTCCATCCGTCGCGAACAGCTCGGCGACCGCCATCCCGATGTAGCCAACAGCCTCAACGGCCTGGCTGGGCTCTATGTCGAGCAAGGCCGATATGGGGAGTTGGAACCGCTCATGCAAGAGGCCCTCTCCATCCAGCGTGAGCGGCTCGGCGACCGCCATCCCGATGTAGCCCACAGCCTCAACAACCTGGCTGTGCTGTATGACGAGCAAGGCCGGTATGGGGAGTCGGAACCGTTGTATCAAGAAGCCCTCTCCATCCTGCGCGAGCGGCGCGGCGACCGCGATCCCGATGTAGCTACCAGTCTCAACAACCTGGCTTTGCTCTATGCCGCTCAAGGACAGCTTGAGCCTGCGCTGTCCTACATTCAGCAGGGGTTGGCTATTGAGGAAGCCAACCTCAGCCTCAACCTCGCTATTGGCTCTGAGGATCGTAAGCAGAACTATATGGCAACCCTCACCGGTACCACAGATACGGCGATTTCTCTCCATCTGCAAGCTGCCGCCCCCCCTGCTGCTGCTGCCCGCATTGCCCTCACCACCGTTCTCCGCCGCAAGGGTCGTGTCCTCGATGCCGTCACCAACACCCAACAACTTCTGCGCCAAAATCTGAGTCCTGACCTGGCTCCCCTGCTGGATGACTACACCAGCGCCCAAACCCAACTCGCCGCCCAACTCTATGCAGGCCCAGGCGACCAAGACCTAGCGATCTACCGCACCCGCCTCGACGACCTTCGCCAGGAGGTGAACCGCCTAGAGAACGAGCTATCCCGCCGCAGTGACGCCTTTCGGGTCGAAACCGAACCCGTGGAAATCGAGGCTGTGCAGGCCCTCATCCCCGCTGATGCTGCTCTGGTAGAACTGGTGCAGTATCGTCCTACCAACCCCGCCGCCAGCCAAGCCGAACGCCGAGGCCAACCGCGCTATGCCGCCTATGTTCTGCACAGTTCCGGTGATCCCCAATGGGTCGATCTTGGCGATGCCGAACCCATCGACACCGCCGCCCGCGCCTTCCTTGCCGCCACCCGCCGCCCCAACGACCTCACCCAGGCCCGCACCACCGCCCGCGCCCTGGATGATCTCGTCATGGCTCCCATCCGCCCCCTGCTGGGCGAGGCCACCCACCTGCTGCTCTCCCCCGACAGTCAGCTCAACCTCATCCCCTTTGCCGCCCTGGTGGATGAGCAAAACCGCTACCTGGTTGAAACCTACACCCTCACCCACCTCACCACCGGACGCGACCTACTGCGCCTGCAAACGGTTGTCCCCAGTCAACAGCCCCCCGTTCTCTTCGCCAACCCCAACTACGACACCTCATCTCCCTCCCCTCTCCCGATGGGAGAGGGGCCGGGGATGAGGGCCAATCCAGGCTCAAGCGAAAGGGCCACCCAACGCTCCGGCGACATCACCCACCTGCGCTTTGGCCCCCTACCCGGTACCCAGCAAGAAGTCGAGGCCATCGCCCCCCTGCTGCCCAACAACGCCATTATCCTCACCGAAGCTACCGCCACCGAAAACGCCCTCAAGCAGGTACAGGCCCCCAGCATTTTGCACATCGCCACCCACGGATTTTTCTTGGAAGATGTGGAGTTTATGCCGACTCCAGACGCCACTCGGGGAGACAGAGCCACCATCCTGATAGAATCCATCGCCCCCGTTGCTAATCCCACCCGCCCCGTCAGCAACGAAAATCCCCTACTGCGTTCTGGATTGGCCCTAGCGGGGTTCAACGCTCGCACCAGTGCCGGAGAAGATGGCGTGCTCACCGCCCTAGAGGCCACCGGGCTAAACCTGCGCGGTACCCGCCTGGTGGTGCTGAGTGCCTGCGAAACCGGGGTGGGCCAGGTCGCTAATGGCGAAGGGGTCTATGGCTTGCGCCGCGCCTGGGTCATGGCCGGGGCCGAGAGCCAACTCATGAGCCTGTGGAAAGTGGACGACCTGGGCACCGCCGAACTGATGCAGCGCTACTACCAGCGATTACAAAACGACGAGGGTCGCAGCGAGGCTCTACGCCAGGTACAGCTTGAATTCATAGCCAATCCCACCTATCAACACCCCTACTACTGGGCCTCGTTTATGTTTTCTGGCCAATGGAGCCCGATGACCAATCCTTAATTCTGTACGGGCACACTGCGGTACGCCCCAACCTGAACTAACCATCTGTCTACTCCTATGTCCTACCGTTTGACGATTCGCAAAATCGACCAGAGCTGTTTGTTTGACCTTACCTGGGGCCAGGGGCAGCGACTAACGGGAAGTCTGCCATTCCCTTCAGCACTGCTGGGGTTATATGGCACTTGGCAGCGGGCCTACCTGGGCTACTACAAGCACGGACTGCGGGGCCGAGTGGGAATGGCCGGTCAGGTGGGGGCAGGGGAGGTAGACTGGCACAGCCAACTTAAGCAGGCCGAGGCGCGGATGCTCTCCGAGTTTCACACCTGGCTGAAGGATGGCCGGCTTTATGATGTGCGGGCTGAACTGGCCATGGCTTCCCAAACGGCGGAGCGCAACGGCACCGCCCTAGAGCTATTCATTGCCTGTGACCCCATAGACCTAGCCCGCCTGCCCTGGGAAACCTGGGAACTGGGCCAGCAAGTGCAGATCGTGCGTTCACCGCCGAATATCCGGGCAACTACCGTGAATCGTCAGGCTTTCCGGCGGGGTAAAGCTAGGGTGCTGGCCATTTTGGGCGACGAAACCGAGCTAAACTTTGCCGGTGAGCGCCATGCCCTAAATGCCCAAACTCGGCTATTGGAGACTCACTACCTGGGCTGGCATCCGGGGGAAGAGACCCACGACTTCAAGCAGCGGGTTAGCCGTACTATTGCCGATCCTCGTGGCTGGGATGTGTTGCTTTTTGCCGGACACAGCAACGAATCGGCCCTGCTGGATGGCCAGGTGGCGATTGCGCCCAATACCGCCCTATCGATCAAAGAACTGGCCCCCGCCTTGCAGGAAGCCCAGCGCCACGGACTTCAGTTTGCCCTGTTTAACTCATGCAGCGGGCTAGATATTGCCCAGGCGTTGATTAGCCTGGGGCTGAGCCAAGTGGCGATTATGCGGGAGCCGATCCATAACCAGGTGGCCCAAACTTTTTTGGTGCAGTTGTTGCAGCACCTCGCCCAGTTTGTCGATGTGCAGGAGGCCCTGCGTCAGGCCAGCGATTATCTCAAGGTGAAACAGGAACTCACCTATCCCTCGGCCTATCTAGTGCCGTCGCTGTTTCGCCATCCTGACTCGGTGCCCTACCGGATTCAGCCCGTGGGTTGGCGTGCCCTAGCCCGTCGCTGGCGACCCACCGCCTACGAGGCTATGACTGTAGGTGCGCTGTGCCTACTAAGTCTGGTGCCCTCAGTGCAGGATTGGCTGCTCGATCAGCGGGTTTTGGCCCAAGCTATCTATCGAGATCGCACCGGGCAAGTGGCCACTAATTCCCCTGCGCCCATTTTGCTAGTACAGATTGACCCTGACACCTTTACCCGGCTAGGCATCGACACCCCCAGGCCGATCAACCGCGCCCTCCTAGCCAACCTGATCACCGAGCTGAGTCATCGTCAGGCCGCTGTGATTGGGCTAGATTACATCCTCGACTTGCCCCAGCCCGACCATGACCCCGCTCTTAACCAAGCCTTGAGCCAAGCCGTTGAACAAACCCAAACCTGGCCCGTGTTGATCAGCAGCCGCAACCGCGACTTTTCCTGGACAACCCCCTACCCTACCGTGATCGACCCCGACCGAATTTTGCAGGGCAATGCGTTTATTCCCTTTCGCCATGTGTTGCCCCGCGAGGCCCATCCCGATGCCAAGATCCCCTTTAGCTATCAGTTAGCCACCGCCTGGATGCTTCACCAACGGGCCATGCGGGGCGAACCCAATGTGCCCCGTCCTAGCCTGAGCGGCCCTGTCCTGGAAACCCAAGTCCAGGCTTACCAGCGTGATACATCCCTGGGCTTATCCCCCTGGGCCGACGTGCATCCCCTCACCCGAATCTCCACCCGCTGGGGCCAGCACTGGCTGCAACCGCTGATCGACTTTTCCATTCCGCCCGCCCAGGTCTACCGCACCGTGCCCGCTTGGCAGCTCTTGGAAGACTCCGAAACAGCCCTGTTGCCCCTCACCCGCCTGGATGAAACCCTGGTGATGATCGTGCCGGGGTACTACGATGCGGCAGGCATTGGCCGTGAGGGCGACGATAACTTTCCTCAACCCCACGCCATTGGCTACTGGCGGGATCGCGCCGGACAACGCTTGCTGGACTTTACCGGCGGCGAAACCCACGCTTACCTCACCCACCATTTGATCCACAATCGTCTGGTGATTCCCCTCCCCGACCTGTGGCTGGTGCTGACGGCGGCGGCCCTCGGCAAAGCGCTGACTCTGTACCTCCGCCAACGCTCCCCCCGCCGGATGACCTTGGCGGCCTGTTTGGTAGCGGCCACCGTGGGCTATGGGGTGCTGGCGTTGCAGACCTATCTTGCGGCGGCGGTGCTGTTGCCCTGGCTGCTACCGTCGCTCACCCTGTGGCTTTATAGTTTACCCAAGCTCAAGGAGTCTTTCTATGAATAAGGCTAGATGGATAACAGCGGCTATCGGTGGTTTGGCAATGGCGGCCACTTTTCCCCCTTTTCCCTCGGCTGCCGCCGAAATTCGCAGCCAGTGGCTAAGCTGGGGTCGCTTTCGCACCTGGGTTGGCGGTGGCCCCCTGCAAGACACCAACCGAGGCCGAGACGGCGGGTCGCGGGGCAGTGGCCTTTGCCTAATTGCCCCTGGTGATGGTGAGACAATTTGGACGCTAGAACCCCTGCTGATCCTCCAGGGCGACCTCAACAGTACGACCCTTTACGTGGTGGATAACGAAGGCGCTGACGATGAAGATCTGGTCGATGGTCAAACTTCTGATGGTGGAGGAACCGAGCAGGCCGATCCCTTCTGGACGGCTCCTCTGACCCCGGATAAAACCTTTGTCGTTATCCAGCCCTACGGCGGCGACCCCCTGCAACCGGGCACCATCTACGAACAGCAAATCGAGGGGTTTGCCCTTGATGGCCGTGTATTTTCCAGCCGCCGTTTTCCCTTCCAGATTATGCCGGAGGGTGAAGAACGCGACCAAATTGCTACCGATCTGGCGCAGCTTGAAGCGGATCTCGTCCATGACGATCTGGATGCAGAAGCCATTGCCCTAGCCAAAGCCGAATTCTTCTTTGAACGCAACCTGAACGCTGATGCTCTGGGCCTGTTGTTCTCAGTAGATAAGCCTTCCATGGACTTGGCTAAGACCCGGCAAACCCTGGTAGAGGCTATTTGCGGCTAAGATTTCTGGGGATGAATCAGTGGTGAGGGGGCAAAGGTCAGTTCCTTAACAGCAATCACCCCCCTGCGGGTAGGGCCCCTTTACCTCACCTGTGCAGCGACGTTGGCCCGATTTTGACTTGGCTGAATCCCCAGTGCGCATCTATCGCCTCTAGCAACGACATCAGCGCCACTAACCCTCAGTGCTAGTGAGGGAGACTACTCCACAATTTCGAGGATGGTGGAAAAGGCGGCAATCGCTCGCGATTCAACCGCCGTGTTTCGGCTATCCACGCTTTCTAGCATCCCCGTGGCGTAGCTGCGAGAGAGGTTATCTACATCGCCCAGCAGGTCATCCAGCATATTGAGGTGATCGCCTGCACCGTCGCCAAAACGTACAGCGCCACGGGTGGGGTCGGTTCGCCCGTCTTGGCTGGCAATGGCTTGCATATTGCGGAGCAACCCCCGCAACGGTGCCTGACTCACAATGGTAAGGATTTCCAAAAAGCCCGAACCGCTGACCCGAAACTGCACCCCATCCTCGGCACGGGGCACCACTAGGGACTCACCGGGGGCGATTTGGGAGGCGAGGTCGGGGGCATCCCAGCGGGCGGGGTGCAGGGTAATAAAATTGCCGCTGCTGTCGATGATGAGACAGGCCACATAGACGGGGGTGCTTTCCTCATTGGTAATGCGAACATCAATCAGTTCTTGGGATTGGTAGGTGGCGGGGGCGAGTTGGGTGCGGACGCCTCCCTGGCCCCTAGATCCTCGGCTGGCAAAGGGTACTGTGCCGCCCCGACCACTGCGGGGGATAATCTCACCGCTGACGCGCAAATCGGATGAGAGTCCGGCCAGGGATTGCAGCACCTGGGCCGCCAGCAAGCCCCGCAGTCTGGGCCGCAGTCGTAGCACCGCCGTCGATGCAGTTTCGTTCACGGCTCCTCCAGAGGTACCCAGGACTACGGTGGATAAATCCGCTGAGTAGAGGGCGATGGAACCCACGGCAGGGAGATGTTCGGCAGGAATTCCAGCCTGACGCAGACGGGCTTGGGTGTCGGCATCGGTACGGGCCAGCACGTAGGCCACATTGCTCTGCTGATCCAGAGGCAGCACCGTGACGCGACTCTCGCCGTTGCTGGTGCTGAGGGCACTGGTGAGGGCGCTGTTTGCTACCTGCTGTTCGGTGGCCAGGGAGGAATCAATCCCGATCCGCAGCGAGGGAAGGCTGAGGGCGGCTACTTTTTCCCGCACCAGCAGCCCCGGACGGGCGTTTATGGATTCTACCGGACGGGCAATGCACCGCAGCCCCGTGCGAGACTCCAGCGAAACGTCACCAATCTCCTCGGATGTGATGGGGTCAATCAGGGCGTAGATACTGCCTGGTTGGGCGGTCTCGAGCGTGTGTTCCGACATCCCCCCCAGCCACAGTTCGATTTGGTTATCGATGACGCTGAGCACCGCGCCTTCGGCAAAGGGGGCCAGGGCATTAGCGAAGTACAACGGCTGAGCTAGGACATCACTGCCGGGAGCGGCCTCGAAAATGGGCACCTGGGTACCTCGGCTCTGGGCCGCGAGGCGGGTGCTGCGGACTAGGTTGATCTGCGTGGTGCGGGCAGGTTCCACCGCCGGAGATTGCCACAGATAGCTGGTCAGCAGATAGGTAAAGGCTCCGGCAAGTAAACCGTCGTCAAAGGGTAGTTCGTAGGCTTCTTGGTCACAACTGGCGGATCCGATGGCTATCCCCTTGGCGATGCCCTCGGATCGGCGACGGTTAAAGGTATCGAGTTCTAGACCCAAATCCTGCTTCCATTGGGCCTGCATCTCCAGTTCGGCCTCGCTGGGCCGGAGGATTCTCGTTCCATCGCTTTGGCGGACACTGGTGGCGGATCGCACCTGGGCATTGCCGCGAGTGCCCGCCCCCGAAAAACAACTATCTAGCACCATGCACACATGGTCGGTCTGGATGCGCTGGGTCAGCAAAAATAAGCTGCGGCCCATGATGTCGGTCACCACCCGCTCTGTGTCGCTGATGGAGGTGAAGGTGGCGTCTCCAGGAACAAGGGTGCCGTTGATGCCGTTGGGGTTGCTGTTGGGGCCGCACTGGCTCACCACAATCGGGTCGGGATCCACCACCCGCGACCCATGACCAGAATAGTGAAACACCACCACATCGCCAGGGCGAGCCTGGGCAATCAAGTGTTCCTCAAAGGCTTGCAGAATGTTGGCCCGCGTGGGCAGCAGGTCGGAGCCATCTTTGACCATCACAATATCACTGGGGTTGAAGCCGTAGCGATGCACCAATAGCTCATACTGCATCTCCACATCCTGAACGCAGCCGTTCAGATTGGGAATATTCGGGGCGCTGTATTGGTTAATGCCCACCAGCAGGGCCAGCTTGCGGGGGGTACTCTGGGCCAGGGCGCGGTTATACTGCTGGACCTGGCCCAAAAAGCCCGTCTGACTGAGGCCAATAGCCGCTAGGCTCGATCCGGCGGCCTGCAAAAAGTGACGACGTTTAATTTTGGGCATAGTCCATCTCCTAGGAAGGGGATCTAAGGTTGAGTGTGGGGTTGGTGATCGGTGCTTAAAGATTGGAGATTGGGAGGCCAACATGAGGCCAAATCGGCGTATGGAGAACGATAGCCCGATCTGGCTCAGCAATTACCGCTGGTACTGACGAATAAAGTCGATGATGGGCTGAATTTTGACCCCGTAGTTGACGATGCCCTGACTGGCGATGACTTCGCCTGTGGTGGGGTTGGTGGCGCGCTCCGTGCGCTCGGCAGAATTGAGACCCACAATTCGGTACTCACCATTGATGACCGCTATCATTGGTCCACCGGAGGATCCAGGGTAGGTATCGCAGTCGTGGATTAGACTACCCTCTACTTCACCCAGCACATTGCAACCTAGGTGAACGCCAGCGGTACGCCCCGGTGCCGTCGATGGAAAGTCACCAGAGTAGCCAGCGGTGATAATTTGGTCGCGGTGATGATGCACCAGATCACTCACAGAGAGAGCGGTCAAAGCCAGGGTACCGTAGGTATTTCCCAGGGGGCGATCCAGCTTGACAAAGGCCCAGTCCTGGGGATGGGGCGCTCGGTTGTCGTTGTAGAAGTCGGTGCCATAGATCAGGTCTACGGCATGGGCGATATGGCTAGGGTCGGCCACGCGGCCATCAATCATGTTGGGATGAAAGGTGATGTTTGGCTTGATTTCGCTCGTTTCGGGGTTAATCACGCAGTGGGCGTTGGTGAGTACAACGTCCGGGGCCACCAAGGTGCCACTACAGATCGTGATAGTAGTACTATCTATCGGGCTCTGTAGTCGCCCAATCGCCGACCAGGGATAGCTGCGACTGTCCATCGGTACCCGATTATCTGTCAGGCCAACGATACCCCGTCCTCCATCAGAATCCTGCGAAGTCGGATCCTGTGATTGCCTCATATTCACCGGAATATGAGGGCCAAGATTGGATGTTAGACCAAAGGCACGGATTTTATCGGCGGTGGTGCGCTGTACCTGGGTAAACGCTTCTGTCACCATAGAACTCGCATGAGCTGAAAGAGGGGTGATCATGCTAATCACCGGCAACGTCATACTAGTAGCGACTAGCCCAACTGCCATGAAAGACAATGGATAAGAAAAAGATACGTTAGAACAAAACAACTGCTTCACCCGAATCACACCTTCAGCGAGACAACAGTGTGATCTACATCTGACACTAGAGAACTTATACAGCCCGTCCCAGTTATTTCATGACACCCTCGAAGGTCATCTGTCACTTAGGAATCGGTCGGTACCGGCACGGGTGGGATACAACGACTACTTTCCTGCACGCACGATTAAGACAAGGGTTTGGGCGAGGTAACCACGCCAGAACGCCGGACGGTGGAATCATGAGGAAATGGAGGGGACAACTAAGACCTGGTTTCGCCCTCCGGCCTTGGCCTTGTAAAGCGCCGTATCAGCAGCCTTGAGCAAAGTTTCTGGAGTACTACCGTGGTTTGGAAAGGCCGCAACCCCAAAGGATGCCGTTAGCATTCCCAGACTCTGCCCCTGGTGGCGAGGGTGAAGGTGACTGAGGGCATGGCGCAGAGTTTCAGCCCGGGCAACGGTTTCGGCCAGGGTAGCCTCCGGTAAAATCACGGTCATCTCTTCCCCGCCATAGCGACAAACGATATCGGATTTGCGGACATTCTCCCGCAGCAGGTCGGCCACGAGTTGCAGCACAAAGTCGCCAACGTCGTGGCCAAAGGTATCATTTAAGCGCTTGAAGTGGTCAATATCCAGCATAATCACGCCAACGCTCTGCTGTTTGCGCTCGGCCCGCTCAACTTCCTGGGTGAAGGTTTCTTCGAGATAGCGGCGGTTATACAGCCCTGTCAAAGGGTCGCGGATACTTTGATGCTTCAGGGTTTCTTTCAGGTTGAGGTTCGCAACGGCCATACCAACCTGTTCCGCTAGGCTGTAAGCCAGTTGTTGTTTTGCATCATCTAGAACATCAGCATTTTTAGTAGCCAGATAAAACAAGCCAAGGGTTTCACCTTGAACAATCATGGGAATACAAAGGGTCGCTGCAAGGTCAGCTTCAGAGGGAATATGCTGACAGCGTAGACTAGGATAATCGGCCTCTACATGGTGAATTTGCCCCCGCCTTATTCCCCAGCATTCATGGGGAGACAAGTCCATCTGAAATGAAAAATATGGCCCAAAATGGCTCATATTCTCTAGTCGATCATGCGACTTACGGGCGATGAAAATATCCCCAGCACAATGGGGGAAAAGATCTTCCACTAAACTGGTAATGGTATAGCAGGCTTCTTCAACTGTCGCCGCTGCATGAAGAAAGTCACTGATCTCATTTAGCGTGACCATTTCGGCATGGCGTTGGGCTAGATCGGTCACCCGACTTTCGAGTTCATCATTCAGCTGATAGAGCTTCTGCTCAGACTGTTTGAGGGTTGTCACATTGCGGAAGGTAACGGCAAAACCATCCTCTAGTTTGACGGCAACCGCTTCAAAACAGGACTCAATACCATCATGGTTATAGTAAAACTCTCGCTGGTAGGGTTCTCCAGTTTCGACGGTGTGGACATAGCCTTGAAAGAGCCCTTCATCTTGGTTTCCGGGCATTTCCTCTAGCAGGCGTTTACCCATAAGATAACCCTCGGATCGACCAATCATTCGACAGGCCGCAGGATTGCTGAGAGTCCATTCAAAGTCAATAATTTTTCCTTCAAAGTTACGTACTGATTGGAAGGCCATAATGCCGTCTAGCGAACTATTTAGGACACTGCTAAGTTTTGCCTCTGAGACTTTTAAGGTCTCTTTGGTAGTGACTAATTCCGTAATATCGAGATAGCTTTCTACAATTCGAATGACCTGTCCCTGCTCATCTTTTATAGGGGTAGAACGGGTGAGAACATAGACAATAGAGCCATCTTTATGATGATATCGCTGAGTAGCACAAAACTGATCTACTTTGCCACTATTATAATCTTCTAAAAACTGCCAAGAATTTTCACGATCTGCCTGTAGAATCACAGAATTCCACATATCTCTGGAATCTTCAAGTTCGTCCTCTGAATAGCCGATCATGGACTTAAATTGAGGTGAAAAATAAATATTTTTGGTTATAAGATCCCAATCAGAAAAACTCCCTGATAAAACCTTAAGTACTAGATCAATTTGCTCCTTAGCTGTCTTTAGATCAAGCTCGAACTGACGTTGATCCGTAATGTCACGCACTGTAGAATAGATTAAATTTTCAATGTTAATAGAACGCCATTCTAGCCACCGATAGGAACCATCTTTACAACGATATCGATTTTTAAAATGGAGTGCGGTTTTCTGATTTCCTAGCCGATGAATAGCTTCCAGGGTAGCAGATAAGTCATCTGGATGGACATAGTCTAGGAAGCGAGACCCTTCAAGGTGATTGATGGAATACCCTAGAATATCTTGCCACTGCTGGCTAAGCCGATGGAAATATCCCTCTGTATCAGTAATACAAAGCAAATCTATGCTCGCGGTAAAGAACTGATCTAGTTCATGAGTTTTAGTATGCAGCTCTAGCTCTATTTCTTTTCGATCACTAATATCCTCTGCTACATAGGAAAATCGAGGTCGCCAATAACTACCAATACCAATAAACGAGACTACAACAGAGAGCCAAACTGTTTCTTCAGTTTCAGTTTTAGTATAAGCATATTCAAATCGTATAGGCTGGCCAGAAACTTGGCTTCTATGATAGTATTCGATCCAAGTTTTAATATGAGCTTCTGACATTCCCAAATCTCTAGACCACCGACCTTGAATGAAATCCACAGTGGTATTGAGAAAGGTAGCTGTAGCCTGATTGATAGACAGGTTAAAAATGTCATTCTGAGATAGCTCTACTATCCCCATCATTAGTGGCGAAGAGGTATAGAAACTTTGTAAAATGGCCGTCTGTTCCTGGAGCTCATGCTGGACTTGCCGTTGGTTGGTAATCTTGCGAGGATTAGCAAAAGATACATTAGGATAAGACAACTTTTGCATCAGAATCACAACTTCAGTGAGACAACAGTGTGATTTACGTCTGATACTAGGAAACTTATACAGCTCGGCCAGATGATTTCATGGGACTGATCAGAATTTTGTGTAAGCGGTCTAGAATCCCGATACTTGAGGAGACCGCACCCTGCTACGCAAGAAGACCGAACAGAACAGCATCGATGATATGTTGGACGACCTGTTGTTTGACTGCGAGGGGCCAGATTGGGGGATGGCACCGATTCGTGTAAAAATGGGCCACATCTCCTGAAACCTTTATAGGACAGCGGCTACAAGACTCAAAAATTCAGGATTTTGGCACTGGTCACGTCTCTTTACGGCGGCTGATGCACCTTAGCTAATCGGCGGGAAGCCTCGCGCTCTCCCGAAGGGGAGCGTCGGGATGAGAGCCAGGGGCGCTGAGGGGGTTCGATGCCCCCGAAGTGGACGAATCAGGGGAATCCTGCTGCTCAATGTACCGCTTCAGGACGGATACCGTGACCCCTCCGCAACTGGCGATGAAGTATGACTCATTCCAGAGCACCGACTTCCAATAGGCTTGGTCATAGCAGAAGAAAAATTCTGGTCGTTAGTAGGTCGATAAGATGAACTGTCCCATTTACGAGGCATGGTAATTTCCTCATCACAGAGCTGAAACAACGCAAATACGTTAGTTGTGTTTTCAACTGTCCCATTTAGGGTTTAATTTGGGACAGTCGTAGGCTGAGTCAGTTCAGACAGTGTCGGTAACTAGACCCCATGCTGTATAAGAGTTTCAGTCTTAACGACCAAAATTTTTCCGCTGCTAAAACTAAGCCATGGCCTGCTCAGACGGCACGACCAAGCAGCCCCCCAAGTTTTATCGGCAGGCCGAAGAGAAGCTAGCCAAGCTCCAGGCCAAGCGCGAACTGAGGCCCAAAGGGTCTAGGGCTCGTCGCAAGCTCAATGCCAAGATAGCTAAGCTACACCAGCGCATTGCCAGGCAGCGGCGGCAATGGCATTTTGAAACGGCTGGGGAGTTGGTCGCCAATGCTGATGTGATTTTTGTGGAGGATCTGCAAGTTGCCAGCATGACTCGTCGCTGCAAGCCCAAGACGGGTAAAGGCGACGAGTTTCTGCCCAACGGCCAGTCGGCCAAGTCTGGGCTAAACAAAAGTTTTGCTGATGCTGGGATAGCTGGGTTCCTGAACGAAATCCTTCCGTACAAAGCTGCAAACGCTGGGCGGTTGGTCGTGAAGGTTAACCCTGCTGGCACCTCCCAGCATTGTGCAATTTGCCTGAACCGAGTGCCCAAAGAGCTATCCGACCGCTGGCATGATTGCCCCCACTGTGGAGCGTCTATGCCGCGAGACGTGAACGCTGGGGTGCGCATCAAAAAAGTGGGCCTGGGACATCGGCTCACTATAAAACGCGAAGGTCGAAAGACTGGAGAAGCCCGCCCTCTACGCGAAGCGTGAGGGTCGGGAGCATGTCACGTTGGCGTAGAAACTGAATAAGTAGCCCAGGGCGAGACCTATATAGTGATGTTACCCACAGATTTAGGAGTATTACCCCCATGCGCTATGGCTTGAAATGGTTGACTTTGGTTGTGTTGACGGCTGCGCTGGCGCCCTTGGCTGATAATCCCGATTTTTTACACGGAAATGGGATGCTGGTGCCCGCTGCAATGGCCCAGAGTGCCGAGGAGTGTAAGGTGGAGGCTGATCGGCTCTTGGAGCAGGGCATTGAGCAGGCTAACGTCAGTCAGTTTCGGGAAGCACTTCAATCTTGGGAACAGGCGTTGGCGATTTACCGCGAGATCGGGGATCGCCAAGGGGAAGGCAGCGCGCTGGGCAGTTTGGGCATTGCTTACTCCTCTCTCGGTCAATATGAACGCGCCATTGACTTCTTTGAGCAACGTCTAGCGATAGCCCGCGAGATCGGGAATCGCGAATGGGAAGGCATCTCGCTGGACAGTTTGGGCAATGCTTACTTCTCTCTCGGTCAATATGAACGCGCCATTGACTTCTTTGAGCAATATCTAGCGATATCCCGCGAGATCGAGAATCGCTAAGGGGAAGGCCGCGCGCTGGGCAGTTTGGGCAGTGCTTACTTCTCTCTCGGTCAAGATGAACGCGCCATTGACTTCTACAGTCAGGCGCTGTCTATTTTTAGTGCCCTGGGTAATCGGGCTGAAGCGGGCCTCACCCTTAGCACCCTTGGCCGACTTCTCAACGCCCAAGCCCAGCCCGAACTGGCCATCGTCTTCCTCAAGGCCTCCGTTGATGTGCGCGAATCCATCCGGGGCGATATTCGCGGATTGGATACGGCTCTACAACAGTCTTTCACCGATACCGTTGCCGACGGCTACCGACTGCTAGCCGACCTGTTGCTGCAACAAAACCGCATCCTGGAAGCCCAGCGGGTGCTGGATTTGCTGAAGGTGCAGGAACTGGATGAGGCTTTGCGGGGTGTTCGCAGCACCAGCGACACTAACTGAATAAGTAGCCCAGTGCGAGACCTATATAGTGATGTTACCCACAGATTTAGGAGTATTACCCCCATGCGCTATGGCTTGAAATGGTTGACTTTGGTTGTGTTGACGGCTGCGCTGGTGCCCTTGGCTGATAATCCCGATTTTTTACACGGAAATGGGATGCTGGTGCCCGCTGCAATGGCCCAGAGTGCCGAGGAGCGTAAGGTGGAGGCTGATCGGCTCTTGGAGCAGGGCATTGAGCAGGCTAACGTCAGTCAGTTTCGGGAAGCACTTCAATCTTGGGAACAGGCGTTGGCGATTTACCGCGAGATCGGGGATCGCCGAGGGGAAGGCGGCGCGCTGGGCAATTTGGGCCTTGCTTACTTCTCTCTCGGTCAATATGAACGCGCCATTGACTTCCATGAGCAAAGTCTAGCGATTTACCGCGAGATCGGGGATCGCCAAGGGGAAGGCCGCGCGCTGGGCAATTTGGGCATTGCTTACTTCTCTCTCGGTCAATATGAACGCGCCATTGACTTCCATGAGCAAAGTCTAGCGATTTACCGCGAGATCGGGGATCGCCAAGGGGAAGGCGGCGCGCTGGGCAATTTGGGCATTGCTTACTTCTCTCTCGGTCAATATGAACGCGCCATTGACTTCCATGAGCAAAGTCTAGCGATTTACCGCGAGATCGGGGATCGCCAAGGGGAAGGCCGCGCGCTGGCCAGTTTGGGCCCTGCTTACGCCTCTCTCGGTCAAGATGAACGCGCCATTGACTTCTACAGTCAGGCGCTGTCTATTTTTAGTGCCCTGGGTAATCGGGCTGAAGCGGGCCACACCCTTAGCAACCTTGGCCGACTTCTCAACGCCCAAGCCCAGCCCGAACTGGCCATCGTCTTCCTCAAGGCCTCCGTTGATGTGCACGAATCCATCCGGGGCGATATTCGCGGATTGGATACGGCTCTACAACAGTCGTTCACCGATACCGTTGCCGACGGCTACCGACTGCTAGCCGACCTGTTGCTGCAACAAAACCGCATCCTGGAAGCCCAGCGGGTGCTGGATTTGCTGAAGGTGCAGGAACTGGATGAGGCTTTGCGGGGTGTTCGCAGCACCAGCGACACGAGCGGCGGCGTGGCCTTTTGGCAAATGGAAACTGACTTGCTGGCTCTCTATAACCAAGTGATCGCCGATGCCGACGAACTGACCCAACTGCAAGCCGCCGATTACGACAGCCTCAGCCCCGAACAGCAGCAGCGCCTTCAAGATCTGCGCCAGCGTAACGCCGATGTGCAAAGCCGATTTGTTGCCTTCCTCGACTTACCCGAAGTGCGGCAACTGCTGGCCCAAATTCGCCAGGAGACCGAGGGTCAAAACCTCGCCATCGAAAACCAGCACCGCGCGTTGCAAAACAACCTGCGCCGCCTGCCCCAAAAGACGGCCCTGCTCTATCCGTTGATTCTGCCCGACCGCCTAGAACTCGTCCTCGTGACCGCCGATAGCCCGCCCCTGCGTTATCCCATCGCCGTGGGTGGGGCCGAGCTAAATCGCGCCATTGTTGCTTTTGGCCAAGCGCTGAAAGATCCCCGCAGCGACATTCAACCCCTAGCCCAGCAGCTCTATGGTTGGCTGGTGGCCCCCCTGGAGGATGCCCTCGCCCAGGCGGGCATTGAATCCCTGCTCTATGCGCCGGATGGTGCCCTGCGCTATGTGCCCCTAGCAGCGTTGTACGATGGCGACCAGTATTTGGCTCAACGCTTCAGCCTCAGCCACATCACAGCGGTTTCGCTGTCTAACTTTGACCAAGTGCCCGACCCGGCCCAGCGACGACTGCTGGCAGCGGCCTGTGCCGAATGCAGCTTTACGGTGAATGTGGGAGATCGGGCCTTTGTCTTTGAGGATTTGCCCTTCACCGAACCCGAAGTCAAAGCCTTGGCCGAACAGATTCCTAACACCCGCGTGCTGCTGAACCAGGGCTTTAGCCGTCAGGAATTGGAAAATCGTTTGGGCAGCTACAGCATCATTCACCTGGCCACCCACGGCGCGGTGGTGGAAAATGCCCCGCGTCAGTCTTTTGTGGTGCTGGGCAGCGGCGAACACGTCACCCTGGAGGACATTCGCCAAAGCTGGAACCTCAATGCCGAGTTGGTAGTGCTGAGCGCCTGCGAGACGGCGGTGGGCAGTGCGGAACTGGGCAGCGGCGTGGAAATTCTGGGCCTGGGCTACCAAATTCAGGATGCCGGAGCGCTGGGGGTGTTGGCCTCGCTGTGGCAGGTGAGCGACCAAGGCACCCAGGTGTTGATGGGGGCGTTTTACAATGCCCTGGGCCAGGGCATGAGCAAGGCCGAGGCCTTGCAGGTGGCTCAGAACGCACTGATTACGGACGATTTTTCGGCGGTGGGGAGGCCACGGGCCACAATAGATGTGATTGATACGGCCACAGGCCAACCGCTACAGGCGAGTGAATCCAGCGACTCTTTGGCTCACCCCTACTTTTGGGCACCGTTTATCCTCATTGGCAACAGTCTGTAGTAGGTCATGCTCTAGGAGGTGTCAAAGCCCTCGGCCTTCAACGCCTTGTAAACGGTGGATTTAGGCAGGTTTCGGGCTTTGCAATATGCGGAAAGGGAAAGGTTACTCATGGTTGGAAACGGGTTAGAAACGTTGAAAAAACTGGGCAGGGAACAAAATCAGGCGTTCCCAGCAGCCGCCCCCTAGTTTTGGCAATGGTCACAGGGCGTTCACTGCTGAATATGGTTATAGCATAAATTTATGTAGGTAGCATATAATTAGTGCATAAGGCATTAACATAAATTCGGCCACTCGTTTATTGAGGCGATACAATCCATGCAAAACCAAGCGGTAAGCATGACTAAGCGGCTAACAATTTCGATTGAGGACGATGTTTACGATGTCCTCGAAAAGTGGGCAGACGAGGAAGTGAGAACCCTTGCCAACCTGGCAGCGGCTATCGTCACCCTTGAGGCCCGTAAACGTGCAGCCACCGCAAGTGAGGGCAGCAAATAATGGCGAACCCAGATGCAACCTTTTCCATGCTTGAGGCCATGTCGGCCCGGTTGGAAATTGTTACCCGGTCATTAGAGCGCACGGCTGAGGCTGTCGAAGCCAACAGTGCCCAGGTGGCCAGCCTAAGTGAGTCCATCACCCGGCTAGAAATTCAGATTGAGAATGGCTTTGGCCGCATCGAAAACCTGATCCAGCAGCAGCTAGAGCTAAGCCGCCAGCAGCACGAAACCGCCCAGATGCAGGGGCGGCATATCGAGCGGTTGATGGGGGTAGTAGAGACTCTGATCCAGAGCAGGGCAGCTTGAGCCACAGCCGAACCCGGCTCCGGTACCGGGCCTGGTGGCCGGTTGATCGGAATCGGGGTGCGGATCTACAATTTGGCGATTTGAAGACTAAGGAGGTGAAAACGATGTGACGCGATTACCCCCAAACAGCAAAAACGACAGCTCTCCCGCCAAGAAGCTGCTGCCGTCTGCTTAAACCACCGAGAACCGGGGTTAGAAATGATTCAGCAATATTATATCTAACCCCAGATCTGGCCGCAACCCCTTGGCCGCTCTGGGAATGATCCAACAACTATCGCTCTCGATAGAATGTTGATGCCTAGCCAGGTTGGCTGGGATGCCATGGATCATTCACGGAAGCCCGCAACCCTACGAAAGAGGCTTTGCCGTGGATACGTTTAATCTTTCAATCGCGAACCGCCACCGGGGCCAGATCTCGGCCGGGTGCAGTTCTGCGTAGTGAAAAGCCCCCTCCGGTTACCAGCCGGAGAGGGCTTCATTTTTTCTGATTTTTAGGGGCCGCCTTGCAAGTTAGCCCACTGTCAATCTCATCAAGAAAGCAATGAATCATTCAGATTATATCGAAAGCTCACAGCTACAACCCGTCCCCGGCCCAGAAATCCGGCCAGACCGGCAGGAACCGGGGCCGGTACCCAGGGATTTGATACCCAGGGAGTGGCTGGAGAACAAACGCCTGCCGGATGTCCTGGCCCATGGCATCGTCGTCATGGCGGCTGGGCCAACAGGGCTGTGCTTCCTCACGGCTCTGCACTACTGGATGCCGCGCAGCAAAAATATCTACGACGGGAAGATATGGGTCTATAACACCCTGGAAAAGTGGTGTGGGTACACTGGCCTGCCCATTGGAACCCTTCGGAGAACGATTGATGCCTTAGTTAATGCGGGCATCGTCGAAACCTGGCGACCAAACAGACGGCAACCGGTTCGATACACCCTCAACTATCCAAAACTGAGGGAACTAGCCAAGGCCGAATTGATAAAGGCGGGGTACTGGCCAAACTCTGAGTGTGATCAGATTGATCACACTCAAACTGCCGAGTCTGATCAGATTAATCACACTCAGTCTGATCAGATTGATCACACTCAAACTGCTGAGTCTGATCAGATTAATCACACTCAAACTGCCGAGTCTGATCAAAATGGGCAGACTATACAGGAAACTAACTATTCACAGGAAAACAACAATTCACAGGAAACCACCACCAGATCCGGAGGGGGTGGGGAAGTTGATTTTGATTTTTTAGAGAGTGAGCCAAGGGAAACTAAACCTGATCAAGGAACTGGACAGGCCCAGGTAATCCATATCGAAACAGAATCCACTTCCCTGTCTAGCGAGAAAGATCGAACTGGCACCACAGCAGATCGAGGATCGGAGACTTACAGTTCCGCCGCGCCGTCGCGTGTTGCGTCGCGCCAGTCGTATTGTGAGACAATCCAGGCCCGGATACTGGCCCAGGCTGAGCAGAAGTTTGGGGAGGCGCTAGGGATTAAGAATCAATTTTTGGGCACCGACCCGGCCATCCTGGCTCTGGCTTTGGATGAGACCAAGGCTGCTATCAGCGCACACCAGATCCAAAAATCCGAGATGGGGCATTTTATCTCCCGTATCCGGCACTGGCTGGCCAATCCAGAAGAATTCCAGTCCCACCCCGACATTCGGGGCCGGAGCCGGGCACTGGCCAGCATTGCGGCATTCCACGAATTTTTTGGGTGGAAAACGGAACAAACCAGCCCTGACTGGCCCGGAGCCGGTGGGTTGGTGGCGGAACTGGATCTGAGAAGTGCGAAGCGCTACCTGGACTGGTTGATCGGGCGGGCCAGGGGGCTGGTGCGGGACGAGAATCTGAGGATTGGCGAAGATCCCTTTGAGCCGTCCCCGGATTTCCCCCAGCCCCAGACCCGGTACACGGCATTCTCAATGATTGTGGAAGCCGGATTTTATCGAGACTACATGGCCTGGGCCGCCACCCGGCCCGATTATGGCAGCCCGGAGCATACGGCCTTGATAGAGGAAAAGGAACTGGCCCGTCAAGCGGGGCTGGCCCAGATACGGGCGGTTACGGAGCAGATTTATGCGGCCCAGGTCATGACCCAGCGGGTGGTAACCCAGCGGGTGGAGGTGTAGCCATGGAACTTCCAGAACGACAGATTTGGCGCGGCATGATCCACCGCTGCCACACCCCGATCAGCTCCGGCTACCCGGCCTACAGTTGCCGCAGCCCTCGTATCACCCTATGGGGCGAGAATCGGCCCCTGGGCCACTGGTGCGAGGGGCTGGCCCTGTATCCCTACCACCCTCCAAGCCCATCAACGCGCCGCCATCGCATCTCTCTGTTACAACATCGGGCCTGCCCAGTTTGGCCGCAGTGATGCCCTAGTCCATGCCAGCGCCGGGAACCATGCCCAGGCCGCTGCGATGGACTAGGGCAGGGGGTAAGCGCCTGCAAGGGCTGGTCAACCGCAGGGCCAAGGAAAGGTCGGTTGACGCGGGAAGGGGATAACCGATGAAGCTGACCTACGAGGAACGTCTAGCCTCTGCCCAGAACGACCTGCTGAAAATCGCCTCCCGTATCGCTGCACTGGAGGCCAGCCGACGGGCCAAGGGTGGGCCACTGATGAACGTGCCCAGAGACCAAAACCGCCGTGTCAATGCCCTATTAGAGCAGTTGAACCAATGAACAAAACCTCCAGATCAGCCCCAGCGCTTTCATCTCATCGGTAGTCAATCTAAACGGCTGTGAGGGTAGATGAATAGCCTCTTATCAAGGTTGAGTTTTCCACCAGTTTTTAGCCTTTTCTGTCCGTTCCCTGCTAGTTAACTGGCTATAGGTGCGGTCAGCCTCCTTAACCGAGTGCCCCATCATTTCTGCCAAGGCTTCATCCTGATTGCGATTGCCATACTTCCGTTGCCAGGTAATCGCAATTCGTCGAAAGTCGTGGGGCGATGTTCGTTTTGGATCACCATACAAAACGCCTGTCGCGGTGTACATCGTATGAGTTACGATTTCGCTAAGCTTAACCCCATCATAGGGTTGTCCGAGCTTTTGGCCAGATTTTGAACTTACATGAATAAAAACTCTTTGATGCTCCGTTGAGATTTTAGGCCGCCAAACATTCAGCCATTCATCCAAATCAGCCGTTAGGTGAGCAGGTAAAGCAAACTCCCGATCCTTGCCCGTTTTGCTACCTGTTTTATGATCTTCGGGCCGAAGCCGCAGCACATACCCATCCTCCTCTCGAAAAAGTGTTTTGCCCAGTTCTAGGTCTCTAAGTTCTCGCTGTCTAATTGGACAGTAGGTTAGAATAGCTACCACTAAGTATCGCAGCCAACTCAGCATAATGGCTTCATCTGAGCGCTTGCGACCAGCATAATTCTTTCCCTGACCTTTTCTGAAGGCAGTTCTCTGAGGTGCGCAACATTTACGCAGATATTTTACTACGTCAGTGCATTGCTCAAAGGTCACTAATTTTTCCTCAAGCATCTCCTTAGATGTGGTGCGTCTAGGTTCCCTCTCCCGCTTATGGGCAATTTCCAGCAGCAGAGCACGAATATCCTCAATTTCCTGGATATCTCGGTACTTTGCGAGTTTCGAGTGCTTGTAATGTTTCCACTTCGCAACGTTTAGTGCAGCCGCCCCAACGAGAGTTGCCCAACCATACCCATTCTTTCGGTCGTTAATACCCCAGGCGATAAATTCATCCAACCAGTCTCTATCAGCCATCATGTCTAACTTTAGTTCATCCAAAGGAACATCCTGAAATCGGTGCATCCATCCAAAGAAATACCGAATTGAGTTCCTGTAAGTTTGGAATGTGACTTCCCGGAGGGGCCGGTCTTTACGTTTGGGAATCTCCGGCGCGGTTAGAAAACGATGGAGCTGTTCTAACTGATTTTTCAGGGTATCAGAGAACTCCTCATCCCTGAGTCCATAGGGATTCGCAGAGAATTGGCGTCGTTTGCCTTTTCGCTCTCTCCCTAGATTGTATCCAGCCCACATTCGGGGGGTGAGCTTACCATCGTAAGTGCCGACGGCATCGTGATACCAATCTTCTTCCCTTGCCCAATCCAGGAAACGCTTCAGGGCCGACTTGTAATTCGCTAAGGTTCCTTCGCCTACCCCAGCATTACTGGAAGCCTGTATAAGGAAAGACTCAGCATCTGTGAGATCTCGAAACTTCGTATCTTTTAGCGCGGAAACAAACCCTTCCCGCTTTTTCAGGAATTCGGGCGTAAATCCGTAATTTGGTAATATATATTTCCGCAAGGTAGTCTTTAGGTTTCCCAAAAGCTTCGGGTTTGACCTCACCATTACCGATTCATCGAATAGACTTAAAACATCGAACAAGGAAACAGGTACGTAATCAGTCATTGTCTTGAGTATTAAAAACGCAACTTCTCTCCATTATAACTGGCTCTTATATCCGCTAGAAATCATATACCTAATAATACCCAACGTCTTCAAGATGTTTGAAGAATAACGGTTGTAGACTTCATCGGAAAGTGGGGATTAGGATTTTAGGAATCTGAATCCTATGCCTTTAGAGCCTGTCATCAATCAATCGCTGATAGCCCAGAAATTAATGGTTACAGCCCCTAGCCTGCTTCCCATAATCGAGCGTGGCAAGGCTTGTCCTAGAAGTCTGGTAGTTCAGCCATCCCTAACGATCCACTACGCCAAAGATTGAACATGGCTCTATCCATCAGCCAAATCAGAGAACGCGCCCGCGCCGCCCTGGCGGCCCAACCGGCACCGGAGCCTGTCCCCTCCAGACTGGGCCTGACTTGGGGGCGATCATCCAGCAGCAGCTAGACCAGCTCCAACAAGCCATGCTGGCCCCACCCTCTCGATCTCACCCTGCTGGTCGGAGAAGGAACCCCCGGCTCCCTCCCGGCAGGCCCAGGCGGGGGTTGCGCGATTACCCCTTCTGCAATCTGGCCGACGCATCCCCGCACCCCACCCAGGCCGATCTGGAGCAGGCATCCGGCCAGGTGCTCCGGCTGTACCAGGATGGCGGGGGTAAGCTCAGGCGGCACCAGGAGGCCCAGGAACAGGCCGATATTGATTACGAGGTACAAACGGCCCGGAGCCGGTGCAGGGGCAGGCGCAGGAGGATAGGCAGGATGGCCAGAACCTGGACGGCTGAGCAGCGGGAAGCGCAGCGGCGGTGGTGTCTGGAAACTCAGCCATGGAAATGGTCAACAGGGCCAACCAGTGAGGAAGGGAAATTGATTTCCTCCATGAACGGGTTACGCCATGCTCTGTACTGCCAGCGGAACAAAATCGTCAGGGTACTTGCCACCTGGCTATTGCAGGCCCAAATAATCGATCTACCTAGCTTCAATCGAGCTGCTGGGGCTGTGCATTGCGCTGCATTGCGCAAAAGTTAAAAATTTAGGGTGCCAGTGTGATTCTGGCAGATGGATAGGTAATCTAGGTGAAGTGAATCTCCCTAACTTTGGGTGCTACTGAGTTTGAAGCATTCCTAAGTGATGTGAGGTCGTCGTTCCCAGTGGTCGTTGTTCCTGTAAATCAAAGATAGTGATGCACCCCCCAGTGCGCTGTGTTGCTGCGGGATTTTTGGTGCTTCTGAACAGAGAAGCGACACCAGCAGGCTTGAGATGACTACTAACTTCCAATCGGTGATGACAGGGACTCCAGAGGAGCGGGTTGAAGCCCTCCAGCAGCTCCTTGGCTATCCCCTCAATCAGGGTGATCCTGAGAAGAACCTGTTTTGGTATCTATGCCCTGGTGCTCGTGAAGACGCCGCCAGCGAAACCCGGCCTGTGGCGGTGGGATTTACTCATACGGTTATGGCTTTCTTAGGTGGATGTTTGGCGATCTGGCCCTCCAGTGCGCCAAATTCAATCAGGTGCTTAAACTTTTGAAGCCTTCTCAAAGTTTTCCAGACATATCAAGATTGGTAACGGATGATACAGGTAAGCCTGTCCAGGTTGGCGCTCCTCTAAAGGCAGTTTATGCACGTAACTGACTACCACGCTAAATACTTCGCCCATGAGCTGACCCGGCGGTTTTCGTCGGATCGCCTGGAGAAGCTAGCAGTTACCTTTGCTGGAGCACAGGTAGACATCAATCCCCACCAGGTGGATGTGGCCCTGTTTGCCTTTCAGTCGCCGTTGTCGAAGGGAGCGCTGCTGGCCGATGAGGTGGGTTTGGGCAAAACTATTGAAGCGGGGCTGGTGATCGCTCAGAAGTGGGCTGAGCGTGCCCGTCGTATTCTGGTCATTACTCCGGCCAACCTGCGTAAACAGTGGCTGCAAGAGCTAACAGAGAAGTTCTTTCTGCCCTGCAAGATTTTAGAGAGCAAACTGTACAACGCCGAGGTCAAAGCTGGGGTGGCCAACCCCTTTGATACCCAGGAGGCTGTCTTGCTCTGCTCTTACCAGTTTGCCCGTGGCAAGGAGACAGAGGTTAGAGGGGTGCCTTGGGATCTGGTGGTGATTGATGAGGCTCACCGCCTGCGGAATGTGTACAAGCCCAACAATGTGATTGCTAAGACCATCAAACGATCCCTGGATGGCCGCCACCCCCCTGCAAAACTCCTTGCTGGAGCTGTACGGCCTAGTCAGCTTGATTGATGATCGTGCCTTTGGAGACTTGAAAAGCTTTCGAGAGCAGTTCTCTAGTCTCAATCAAGAGTACAAGTTTCAAATTTTGAAGGAACGGCTGAAGCCCCTGTGCCATCGCACTCTGCGGCGACAGGTGACGGCCTATGTGCCCTTTACCCAGCGCCACGCCCTACTGGAAGAATTTACCCCCGCAGAGAGCGAGGATCAGCTCTATCACCTGGTGTCGGAGTATTTGCAGCGGGAAAACCTACAGGCGCTTCCGGCAGGGCAGCGCTCGCTGATCACACTGGTGCTCCGTAAGTTGTTGGCCTCTTCGACCTTTGCCATTGCGGGTGCCCTGACCACGATGGTGAATCGGCTCAAAGCTAAATTAAATCGACCCCAGGCCACGGACGATCTGGCTGAGGATCTGGATCAAGATTATGAAGCGCTGGAGACGACGGCAGAAGAGTGGTCGGAGGAGGCTGACCTACCGCCACCGACCACCCAGGAGATAGCGGCCCTAGAGCGGGAAATTGCCGAACTCGATGCCTTTGCGGCCCTGGCCCTATCGATTGAGCAAAATGCTAAGGGATTGGCCTTGCTGAAAGCCCTGGGGGTGGCCTTTGCCGAAACCAAACGCCTGGGCGGGGCACAAAAGGCGATCATTTTTACCGAGTCTCGCCGTACCCAAGACTACCTGCTGCGGCTGCTGGGCGATAGCCCCTGGAGCGAGGGCATCGTACTCTTTAACGGCTCCAATACCGATGAAGGGTCAAAGCAAATCTATGCTGACTGGCTGCAACGGCACCGGGGGTCTGACCGGATAACAGGGTCTAAAACGGCGGATATGCGTTCGGCCCTGGTGGACTATTTTCGGGAACAGGGGCAGATTATGATCGCCACCGAGGCAGGGGCGGAGGGCATTAACCTGCAATTTTGCTCGCTGATTATTAACTACGACCTGCCCTGGAACCCCCAGCGCATTGAGCAACGTATTGGCCGCTGCCATCGCTATGGGCAAAAGCACGATGTGGTGGTAGTCAATTTTCTCAACACCAAAAATGAAGCAGATAAGCGAGTGTATGAGCTGCTTTCGGAGAAATTCAAGCTGTTTGAGGGGGTGTTTGGTACCAGCGATGAGGTGCTGGGGGCCATCGAGTCGGGGGTCGATTTTGAAAAACGCATTGCCGATATCTACCAGCGCTGCCGCCAGCCGCAGGAGATTGCCGCCGCCTTTGACCAACTTCAGCAGGAGTTGAGCTATGAAATCAAAGCGGCGATGAGCGATACCCGCCGCAAGCTGCTGGAAAATTTTGATGACGAGGTGCGCGAAAAGCTCAAAATTCGGGATCACGACTCGAAGGTGATGCTCACCCAGTTTGAGCAACGGCTGATGCAGCTTACCCGCCATGAACTGGACGGCAAGGCCGATTTCTTTAACAATGTGGCTTTTGACCTGTACCAACGGCCAGCCGGGGCGGCGGATACCATACCTTTGGGGCGATACGAACTGCCGAGGCAGTCGGGGGATGCCATTACCTATCGGCTGGGGCACCCGTTGGCTGATGTGGTGATTGCCCAGGCTAAGCAGCGTCCGTTACCCCCGGCGACAGTGGCCTTTGACTATGCCGCCCACGATGGCAAGGTGAGCATTTTGGAGCCGCTGTTGGGTCAGCAGGGGGCGCTGGCGTTGTCGCTGTTGCGGGTAGAGGCGCTGGATCAGGTGGAAGAGTATTTGATTTTTGCGGCGATGACCGAGGATGGAGAACCGCTGGATCAGCAGCAGGCTCAGCGGTTGCTGTCGTTGCCGGGGCGAGTGGTGAAGTCGGGGATAACCCTATCGTCGGAGCTGTTGGAGCAGCTTTTCCAACTCACCCAGCAGCAGGAAACGGCCATCCAGCAAACCATTGCGGAACGGAATGCGGCTTTTTTTGAGGCGGAGGCGGAGAAGCTGGATGCTTGGGCGGATGACCTGAAGGTGGTGCTGGAGCGGGAAATTAAGGATATTGATCGACAAATTAAGGAGGCTAAGCGGGCGGCAACGGCGGCATTGACCCTGGAGGAGAAGTTGGCGGGGCAGAAGCAGGTGAAGGAGTTGGAGAAGTTGCGGAATCAGAAGCGGAGATCGTTGTTTGACGCTCAGGATGAGGTGGATGAGCAGCGGGATCGGTTGATTGCTCAGATTGAAGGCAAGCTGGAGCAGGAGAGTGCGCTTCAGCCATTGTTTACGATTCGATGGAGCCTGGGATAGGCTGAAGGCATAGGGCTTGGGAAAGAGCAATGGCGGGACAAGTGGTAGGCATACAACCCAATGTGCTCAGGTGGGCCAGAACTAGAGCAGGCTATTCTGTGGAGGACATAGCCAATAAGCTCAAGCGGGATCCGGCTGAGGTTAAGGCATGGGAAGCCGGGGAAGCAGCCCCCACCTACGCCCAACTCGAAAAATTAGCCTATGACCTATATAAGCGGCCTCTGGCCCTATTTTTCCTGCCAGAGCCACCCCAGGAGGCAGACGTTAAGCAGGAGTTTCGTACCCTGCCCAATTCTGAGTTAGATCAACTGCTGCCAAATACTCGGTATTTATTGCGTTTGGGGCAGGCCTTTCAGCTATCGCTCAAGGAATTGACCGAGGGCATAAACCCCTTTGACCACAAAATTTTCAAAGAGATCAAGCTAACTGATGCTGCCCAAATATCTTCGGTAGCGCAGAGGGTGCGAGAGTATCTTGCTATTGATATTGAAACTCAGGTGGCTTGGGGTTCTAATGATGAAGCACTAAAGGTGTGGCGCAACGCTGTAGAGAGTGCTGGAGTATTTGTGTTTAAGCAATCGTTCAAGCAAAAGTCCATATCGGGATTTTGCTTAATGGATGCTGAGTTTCCAATTATTTTTATCAACAACGGCACTTCCAAAACTAGACAAATTTTCACCCTTTTTCATGAACTTGCTCACTTATTTGTTGGGGTTAACTCTATTTCTAAAGTGGACGACTCTTATATTGATGATCTGCCTAGTATAGAAAAGAAGGTTGAACAGATTTGTAATGCCTTAGCGGCTGAAATTTTAGTGCCATCAAAGGATTTGTTGAAGCAGGTTGAAAAGCTTAGTTGTTTAGATGATGAATCCATTCAGACTCTGGCAAATCGCTATCGAGTGAGCCGGGAGGTAATTTTACGCCGATCTCTAGATTCGGGAACTATTAGCCAGACAGAGTATAGTACCAGAGTGAGCCAATGGGCATCAGAGAATGGGGCAATTTCAAAAGCTTCGCCAGGGGGGAGTTACTACGCAACTCAAGCGATCTATCTGGGAGACAATTATCTCAGATTAGTATTTGGCAAGTACTATCAAGGAAAAATTGACCTTGATCAAGTTGCGGAACATCTGGGTATAAAAACTAAAAATGTTGCCGCCCTAGAAGCTCAATTTGCAGGCAGAGGCTCGGCAGCGTGATGTACGTGTTTGATACCAATTCGCTCAGCGTTTTGAAGAATTTTTACCCTGCAAATTTTCCAAGTTTTTGGCAGCAGTGGGATGAGCTAGTGGGTAATGGGATGATTACTTCTGTACGGGAAGTAAAGCGAGAACTGGATAATCGAGACAGCAACGACTTTTTGCAAGCTTGGATAAAGCAGAACAAAGCGATATTTTCTACTCCATCTTCGGAAGAGTTGATGGTTGTGCAGCAAATTTTGGCTATTCCGCATTTTCAGCCCCTGATTGGCACCCAAGCGACGCTGAGAGGAACCCCGGTAGCTGATCCATTTGTTGTGGCGGCGGCTAAAGTTAAGGAGGGAGTAGTCATAACGGAAGAACGGCTAAAACCTAATGCGGCTAAAATCCCTAATGTTTGTGAATACTTTAAAGTTCCTTGCACAAATTTAGAAGGGTTTATGAGTCAGCAAAACTGGAGTTTCTAAATCCTATGGCCCCCAAGCAAAAGCTAGAACTAACCTGGATTGGCAAAGAGCACCGGCCCAAGCTGGAGCCGCGCATTTTGCTGGAAGACCCAGATAAGTCGTACCATGCCGCGCACCGGGTGACGGAGAATGACCTGTTTGATAACCGGCTGATTTTTGGCGACAACCTGCTGGCGCTGAAGGCGTTAGAAGCTGAGTTTACGGGCAAGGTGAAGTGTGTCTACATTGACCCGCCCTACAACACGGGGAGTGCCTTTACTCACTATGACGATGGCCTGGAGCACTCGATATGGCTGTCAATGATGCGAGACAGGCTAGAAATAATTCGAAAACTATTACATCCCATAGACGGATCAATCTGGGTTTCGATAGATGACTATGAAGCGCCCTACCTAAGAATTTTACTGGATGAAATATTTGGCCGAAATTGCTTTATTGCTTCAAATGTATGGCAAAAACGTTATTCAAGAGAAAACCGTGAAGCGATTGGTGATGTTCATGAATATGTAATAATTTATGCTAACGATCCTATCCGATTCAAAGCCATACGAAATAAAGTTCCACCTACACCGGAACAGACTAAAGTATATCGAAATCCTAATAAAGATCCTCGCGGCCCTTGGCGTCCTATTCCAATGACAGCTCAAGAAGGACATGCAACAAAAGAACAATTTTATGAAATCGTTTCGCCGTCAGGGAAAATATTTACTCCTCCTAAAGGTAGATGCTGGGGACTTAGCAAGGCAACTTTTGAAAAGTTGCGGGAACAAGGGCGAATTTACTTTGGAAAAAATGGGGATTCACAGCCTAACGTTATTCGATACTTATCAGAAATCGAAGGCTTTGTACCCTGGACATGGTGGCCGCATGAAGAGGTTGGACATACAGATGAATCAAAAAAAGAGATTCATGCACTTTTTGGGAAAGTTGATGCTTTTGATACACCAAAACCAGAGCGTTTATTAAAACGAGTCTTAGAAATAGCCACCAACCCCGGCGATCTCATCCTCGATTCCTTTGCAGGTTCCGGCACCACGGGCGCAGTGGCCCACAAAATGGGGCGGCGGTGGATCATGATCGAACTCGGCGACCATTGCCACACCCACATCATTCCCCGTCTGCAAAAAGTCATCGACGGCACCGACCCCGGTGGCGTTACCCAGGCCGTCAACTGGCAAGGCGGCGGCGGCTTTCGCTACTACAAACTTGCCCCCTCCCTGCTCAAAAAAGACAAATGGGGCAACTGGGTCATCAACCCCGACTACCACGCCGAAATGCTCACCGAAGCCCTCTGCAAGCTCGAAGGCTTCACCTATGCCCCCTCCAATACCCTCTACTGGCAGCAGGGCTACTCCACCGAGCGCGACTTTATCTACGTCACCACCCAAAACCTCAGCCACGCCCAACTCGCCCAGCTTTCTGATGAAGTTGGCACAGACCGTACCCTGCTGGTACTCTGCATGGCCTTTCGCGGGAAGCCCGACTTTGCCAACCTCACCATCAAAAAAATCCCCAAACACGTCCTCCACCGCTGCGAATGGGATCACGACGACTACAGCCTCAAAGTCGAAAACCTCCCCCAGGCACCCCCCAAGCCCGGACAAATGGAGTTGGAGCTATGAGTATGAAGGCGATGGTGGGCCGTGCCCACCCTACGGAGGTGAGCGGCAATGGCTAGGGATTTATTTCATAATCAAGTTAAAACAGCCTTGATCAAAGAGGGCTGGACGATCACCCACGATCCTTACTCCATCAAAATCAGTGAGGCCATTAAGATACAGATAGACCTAGGAGCAGAAAGCACCATTGCGGCCCAGCGTGACCAGGAAAAAATTGCCGTAGAAATCAAAAGCTTTATTGCCGACTCAGATATCAGCGAATTTCATGGGGCGTTAGGGCAATATCTCAATTATCTCCAAGCCTTAGAACTAAAAGATCCAGCAAGAATCTTATACCTGGCTGTTCCTATAGATACCTATTCTGAGTTCTTCAAGATTCCATTTATTCAGATGTCGCTCAAAAGGTATGCGGTAAATCTAATTGTTTATAACCCAATTAAGGAGGAAATTGAACAATGGATAAAATTCAACAATACCGAAAACTAATTAAAGATTTTTTGCAAGAACAAGCCCACCCCTACAACCACTCCCAGGACGTTGAGCCTAGTATTATCTGTGACACCGAAAATGATCATTACCAACTCGCCTACATTGGCTGGGAAGACCAACGGCGTATTTTTGGAATCATCCTACACTTTGATATCAAAGACGGCAAAATCTGGATTCAATACAACGGCACTGAACTATCTATTGCTGAGATGTTGACGGAAAAGGGTGTACCAAAAGAGGATATCGTCATCGGTTTTCATTCACCTTTCAAACGCCAATTCGATGGCTATGCCGTGGCCTAACATGAGCACCAAATCACCTTTAGGATAAATCCATGACTCAGACCTTAACCATCCAGATTCCAGAAAATCTATATATTCCTTTGCAGACCTTGGCTCAGCAAGCTGGTAAAACGCCAGAAGAGTTTGCGTTATTGTGGCTAACAGCCGCTATTCAGCAGTTTGAAGATGACCCAGTAGAAGCCTTTATCGGCTCCGTTGATAGTGGTATACCGAATTGGACACAGGAAAGTGACCATTATTTAGGTGAAAACCTGCTGCAATCTCATGAGGAATTTTAAGGTGACTGGTCTATTTGTAGATACATCAGGCTGGGGAAATATCGTTGATCGTTCCCAACCCTATCATCAGGTTGCTACCAACCTTTATCGTTTAGCTCGACAACAAGCTGGAAAAGTTTTTACATCCAATTATGTTTTGGCAGAATTAATTGCTTTACTCACAAGTCCACTACAGATTCCCCGTCCTAGAGTTGTTGAATTTATCCAAAGCTTGATGCAATCTCCATACGTTGAAATTATTCACATTGATCAGGAGCTTGATTCACTATCCTGGCAGCTTTTATCCAATCGATTAGATAAATCGTGGAGCTTAGTAGATTGTTCAAGTTTTTTAATTATGGAGAGACTGAAGCTTGCTGAGGCATTAACGAACGATCATCATTTTGAGCAAGCTGGCTATATTCGCTTACTCAAATAACTCTTATGTTCAATTTTTTAGGTAGTCAATCAACATAATTGCTATGAATCGCCACGTGAATGCCATTGCCGGAAGGCTAAGTCTGCGTCCGCCCCAGCGAGACTCGCTAGAGATACTAGATCGTATCTGCGAAATTGTGCCCCCTAAACACGGTACAGATCGCGCCGCCGCCCTAGCCGCCATCAAAAGTGAATATCCCACAGTTGCCGACTTCGAGCGCGACTTCCCTTCCCTATGCTTTTCCCTGGCCACAGGAGTCGGTAAAACTCGCCTAATGGGAGCCTTTATTAGCTACCTGCACTTGGCCCACGGTATTAAAAACTTCTTTGTGCTGGCCCCCAACCTAACGATCTACAACAAATTAGTTGATGATTTTACCCCTAATACGCCTAAATATGTTTTTAAGGGTATTTCTGAATTTGCCACCGATGCCCCCGAAATTATTACTGGCGATAACTATGAAATGCGGGCGAGTACCCTATTTGATGAGCTAATTCGCTGCAAAATCAATATTTTTAATATCTCCAAAATTAACTCCGAGGTGCGTGGCGGCAAAAGCCCACGTATTAAGCGCCTGTCTGAATACATTGGCGAGAGCTATTTTGAGTTTCTAGCTAACCTAGATGACCTAGTGATTCTAATGGATGAGTCCCACCGTTATCGGGCCTCGGCTGGGGTGCGAGCCATCAACGAACTCAAGCCCGTCCTAGGGCTAGAACTCACCGCTACCCCCTTTGTAGAAACCAGTAAAGGGGCCGTGCCGTTTCAGAACGTCATTTACGACTATCCACTGGGGAGGGCTATTGCCGACGGCTTTGTCAAAGATCCTGCCGTTGTCACCCGCAAAGACTTTACCCCAGCAGGCATGGCCCCTCAAGAAATCGAGCAGCTCAAGCTCGAAGACGGCATTCGTCTGCATGAAAGCATCAAAGCCGAGCTAATCACCTATGCCCGTGAGACCGACCAGCCCATTGTTAAACCCTTTGTACTGGTGATTGCCCGCGACACCACCCACGCCGCACAACTCCTGGAGCTGATTCAGAGTGATGGATTCTTTAAGGGGCGCTACGCCGACAAAGTGATTCAGGTCGATTCCAGCACCACAGGCAAAAAAGAAGACGAGCTGGTCGAGCGCCTGCTTAAGGTGGAAAGCACCGAAGAGCCTACCGAAATCGTCATCCACGTCAACATGCTCAAAGAGGGCTGGGACGTGACCAACCTCTACACCATCGTGCCCCTGCGGGCCGCCAACGCCCGAATCTTAATCGAGCAATCTATCGGTCGCGGCCTGCGCCTACCCTACGGCAAACGTACCGGGGTCGAGGTAGTAGACTGCCTCAACATCATTGCCCACGACAAATTTCAAGAGATTGTTGATGAGGCCAAGCGTCCCGACTCGGTGATTCGCCTCAAGCAGGTGATTCTGGAACCAGAGGATTTAGATACCCCCAAGGTGAGTGTCACCGCTCAGTCGAATCTGTCGAGGTGGTTTGGGCCACCTGTGCCTCAACCTTCCCAAAAAACCGACATTAGCGATACCCCAGCAGTTCCAGACATCCCAGAGGCTACCCAAACTACCCCGATCTTTGCCACCCCAGAGGAGCAAAAAATTGCCCAGATTACCTACCAAGTCATCCAAGACCTGGAAACCAACCCCGACCTGGTGCCCACCAGTGCCCATCTGCAATCGGCTACAGTGCAAAGCCTGGTGCAAGAACGGGTGGCCGATCAATACCAGCCCGAACAGCTTGCCCTAGAGGGGGTAACGGAGCCGCCCGATATTGCCGCCGTCATCGCCCAAACTACGGAGTTAGTCGTACAACAAACCATTGATATCCCGCGTATTTTAGTGGTACCAGCCGGGGAGGTGAAAACAGGCTTTCATTCCTTTACCCTTGATCCGGTGGGGCTAAACCATCCGCTCCCTTCCGATGAATTATGGCAACAGAGCCTATCCACGGGTGAGCGGACGATCCTGGGTGTTGGCACGGGGGGCATTCAGGAAGACCGCCTAGAAGATTATATCGTTAGCGGCCTGATCGACTTTGACGACGTGGCCTATGACGAACACGCCGACCTGCTCTACGACTTGGCCACCCAGGTGATCCAGCATTTTCGGCAACAGCAGCACGACGACGACGATCTCCACAAAATTCTGCGGGTACATCAGCGAGCCATTGCCCGATTTATCCATGCCCAAATGGCAAACCACTTTTGGGAAGCCGCTGTGGACTACAACGTCGTGATTCGGCAAGGGTTCTCAACCCTCAAAGACAGCGCCTACACTGCCACCGACAAAGTCCCGCTTGACTATCGTCAAGCCCCAGCGGATAAAAGCAACATGCGGAAGTACTTGTTTGGTGGGTTCTCCAAGTGCCTTTACCCGGTGCAAAAGTTCGACACCAACACCGAGCGAATGCTGGCGGTGATCCTAGAGCGGGAGTCCCTCAAGTGGTTTCGCCCTGCCAAAGGGCAGTTCCAAATCTACTACCGTTGGCAGGGTGAGCACCCCGAATATCAGCCTGATTTTGTGGCCGAAACCGATGACATCATCTACATGCTAGAACCCAAAATGAGCACCCAAATGATCGACCCTCAGGTACTAGCCAAAAAAGAAGTGGCGGTGAAGTGGTGCCAGCAAGCCTCTGAGTATATGCAGCAGCACGGGGGCAAGCCCTGGCGCTATGTGCTCATACCCCACGACGCAATCGCTGAAAATATGACCATTAGAGGTCTTGCTGATCGGTATGCTTAAACAAGACTGGTCTGTTATCAGACCTCAGACCTACAAAAATGATGGAGCAATTTCATGAACTAGACCAAGTGCAGTTGCGGGAAGCCATCCCGCTATCTGGAGACATGAGTAATGCGCTGAACCCCGCCGAAACAGCCCCCGCTGGCACCGTGGGCACCATTGTCGAGGTCTTGGATCCGGGTAAGGCATTCCTCGTCGAGTTATTTGGCGACTGGGTCAACCTGCAAGATCCTGACGGGCTGTGCAGGGCCGAGGCCCAGGAAGAAGGAGCCTTCCGCGAAACTTTGGGCGTGGAGGTGGTCTATCCTCAGCAAATGGCTTTATTGGGCCGCCGCAGAGACACCAAGGTAGACCTATTCCGCCTGCTAGATGACATGCCGGAGGAACTCCTGGATGAGGTGCAGACCTTTGCAGAGTTTCTGTTTTATCGCCAAGCCAAGCAGGCTCCAGCGGCATCCCCAGCCCTATCCCCTCAGCCCCCGTCGCCCTAACGTCTCCATCTAATCCTGGTACTTAGCCGAGACCTGCTCCATGGCCTGCTCAGGAGCCAGTGTTCTTAGCCACTTCACTACCTCACCATCTAGTAATCCAGGGCTAGCACTGCCGCCCGCCGCTGGTCTGGACTGACCTCTAAATACCGCTGCAAACTGGCCAAGCTCCGGTGGCCGCTGATGTCCTGAATCACCCGCAAGGGCACCTTCTTGATGACGAGGTTATATCAGCAAGTGCGTCAGTATGTCAGTCAGTACATACTGACTGCATGACTTGAAATACCATGATGCAGCCCACATAATGCTGGCATCGAGCAAGTGAAGCAAATACGATGCCAGTAATCGCCGTGATAAACCAGAAAGGCGGTAGCGGGAAAAGTAGTACGTCTGTGCATTTAGCTGCATGGCTGCATTCCCAGGACGCCGAGTGCTTACTAATTGATGCTGACGGGCAGAAAACCTCATCTATCTGGCTCAATGCCCTAGCCCAAGACATCCCTCACCAAATTATCCAAGACCCCGACTCCCTCTTAGATGCTCTGCCTAAGTTAGCTGCTGAGCATAATTGGCTGATCGTCGATGGCCCTGCCAATTTATCAGAAGCTACCCGAGCAGCAATTCTATGGGCCGATCTGGCATTAGTGCCTTGCCAGCCGACGGGCGTTGACCTGGCCAGTGCAGGCGACACGGTGAGACTAATCCGGCAAGCCCAGCAAATCCGGCAAGGATATCCAAAAGCCGCCCTATTCCTGAATAGAGCTGTCAAGGGCACCCGCCTAAAGACAGAAGCGGCGGAGGTATTAGAACAGATTGATGAGGCTGTACTGCTGGGCACCATCATTCACCAGCGGCAGGCGATTGCGGATGCCTTTGGGCAAGGAGCCACGGTATTCGATATCAGTGGCACCCCAGCAGGCATCGCGGCACGAGAATACCGGGAACTGTTTACTGAAGTGGTGGAGCTGCTGACCAATGGCTGAGCGCAAAAAACTAAGCAATGACGTGATGAAGGAGTTCCTAAGGAACCCAGACAAGGCGACTACTCCCCCTGGAGAAACCCCCTCAGGCTCTACACCAGCAGAACTATCAGATCTGACAACGGCAGTACTTGCAGAGTTTGAGAAGCCTGAAGCAGAGCGTAAGATACGTCTAACCGTTGATCTCTATGCCTCACGACATAAGCGATTGAAGGCAATCGCGGCAGACCTTGACACCGACATGAGTACCCTGGTTCGCACCCTTATAGACAAGTTTGTGGATGAGGTGAACAGTCAGTAAGCACGTCAGCATGTCAGTCAGTATTTACTGAATCAAGCTAACAGCCGCGCCATGCAGTATCAGGCTAAGACAGGAGCATCTCAAGCGATTGGTACATCTACACTTGTGCCAGTTACCCCAAAACCATGGCCTAAATCTGGCCTAACCGACCCTGAATGACCTATGTGCCAGTTGCTCAAAACCCTAATTCTGTCGTTAGGGGCGTTAGTCCCAGGAAAAATGCTGGAATTACTTGGTATCAGTGGGTTTGAGCATTTTAGGTCGAATGAGTGGTTGCCTACACCGCAACTATCCAGCAATACAAAGGAACTAAATTGCCGAAAATCACAGCTTCGCTACTTTGAGGCCGAAAACAGCGAGGGGATGTATCGTGGAATCATCTCCTGCGTAATAAAGCCCCCATGGCGGCACCTCCAGATAGCCTGACGCTGTATCGCTACAAATGCACGAACAAAGCCTACGTTGAAGACCTGGGCGATGGTGTATCCCTAACGCTGATGCTCATCCCTGGGGGAGAATTTATGATGGGTGCCCCAGCGGATGAACCCGATAGCCGCAATAGTGAGCGCCCCCGGCACCGGGTGACGGTGCCGCCCTTTTTGATGGGCCGCTACCCCATTACCCAGGCCCAATGGCGAGTGGTGGCAGGCTACGACCGAGAAGATAGAAAACTAGACCCAGACCCTTCAAACTTTAAGGGCGATGATCTGCCTGTAGAACAGGTGAGTTGGCACGACGCCACAGAATTTTGCAAGCGCCTCTCGGCCCACACGGGAAAGCACTATCACCTGCCCAGCGAGGCCCAGTGGGAATATGCCTGCCGCGCCGAAACCGACACGGCCTACCATTTTGAGCCAACGCTAACGGAAGAACTGGCTAACTACAACGCCTCAGTCAGAAGAACAACCCCGGTGGGGCAATACCCTGCCAACCTGTGGGGATTACAGGATATGCACGGCAATGTTTTGGAATGGTGCCAAGACCACTGGCACAGCAATTATGACAATGCCCCGCCCGACGGCAGTGCTTGGATAGAAGGCGGAGATTCAAATCGACGCATCCTACGCGGCGGCTCCTGGGTCAGCAATCCGAGGAATTGCCGTTCCGCGTATCGCTTCAACTTTACGCCCGGCAACCGCAACGGCAATGTCGGTTTTCGAGTCTGTTGTTCGGCCCCCAGGGCTCTTTAATTGCCCTTTACCCTCTTGCCCTTTTGCTCTCTACAGAGAATATTAACGTGGTTCCCCCTGGCGCGTTAGCGCCTCAATTTTTTTTGAGATCCGCTGAGGAGGCCAAGGCAGGCAAAGCTCTGGGACTGGGTTTCTCTAAAATCCCCTCAGCCTGAGCTGCCCATGGCGCTCCTGCTTCAGCCAGCGCTTGCGGCCCATCTGCCGGAGGTCATAGCGACAATGGCAGGGCGCACACAGCGCCCTCAGATTATCGCGCTCACAATCGGCAGGAATGTGATTCAGGTGGGCCACCGTCAACAGAAACCGACGGGGAGTTTGCCGATACTCCGCCACCACCGGGCAAGTCTCTACGTTGCCAGTAGTGCAGATTCGTTGCATAAACTCCTGTGGCGATTCCCCAGGACGCAGGCAGGGGCGGCCACAAAACTCGCAACGCCAGTCCACTTCAGCCTTAATGGCACGGGCAATTGCCCCCCAGTTCGGCGGATATAGCTTGCGGTCCATCGGCATTGCACTTCCTCCATCGGGGTATGGCAGAAGGTAGCCTAATCCGTCTATCGACGCGGATCAGACTACTCCAAAAAACAGGGGCCTTCATTTCCAGATATAAGTAAATCCGAAAATGAAGGCAGCCGCCTATCAGGCCACTTGTCCTTGCTTACGGCGCTTCTCTTCAGCCCGGAGCGATTTCAGCAACGCTTTCAGATGTTCATCAGACAGATCAGCCAGCTTCAACTGACCATCCGCCGTCAGCGTTAACGGCGGTCGCTCAGTGCTATCAAAAGCCTGGGCAAGCAAGCGCTGGTTAAAGGCCCGAATC
>QLAH01000212.1_pt1 | contig 42996 bp, 32 predicted proteins | sample 4693081 | NCBI WGS metagenome assembly QLAH01 (sample SAMN09425401, study PRJNA476045) | Lake water metagenome, whole genome shotgun sequencing project. | reverse complement strand
GTTTGAAAAACTCTCACATAGTACGTTTGACCCACCGTAAAATTGTTGTTCAAGTAAAACTCATTAGTGGTACTACTCGAACTGTTGTCACACACAAAACTCGTTCCTGAACAAGAGCCCGTTATAATTTCAAAGCCTAAGTTCAAATTCACACCATTGGTTACAGAAATACTCATCGTAGGATCGGTAGCCACAAAGCTGTACCAAACATCTTGTAGGGAATTCGCAATACACGACGTTGTTGTTCCCGTATTGCTCGAACCACTAAACGTTCCGGAAGTTGAAACACAATTCGTATTAGGTGTTAAAGCGATAGCTCCGGAACACAAATCGTTTGACGGTGTTGGATAGCTTTGGATACAAATATTGAAAAACGAAGTAATTAAAGAAGTTTCTGTTTGAAAAACTCTCACATAGTACGTTTGACCCACCGTAAAATTGTTGTTCAAGTAAAACTCATTAGTGGTACTACTCGAACTGTTGTCACACACAAAACTCGTTCCTGAACAAGAGCCCGTTATAATTTCAAAGCCTAAGTTCAAATTCACACCATTGGTTACAGAAATACTCATCGTAGGATCGGTAGCCACAAAGCTGTACCAAACATCTTGTAGGGAATTCGCAATACACGACGTTGTTGTTCCCGTATTGCTCGAACCACTAAACGTTCCGGAAGTTGAAACACAATTCGTATTAGGTGTTAAAGCGATAGCTCCGGAACACAAATCGTTTGACGGTGTTGGATAGCTTTGGATACAAATATTGAAAAACGAAGTAATTAAAGAAGTTTCTGTTTGAAAAACTCTCACATAGTACGTTTGACCCACCGTAAAATTGTTGTTCAAGTAAAACTCATTAGTGGTACTACTCGAACTGTTGTCACATACAAAACTCGTTCCTGAACAAGAGCCCGTTATAATTTCAAAGCCTAAGTTCAAATTCACGCCATTGGTTACAGAAACACTCATCGTAGGGTCGGTAGCCACAAAACTATACCAAACATCTTGTAGGGAATTCGCAATACACAACGTTGTTGTTCCCGTATTGCTCGAACCACTAAATGTTCCGGAAGTTGAAACACAATTCGTATTAGGTGTTAAAGCGATAGCTCCGGAACACAAATCGTTTGCCGGTGTTGGATAATTTTGGATACAAATGGTAAAATTTGATGAAATTGCAAATGTTCCAACATGAAAAACTCTCACATAATACGTTTGACCTACGATAAAATTATTACTTTGAAAAAACTCACTAGTAAGACTACTAGAACTATTATCGCATACGAAACTCGCACCTGAACAAGAACCAGTAAAAATTTCTAGACCTAAATTGATATTAGCTTGATTAACAAGAGTTATACTTATCATTGGGTCAGATGCCACAAAACTAAACCAAACATCTTGTAATGCAGTTGAAAAACACGATGTTGTAGTTCCGGTATTGCTTGAGCCACTAAACGTTCCTGTAGTGGTTACACAATTCGTATTGGGCGTTAGAGATATCGCACCTGAACACAAATCGTTTTGAGAATGTATTATTCCAAAGTTTAAAAAAACCAACAAAAAAATGTATTTTCTTATCATATAATTTTTTTTTAAAATTAAAAAAATTCCATAGGCAAAAAAAAGGATAAAAATTTTTAAATCAATAAAAAAAGTATTTAAAATAAAACGTATTCGCAAAAATTTAATTAAAATAAAAATTAAATCATTTTACTCATTTTAATTGAATAATTTAGTAGTCAATTTTTATTACCATGAATATCAAAATAACCGGTTCCGGAAGCTATATTCCCACTGAAGTAGTAACCAACATCGATTTTGCTAAACACGTTTTTTTAAATGATGACGGGAGTCCCTTTCCGCAACCCAATGAAGTGATTGCCGAAAAATTTCGTGACATTACCGGTATTGAAGAAAGACGTTATGTAACAGATGATTTAAATACTTCTGATATTGCAACCATTGCTGCCAAAAAAGCCATTGAAGATGCCAAAATTGACCCTGAAACATTAGATTACATCATTTTTGCACATAATTTTGGTGATGTAAAAAAAGGAGCTATACAAACTGATTTATTACCAAGTTTAGCTTCACGAGTTAAATTTAATTTACGCATCAAAAACCCAAAATGTGTGGCCTATGATATGCTTTTTGGATGCCCTGGTTGGGTGGAAGGAGTCATTCAAGCCCAAGCATTCATTAAAGCCGGAATGGCAAAAAAATGTTTGGTCATTGGAGCTGAAACTTTATCGCGAGTAGTAGATATGCACGATCGAGATTCAATGATTTATTCTGATGGTGCCGGTGCAACAATTATAGAAGCAACAGAAGACGAAGGCGGTATTTTAGCCCACGAAACAGCCACATTTACCTTTGATGAAGCCTATTATTTATTTTTTGGCGATTCTTTCAACAAAACACACGACCCCGATGTTCGATATATCAAAATGCACGGTAGAAAAATCTATGAATTTGCGTTAAGCCAAGTGCCAAAAGCAATGGTTTCTTGTCTTGAAAAAAGTGGAATTCCCATTCAAGAAGTCAAAAAAGTGTTGATTCACCAAGCCAATGAAAAAATGGATGAAGCTATCATTCAACGCTTTTACAAACATTTTAAACAAACACCTCCCGAAGGCATAATGCCCATGAGTATTCATAAATTAGGTAATTCTAGTGTAGCAACCGTACCAACTTTATTTGACTCCATTCTTAAAGGAAAAGTTAAAAATCAAGAATTACATAAAGGTGATGTTATTATTTTTGCCTCGGTTGGTGCCGGAATGAATATAAATGCAATTGTATATAGAATGTAATATTTAGGAGCTAATCCTGCTTTTCGTTACAAGCTTGTTTGCAAAAACTGTTTTTTCTAAGTCGCCCCAAGAGCTTCTAAAGTCGCTTTGGAACAACAAGAAAAAAATCAGTTTTTTCTACACAAGGCTTTCCTCTTCAATCAGGGCTATTTCGTGCCAACATCAAATAATTTAGTACATTTGTGTCACGAAAAACAAACCATGTACGAAAAAACATTTCCCAACAAACGATTCAAAATTACACTCGAGTTTTTAGAAAAACACCTTTCTAAATCGGAAACCATTTTAGATTTAGGGGTTGAAAATCCGTTTTCCAAAATCATGATTCAAAATGGATATACGGTAAAAAATACGAATGGAGAAGATTTAGACAATGACCAATCCGCCTTGCAAAAAGAAAGTTATTCAACCGTAACTGCTTTTGAAATATTTGAACATTTATTAAATCCATACACCGTTTTACAAAACGTAAAATGCGATAAAATTTTTATTTCCATTCCTCTACGACTTTGGTTTTCCTCCGCTTACAAAAGCAAAACCGATATGTGGGACCGTCATTACCACGAATTTGAAGACTGGCAGTTGGATTGGTTGTTGGAAAAAACCGGATTTACTATAGTAGATTATGTGAAATTTACGCATCCGACAAAAAGAATAGGTTTTAGACCTTTGTTGCGGTATTTTACCAATCGGTATTATTTGGTTTATGCTGTTCGTCAATAACAATATCAATTTCAAAATTCAATTTCAAAAATTGTAATTTTCAAAATGAAGTACTACATCATCATCCCTACTTTCAATGAAGAAAAATTCATTGCACAAACCTTACAGTCGCTAGTGGAACAAACAGTTTTACCTGCCAAAGTGGTGGTGGTAAATGATGGCTCAACCGATAAAACAAGAGAAATTGTACAATTGTTTACTGAAAAATATTCTTTTATTACTTCAGTAAACAAAACTTCTGAAGCGATTCATCTTCCCGGAAGCAAAGTGATTCAGGCGTTCAACAAAGGATTAGAAACAATTGATGACAATTATGATTTTATCGTAAAAGCAGATGCCGATTTGATTTTTCCTTCCAATTATTTTGAAACTATCAGCAACCATTTTCAATCAGACAACCGAGTTGGAATGGCGGGTGGCTTTTGTTATATAGAAAAAAACGGCGAATGGATTCTCGAAAATCTGACTGACAAAGACCATATTCGTGGAGCAATAAAAGCCTATCGAAAAGAAACGTTCAACCAAATTGGCGGATTAAAACCCGAAATGGGTTGGGACACGGTAGACGAATTACTTTGTAAATTTTACCATTGGAAAATTATTACAGATAATTCATTACACGTCAAACACCTCAAACCTACAGGAGCTAATTACAATAAAGCTGCACGATTCAATCAAGGAGAAGCCTTTTACCGTTTGGGTTATGGTTTTTGGATTACGGCAATTGCTTCGTTAAAATTAGCTCTGCTAAAGAAAAAGCCTTTCTTGTTTTTCGATTATATTCAAGGTTTTTGGAAAGCAAAATCGGCAAAAAAACCACTTTTAGTAACTTCGGAACAAGCAAAATTCATCAGGAATTATCGTTGGGAAAAAATGAAAGGAAAAATTTTGTAAGCTTACTTTGCATTTATAAAACTGTTTATATAAAACGGAGATTCTAAAACTCAAAACCGAAACTTTTTCCTATTTTTGCTTTATGTTAAAAATGCTTACTCACATAGGAAAATATTTCCTAATGCTCAAAGAAATCTTCAACAAACCCCTAAAATGGAGTGCGATGAAGAATTTAATTTTCAAAGAAATCGATGATTTAATCATTGGTTCATTGGGTATTGTGGCATTCATATCTTTCTTTGTAGGCGGTGTGGTTTCCATTCAAACAGCTTTAAACCTAACGAATCCATTAATTCCAAAATACCTCATCGGCTTTGCAACCAGACAATCTGTAATTTTAGAATTTGCACCCACATTTATTTCGATCATCATGGCGGGTAAAATGGGTTCATTCATTACTTCAAGTATTGGAACCATGCGAGTTACGGAACAAATTGACGCATTGGAAGTGATGGGTGTAAACTCATTAAACTATTTGGTTTTTCCAAAGATTATCGCTTTACTTTTGTATCCTTTTGTAATTGGAATAAGTATGTTTCTAGGTGTTTTAGGCGGTTGGATGGCAGGTGTTTACGGTGGTTTTACTTCAAGTGATGAATTTATCATGGGATTGCAGACGGAGTTTATTCCTTTTCACATTACGTATGCATTTATAAAAACATTTGTATTTGCAATTATTTTAGCGACTATTCCGTCCTATCATGGCTATTACATGAAAGGCGGTGCTTTAGAAGTTGGTAAAGCCAGTACCGTTTCGTTTGTATGGTGTTCTGTGGCTATAATTCTTTCCAATTATATTTTAACTCAATTACTGTTAAGCAAATGATAGAAATTAAAAACATCGAAAAATCATTTGGTGAAACAAAAGTTCTAAAAGGAATTTCCTCTGTTTTTGAAACAGGAAAAACCAATCTTATTATCGGACAAAGTGGTTCAGGAAAAACAGTTCTGCTTAAATCGCTTTTGGGAATACACACTCCTGATATGGGAACCATTTCTTTTGATGGAAGGATTTATTCTAATTTAACCGCTGATGAAAAAAGAGCTTTACGAACAGAAATTGGAATGGTTTTTCAAGGAAGTGCTTTATTCGACAGTATGACGGTTGAAGAGAATGTTGGTTTCCCTTTAAAAATGTTTACCAATCAATCTGCAAAAGAAATTCAAGAACGAGTTGATTTCGTTCTAAAAAGAGTAAATTTAATAGACGCACACAAAAAGAAACCCTCTGAAATTTCAGGAGGAATGCAAAAAAGGGTTGCTATTGCCAGAGCAATTGTAAATAATCCTAAATACTTGTTTTGTGATGAACCAAATTCTGGTTTAGACCCAAAAACAGCCATCGTAATTGACAATCTTATTCATGAAATTACCGTAGAATACAATATTACTACCGTTATTAACACCCATGATATGAATTCTGTAATGGAAATTGGTGATAAAATCATTTTCTTAAAAGAAGGAATTTTAGCTTGGGAAGGTTCTAAAAAAGACATTTTCAAAACCGATAACGAAGCAATTGTTGACTTTGTTTATTCTTCCAATCTGTTCAAAAAAATCAGAAAAGCACAGAATAAAGAAATATAAGTTTATCTTTCATATGTGAGATACACCCATCCTGTTTTTGCATTTCCATCCGGAAATTCAATGTAATAGTAATAGGTTGCACTTGGCAAAAGATTTCCATTAAAATCTTGTCCCTTCCATTGATCAACATAATCTGCTAATTCATAAACCGTTCTTCCGTATCGATTATAAATCTTAACCTTCCTGATTTCGCCAAAGCCGGATAAATCAAATGCGTCATTTGCACCATCATTATTAGAAGATACTCCTCTAGGAATCACACAAATGGTTTGAGAAACAAATATAGATTGTGTTACCGAGCATCCTTCTTCTGTAGTAACAGTTAAATAATATAATCCTCTTTCGCCATTGGTTATATCAATTGAATTTTCCGAACTTGAAAAACCATTGGGACCACTCCATTCAAAATCTACATCGGATAAAACAAATGAATTCTGTAATACCGTCATAGATAGAATCATCCGCTCATTTAAACATGCTCTATTTAAACTAAAAAGTGGTAAGCTATTTAAATTTACATCTATACTAACCGTTGGAGAAGAACATTCTTGAGTTAAAATTGTCAATGAATAAGTTCCTTCATTAGTAGGTTGCAAATTTTGAATAATTGGATTTTGCTCATTTGAACTAAATCCGTCAGGACCAACCCAATTGTATGTTCCGTTTGTAATTGTTGAAGCAAAAAGTTGCAGTTCACCGGTTTCACAAACAATAGGGCTTGCTTGAATAATTGGAGTCTGAGGAACTTCTAACAATTGAATTTCTACTTGTGTTTCTGTAAATGTATCGCAACCTCCATCTACCCTATATTTAAATTGATAAATACCGGAAGGTAGGTTAGTTGTATCCCATAAATTCGAACTTAAAGAACCACTAGTTGTGATTTCTGACCAAATTCCATTTACAGAAAAATCGCCAGTTAAAAAGGAAAATAAATCTAGAACATTTTGACTTCCACAAAACGACTGATTAACACCTATTCCCGCTTGAGGATTCAAAATATCTTGACTTAATTCATAGGTTAATTCAAAATTAATACAACTAGATGGATTTGAAGGATTGGTAATTTCAACATGATAGATACCATTATCAACGGCTGGGTTAAAACCCGGTAATTCTAAAGTATTATTTGTACTTAGGATTTCCGAAGGATTATCACTTCTCCACCATTTGTAATTTAAAAATGGGAAATTAGGTGTGGACAAAATTGCGGTTTGATTGAAACATAAATTAAACGCAGTAATGGTAAAAGTAAATGGATTAAAAATCTCAAATTCAGCATTTCTTATGTTCCCGCAGGTATCTTGGACTTGAAAAAGATAAGTTCCGGTTTGTAATCCAATAAATAAATTTGAGAATTGATTATCAACAAAAAAAGGTTGACCGTTTCTTTGAATAATTCTATATTGAAGAGGTGCTACACCGGAAGCATCAACAATTACATCACTCAATCCATTTTGACAAGAAAAACTAACCACTTGATTAATTCTAGGTTGACCATCTACTTCAAATTCAAAAAGATTATCAACACAATATTGAGCCGTACTGCCATTACTCACAATTTGATACCGTTTAACAACCCTGAATAAACCAGAATATGCCAAATTGAAATTGATTGTATTATTAAATAAAACTACTGCATTTGTGTTATTGAATGGTGTGCCTTCAACATAGAGTAAACCAGTTCCCGGATGTCCCCAACTATTCACATCCGGATAATATTTTTGTAGCCAATAGTTTGGTGCTCCAAAATTATTACTGGTGTGCATCAATTCTAAATTAAAAGAACCACAGTTTTCATCTAAATTAAATTCTGTATTAGAAAAATATCCTTGAATTGTTACAACAGATACGTTGAGGTTTCCACAAGTATCAATGGATTGAATAGAATAATTACCCGTTGGGAGACCTGTTAAAACTAAATCTCCATTATTATTAATATTAGAAGTAACATCGTATGGAATTGGAAAAGGAAAACCCGGTGGAGCAACAATAATGAATACATCTTCAAAGCCATTTGCACCATTTAAATTAAGAGAACCGTTTCCAATTCCACAACCCTCCATCACAAAAATAATTGGAGTTTGAGCATCTGAAGGATTAACATTAATCGTTAATTCGTAAGGCTCATTACATTCATTTACTCCAACAACAACATAACTACCTGCTGATAACGGTCCGGTAATAGGATAACCTCCCGAACCAATTGGCAAATCATAAGGTATTGGATTTGATGTATACGTATCTGGTGCACTTATTATTGTAGCATTTAAAGCAAATGTAATTTGATAGTTAGCTAAATTACAATTTTCATCAATTAATTCAGGATAGGCATCAAACTCGGGGACTTCAATAATTCCATTTCCAGAAATTGAAAATCCACAACTATCTGAAATTGAGTAGGTGTAATTATACACCTCATCATTAACTAAAGTGTACGTTTGTGTTACTATTGAATCATTTGTAAAACCAGAGGTAAAAACCTGGTCAAAAATAACCGGACTAGCGTTGGGTGGAAAAATGGTGAATTGAACCGTTAAAGGATAAACAATTGTACCAGATTCATATTGAATATTTTGATAAAAAACAACTGTATCACAATTGGATAATACTTGATTTGTTTTCACTTGCATTTCTAAATCGGTAGGTAAGTTTACTGCAATTAATGTATAAGCTTGCACAACTGCATCACCGCAATTGTCAAATACTCTGATTACATATTCACCTGAACCTAATCCAGAAAAAACATTTGATGATTGAGGGGGAAAAATAATTGGCCCGGAAATAATTTCATAGGAAAAAGCAGTTCCGGTTAAAATATTTACAGTTATACTGCTACCTGAATTACAAGAACCATTTTGATCGGTCAGTTGATAACTGAGTGGTTCAATTTGATTTAAAATGGTAACATTTGCCTGTTGACTATTGGTTTGATCATTTAAAACTTGAGTGGCAATTACAAGATAGTCTCCTGCATTTAAACCTGAAACTGTCGAAGTAGTTACAGTGACTAGCGGTACTGTTGTATTTGGTAATAAATAAACACTATATATAAAGTTAGCACCATTTGTTGCTCCATTCACTTCAAATGTTAAAGTCCCATTTCCGGTACAAGTTTGATTAGTTGGCGTAACCAGTAATGTAAAATCAGATAGTTGAGCTTGTATTGTAGTACACCAAAACAACACGAACAAAAGAATCGATTTGGATTGGCAAAATGTAATACAAATTCTCCCCATTTATCTTATTTTTATAAATATAAGAAAAAGTGTTGAATTATTTCTTTTTAAACAATTTTCCAATCAATTTTCTAACGTCATCTAATCGTTCTAAATTTTCTGTAAATGTATCTAAAGCCCCAGGATTTGTTAAATCAAACTGAGCCTTTTCATCAATCCCAAATTGAAGCGGATAAACCAATATGATATTATTTTTATCAAAATATTTATTCATATAAGTCGGGATTTGATGCATAGTTGAGTTAAATGATAAATTGGATTTTCTACTCATAACTACCACCAACGCGTCATCTTTATTGACACTTCTAGAGAGAATTAAAAAATCTTCCCAATCGGAAAAAACATTAAAAACTGCATCTACTGGATGTTTAGCATGAATATCCTTTATCAAGTTTATGGTTGTTTCACTAGCGTAAAAAACAATCTTAGAACTTGTATTTTTACCTAAATTCCAAATTTTTAATAACCAAAACGGAAAACCAATTTCACGTTCAGCTCGCTCAGGAATAACCACGATGTAACGTTTTATAGTTGAAATTGGTTGAATGGATTTATAAATATAGGTAGTTGTATTGCATTTATTTAATACTCCATCTGTCAATGGACCATAAAGACTATCACCAGAACCTAAACTTTCTGTTTGACCGAGAATGATATCTGTAATCTTTTGTTCTTTTACAACACCATTGATTCCATTAATAGTATTCAAATCATACCGCATCAACATATTTAATTTATTATCTGTTGCAGAGGCTACAACAGCTGCTTTATCAACAATTTTCTTTGCTTTTGATTCTATTGATAACGATGAGGAATTATGATTAATAACATTTAATGCGAATAGTCCGGTTTTATTTTTTTTCGATTTAATGGTTACAGCCAACTGAATTAATTCTTCTACTGTTTCAATATTTTTCATCGGAATTAAAATCCGTTCATCACTTTCAACTGGTTCTTCACCTTCATTCTCGTCATTGTCTTCTTCCATTAATGCAATGTTATAAGCTCCTTTTTGAGCAACAAATGAGGCGATTGTACAGGTTATTAAAATCATTAAAATTGTACCGTTCAAGACACTTTCGTTCAATAATCTGTTTGGAAGTTTAATTTCTGATAATGTTCCTTGATTAAATGTTAATTCAGACTTATCTGGCAATTTATATTTACCATTAGCAGGAATTCCAGCGACAAAGGCTACATTACCAATTTTAGGAAAATCTCCTTTTTTCAATCCATCAAATAGAATTTCTGAATTATTCTCAGTTATTAATGTATTTCTTTTTAGTTGAATTTCATTGTATTCGTTTACACTTTTATAGTCAACAATAATATTAAACCCAACCAAAACAGCGGCTAATGTTGCTGCTGCTTGTGCATTACTCAACCCAAAAATTAATCTTCTTTCATCTGAAGAAAAACCATATATTTTTTGAGTAATATATGCGGGTAAATACTTTCCTATAATTGCACATATCGTCATTATTCCTGCTACTTCAATCGTGTTTGAATCCTTAATAAAGGCTTTATAATCAATTAACATTCCCACTCCTATCAGAAAAAAAGGTATAAAAAGTGCGTTCCCTACAAACTCTATCCGATTCATTAACGGTGATGTATGAGGAATCAATCGATTTAATGCTAATCCGGCTAAGAACGCACCAATAATTGCTTCAATTCCGGCTAATTCAGCAAGCGTGCAACCCAAAAATACCATCGCTAATACAAAAATGTATTGCGAAATATTATCATCAAAACGTTTAAAAAACCAACGCCCAATGATAGGAAAAATGAGCATGACTACTAATCCAAAAACCAACACCGAAACTCCTAAACGAATCCAAAACTCTTGGTTAATTTCACCTGTCTGCATTCCGGCAATTACGGCCAAAACCAAAAGTGCAAGTGTATCGGTTATCATTGTTCCTCCAACTGTAATGTTTACAGCTCTATTTTTTGCCACACCTAATTTACTCACAAGTGGATAAGCTAATAGCGTATGTGAAGCAAACATACTAGCTAGTAAAACAGAAGTAGGCATTGAAAATTTTAGCACATAATAACCAACTACAGTTCCTAAAATCATCGGGATTGAAAAAGTAAGCATCCCAAAAACCAAACTTTTTCCGCTATTTTTTTTGAATTCTGCTAAGTCAATTTCCAAACCCGCCAAGAACATAATATACTGTAATCCGACAGTTCCGAACAAAATAATACTCATATCGCGTGCAATCAAATTGAATCCATTTGGTCCAATTAATGCACCGGCAATAATTAATCCGATAAGATGAGGAATTCTTAATTTGTTTAAAAGAATCGGAGCAAATAAAATAATGAAAAGTAGTAATGAAAACAATAATACCGGATTTTTGAGCGGTAATGTAAAATCAATGCCTAAAAGTGGTATCATTTTAATTCAATTTGCTGATGATTAACTTTTCATTATTTAATTTCAGCCTAAGCCATTTCTGAATTTTTTGTTCTTGGGACAAAATTTGATTTTGGTTTACATTTGGCTTCCATTTTAAATAAATCAATGGTATAGTATCTATTTGTGTAAAATTAGTTTTTAATAACTTTGAGTAAGCGACTTCAGAAACATCATTGTAATTTATTTTAATTTCATTCGCTATTTGATCAAATGGTATTTTACTTTTTTCAGACAAATAAAGCTGTTTTTGCAATTCGATGATCTCTTTTTCTTGCTTAATTAACAATTCTTCCTTTTTGTTTAATATTTGTTGCGTAGTGAAATAAGTTGATTCTAATTTTTCCAGCATGTTTTGCGTTTCAAGATTCTCAACACTTTGTGTAATTTCAAATAAAACATCAGGATAACCTTGCTTTTCAAGTTTAGCACGCCATTCTTCAACATTCTCTTTTGAAACCGACTTTCCTACAGTTGCAAAGGAAATAGTTTTTTTTTGAAAATTAATTTTCTGATTCAAAACCACAACATCTTTATCTAAATTGAAGTTTGTAATAATTGAATTTACTTTTTGTTCAAAATCTGATTTTTTATAAAGTCCGTAGAACATGTAAATACTTGGTAATAAGATCAAAAAAGCTACCAAATAAACCAGTTGAGAAATTCTTTTTCGATGTGAGGAATTTAAATATTCCTTCATGGGAAACTGAAGCGATTTTACGATAATGAAAGTAGATAAAGCAATAAAAATGGTATTAATAGTAAACAAATACATTGCTCCGCCAAAAAAATTCCATTTCTGAGTGGCTAAACCATAACCCGCTGTACAAAGTGGAGGCATTAATGCAGTTGCAATAGCTACACCGGCAATCGTATTTATTTGTTTATTTTTTCTGCTTAAAGCCACAAATAAAGCAGAACCACCTGCAAAAGCAATAATTACATCTCTAACATCAGGAAAAGTTCTTGCAATTAATTCTTTCGTTTCTTCCTGAAACATTGGAATACTAAAAAACAAAAAGGAGGTGAATAAGGCTAAAATCACCATAATTCCAAAATTCTTCACTGCTTTTCGCATTAAATCAACATCGTTAATACCTAAAGAAAGACCAATTCCTATAATCGGCCCCATTAAAGGTGAAATTAACATTGCTCCAATAACTACAGCTGTTGAGCTTGTATTTAATCCGGCAGATGCAATTAAAATTGAAAAAATTAACACCCATGCACCTTGTCCTTTAATAGAAATTCCGGAGGTCACCTCTTCTATCGTGGCCTCATGATCGGTATCTTCTCTAATATCCAATATTCCTTTTAGAAATAATTTAAAACTATTCCATTTATTTTTTGAAGGACGGTTAGATGGTGCATTTTCCATATTAATGTTTAATATTTTGCACTATAGTTTTGATATCTTGCTCTTTGTTTTTGGGATAAATCAATAAAGTATTTCCTTGATCTACAACAATATAATCATCTAAACCATCAATCACTACTAACTTTTTTCCTTCTGTTCTAATGATATTGTTGGATGAATTTTCTAAAATTACAGTAGCATTGACGATGGCATTATTCTGTTCGTCTTTTTCTAATTTATCATGTAACGAACCCCAAGTTCCTAAATCATTCCAATCAAAAGTAGCCGGCAAAACAAATACATTTTTGGCTTTTTCTAAAATGGCGTAATCAATAGAAATATTTTCAGCTAAAGCATAATTTTGATGAATAAAATCACTTTCTGCTCCTGTGTTATACTTTTCAAAACCTTCTAAAAACAATTGGTTCATTTGCGGTTGAAAAGTAGAAAAAGCGTCTGTTATTGTTTTGACAGACCAAATAAAAATGCCGCCATTCCATAGAAAATTACCACTTTCCAGAAAAGATTTTGCCGTTTCATAATCGGGTTTTTCACGAAATTGATTTACTTTTTTGATGGAATTAGAATCTGATTTATTGAATTCAATATATCCAAAACCGGTATTGGGAAAAGTGGGTTGAATTCCCAACGTCATCAATGCATTTTCGTTCTGACAATAATCAAAACATTGTTGCAAATTTGATATAAATGCTGTTTCATCTTCTATCCAATGATCACTTGGTGCCACGACCATCAAAGCATTGGGATTCATTTTTTGGATTTTTAACGAAGCGTATAAAATGCACGGAGCTGTATTTCGCATAGCCGGTTCCAACAAAACTTGTTCTTGCTTGACCATTGGCAATTGAGTAAGAACCAAATCATTGTAACGCTCGTTAGTGAGAATTAAAATGTTTTCGGCTGGAATTAATTTTGATAAACGGCTAAATGTTTTCTGAATCAAAGTCTCACCAGAACCTAACATATCGTGAAATTGCTTAGGAAAATCAGTCGTGCTTACCGGCCAAAACCGTGAACCCACTCCACCGGCCATTACTATTGCATAATAATTTTTGTTCATAATTTTAAAATACATTCTTTTTTTCACAAATATATTTTAAATTGAAGTAGATATTTAAAAATTATCTTGAATAATCAAGTTCATAAAAATTTATTTATATTCGCAATCAATTATTTAATTATTTATATACATGAAAAAAAGTTTATTGCTTCTAGCCCTTTCCCTTGGCACAATTTTTTCCTCCTGTTCAAATGATGATGAATCGGCGTCATTAATAGGAAAATGGGAATACTTTAAAGAAGGTGTTGCAACCACAACAGGACAAGAATTTTTAACAGATTACGAGCATACAAGTGGTTGTGCAAAAGATTTTAGTTTGATCACTGCTACTACAATACAAGATTACAGCTATTTTGGGAGTTCTTGTGAAGAAGAAATATTTTCAACACCTTACACAAGAAATGGAAATACTATTACAATTACAGCAGATGGAGAAACCTTCACTTCTCAAATCAAAACTTTAAATGCCAATACTTTAAAGATTTATTTTGTAGATCCTGATTTTCCTGAAGATATTGAAGTAACTGTTTTCAAAAGAGTAAACTAAAATATTTTATATTTGAATACAAACAGCATTAAACAATTTAATGCTGTTTTTTTTATCCCGGAATAATCTCTACCTCAGCATTGGCATTGAACAAATACAACTTACCGGTTTGCACTTCTATACATTCGTAGCGTTTGACTCGAAGTCCTTTTTTTTGAAAAACTCTTCCGTTTTTAATTCTGAAAAAACTGCCGGAAGGTACTTCGTGAATAAAATGAATATCCGGTTTTCGTTCGTCAAATTGTTTTAAAGCAAAAGCCAATCGTGCATCGGTGTCGCTACTGGCCGTTGGATTTCGAAAATGATTGGCTATCAAAGGCAAAACCGAATTCGGAAAAATCTCCGGTCGAATAAACGGAATCATCAAGCGTTGAAAGGTAATTTTCCACTCATTTCCGTGTGGTTTGATGTTTCTCCCATATTTTTCAAAAGCAGCTAAATGAGCAATTTCATGCACCAACGTAATCAAAAAACGGTATTTATTTAAATTGGCATTCACCGTAATTTGATGTTTCCCGGAGGGATGTCTTCTATAATCACCGTGACGCGTAACCCTTTCATTTACAATTTTTAAATGAACGGAATTCGTTTTGATTAACTCAAAAACCGATTCAACCGCATGCTCAGGGAGATATTTTAAGAGGACTTCGCTCATTTATTTCTTATCAATTTCTTTTTTTTGATTGAGTAATGTTTTGGCATTTAATTCGGTTACAACTTTTTTACCGGTTTTGGCTTCCAATTCTTTTCTGGCAACATTGGCAACATTTCCGCCTTGTTTAGCCACTTCTTTACTGTCTTCAAACGTTTCAGGATGCAATGCTTTGGAAATATCTTTTGTGGAAGCTTCTGCTAACATATTCAAAATCAATTCCGTGTTGGTCATATTATCGCGAAGGTTTTCCTTTTTTAATCCTTTCAATATTTTATATTCTTTGGTGGTTTTTCCCGACCAAGCTTTTGAAATAATATCGGTTAAGGTAGCAAATTGTTGACCTTCTTTAATTCCTCTACTTTTCCATTCATCCGTTAATTCTTTTCTAATTTCAATGCTTTTCAAACGTTGATTAATCCAATTTTCAGAATATCCCAATTGTAAATATTGTTCTAACGCTCTGTCAATTGTTATTTCCGGATCTTGCATTTCATCCAATCGTTCCGATGCAATTTGGGCTAACCACAACTTAAACGGCTCTGCTTTTGGTGACGGAATGGATTGAATTAAGCGAAAAAGTTGTTCTGTATCTGCTACATCAGTCTTATAAAATTTACCATCGGAAGATTGCATTTTTAGTTGTCCGATATTTTCGGACAACTGACTTCCCTCTTTTTGTAACTTCGCTTTTAAATCACTCCAATATTTTCTTGGGCGATCACTTTCAGTTAAAACTTCAATTACATCAATAATTGAAAAGAACCACTTCTCGTTTTCAACATCCCAAAGTGTTCTTACTTTTTTGTTTTCAAATAGCTGGATGGCGTTTTCTTGTTTCATAATATGTAAAATTAAATTTGAATTACGGCGTAGATGAACTTACTTGCAACACTTTTCCATTAAAATATTTGTTTCCGTTTAACGAAAAATCATAAATATAATCGGCCATTTCTTTAGCAGAAAGTGGGGCTTGATAACCTGGAAAAGCTTCTTGTAACATTTCAGTTTGAACGGCCCCTAATGCTAATACATTAAACGAAATACCTTTTTCTTTGTATTCTTCTGCTAACAATTCCGATAACGTAATCACCGCTCCTTTGCTGGAAGAATAAGCAGCCAATCCAGCAAATTTTGAACTACCTTGAACGCCACCCATCGAACTAATCGTAACCACATGACTGCCTTTTTGCATAAAAGGCAAACAAACCTGTGTCAAATTAGCCACTGCAAAAACATTGACTTTGTAAACCATTTCAAAATCAGCTTGTGATAATTGCAAGAATGGCTTTAAAACCAAACTTCCCGCGTTGTGAATTAAAACATCTACATTTTTCCATGTATGAGTAATGAATTCTTTGATTACATTCAATCCGGATTCTTCCGATAAATCAACGGAAAGACAAGTTATATTGGAATGTTCAATTAATTCTTTGGGCGTTTTCCTTGAAATTGCCAAAACTTGATGACCGGCATTAGCAAATTGTAAAGCCAGTTCAAATCCAATGCCACGAGATGTTCCTGTAATAATGATGTTTTTCATGTTATAATCTGAATAATTTCTTTCAAATGTATGTAAAAGGAAACCGCAAATTCGCAAATTAAATTTTAAAATTTGCGAATTTGCGGTTAAAATTAATTCAAATTATTAAATCAAACCTCTCGAAATCACTATGCGTTGAATTTCAGAAGTACCTTCATAAATTTGTGTAATTTTAGAATCACGCATCATTCGTTCTACATGATATTCGGCTACGTAACCATTTCCACCGTGAATTTGAACAGCTTCATTTGCTACTTCTAAGGCAATTTCAGAAGCATATAATTTTGCCATCGCACCGGAATGTGCAATGTCTTTACCTTCGTCTTTTTCGCAGGCTGCTTTCATTACTAATAATTTTGCAGCAGTAATTTTTACATACATATCCGCTAATTTAAAAGCAATAGCTTGATGTTTGAAAATTTCTTTTCCAAATGCTTTTCGTTCTTGTGAATATTTCAAAGCTAATTCATAAGCTCCGGTAGCAATTCCTAAAGCTTGAGAAGCAATTCCGATTCTACCGCCGTTCAAAACATTCATGGCAAAACTGAATCCAAATCCATCCGCTCCAATTCTGTTTTCTTTGGGTACTTTCACGTCCGTGAACATTAATGAATGTGTGTCGCTTCCGCGGATTCCCATTTTCTTTTCTTTGGGACCAATTTCAAAACCTGCCCAACCTTTCTCAACTATAAAAGCGTTAATTCCTTTATGACCTTTTTCAATATCCGTTTGAGCAATAACTAAATAGGTAGAAGCAGTTCCACCATTGGTTATCCAGTTTTTGGTACCGTTCAATAAATAATTATCACCTTTGTCGATAGCGGTTGTTTTCTGCGAAGTTGCATCACTTCCGGCTTCCGGTTCTGACAAACAAAAAGCACCAATTACTTCCCCTTTGGCTAAAGGCACTAAATATTTCATTTTTTGTTCTTCAGAACAATATTTTTCCATTCCGGCACAAACCAATGAATTGTTTACCGACATGATTACCGCTGCCGAAGCATCTACTTTGGCAATTTCGGTCATGGCCAACACATACGAAACACTATCTAATCCGGCACCACCGTATTTTGGATCAACCATCATTCCCATAAAGCCTAATTCGCCCATCATTTTGACTTGCTCAGTCGGGAATTTTGAATGTTCGTCTCTTTCAATAACTCCCGGTAATAATTCTTGTTGAGCAAAATCACGAGCGGCTTGCTGAATCATTAAATGCTCTTCGGTCAGATTAAAATCCATAATTATATAAAATAGTGTTTGATTGTTTCATAAATTTGAACGCAAAAATAGTACATTAAAGTCAAAATCTCAAACGATTTCGTAATTTTAGGCCATGTTTAAAGAATCATATCAAGTTATTGGAGTAATGAGTGGTACTTCGCTTGACGGAATTGATTTAGCTCACCTTTATTTTTCAAATAAAAACGGAAATTGGACCTATAAAATTGGTAGCTGTCAAACCGTTCCATACAATTCTGAATGGTTAAACAAATTAAAAGTTGCGGTTCACTTTACTGAAAAAGAGCTTCAAGAATTAAATAATGAGTATACCGATCTTTTAGGAAACACCATTAAAAATTTTATTGAAAAATATAAAATTGAATTCATCGATGCGGTTTGTAGTCATGGTCACACAATTTTACATCAACCACAAAACAGATTTACTTTACAAATTGGAAATCTACCCAAAATCGCTAAAATAATTGGTAAAACTGTAGTCTGTGATTTTCGAGTTCAAGATGTTGAATTAGGCGGACAAGGTGCTCCGCTTGTTCCTATTGGAGACAGAATGTTATTTCCTGAATACGATTATTGTTTGAATTTAGGCGGATTTTCGAATGTTTCTTTTGAAGAAAATGGTGTGCGAATAGCATTTGACATTTGTCCGGTAAATACCGTTTTGAATTATTATGTCAATCAATTAGGTTTTGATTATGATGATAAAGGAGAAATAGCACGAACCGGGGAAGTGAATCTAGATTTGTTAACTGAATTAAATTCCATTGATTTTTACAAAAAAAAATATCCAAAATCATTGGGAATTGAATTTGTAAATTCAACAATTATTCCATTAATCAATTGTTTTCCTATCTCAATAGAAGATAAATTACACACATTTGTAGAAAATATAGCAATCCAAATTGCCGTGGCTTTATCAAAAAAAGAAGGGAAAATGTTAGTTACGGGTGGTGGTGCATATCATGTTTTTCTTTTAGAACGAATGAAAGAATACTTACCAACTATGGAAATTATTGTTCCTGATGCCAATACATTAGAATTCAAAGAAGCGTTGATTTTTGGGCTACTTGGAGTCTTGAAACTACGTAACGAAATAAATACATTAAGTAGTGTTACCGGGTCAAAGAAAAACCACAGTAGTGGTATGATTTATAAATATTAAAAAACTTATCGGCTATACTTTTTGTGTGTTTTTGTTTTTACTGAACAGGCATTTCACGATAGAGTAAAAAATTCCATTGTTTAAAGTTATTTTTTTTTACCAATAAAATTCAATTCAGTTTTAAACTAATTCATTCTGTAAATTATTCCCGAAGTAATAACAAAGTTAGGCTCTAATCTGTTCTCCGCACCTGAATTTACCGGCTCGAAATTACTTTGTAGAAAATCTACGTCTCTTCTAATGGTCACACCCGGCTTTATTTCAAACCAAAATTTATCGTAAATCTTAAATTGTGTGAAAGCAAAGAAATTAGCATTCAATAATTTTAAACGATCATAATTGGGATCCTCCACTGCAAAAATAGATGAATTTAATGTTGCATTCAACCCATAATAAAATTTAGGATTATATCTCATTAGCAGCAAAACCGAGGTAGGCAATGTAGCATTAAATTTCATTTTTGGTTTTTCATAATTAAAAATAAAAAATGGAAGCAGTACATTTTTACCAAAATCGTTGTTATAATTTAAACCCGTTGCCCATCGAATGGATTTATTTTTTTGAGACTGTCGCATGTATCCGAAAGATATTGCGGGATAAATTGCATTTTTTGTTATGGCAATATTATTTTCAGTTCTGTAATTAATTCTGGCATTTCCTATAAGGAAATTTTTTCCGTTCTTAGTATGAACAAACGAAGTAGAATAAGACAAGTCAGTCAAATTATTTTCATTTACATTATTATCCAAAAGAACTGTTTTATAGGAGAAAGCGTTGTCCCATCTCATTTTTTTTGCTACTACTTTAGTCTTTAAGTTGTATTGAAAATCAATATTTGATTGCTCTATATTTTCAAAACCTTTATCTGAAGATGGAGCGTAATAAGAATAAAAAAGTGACGCTCTATTTTCTACTTGAGAATAAGTTCTTACGATAGAAATGAGCAATATAATTGCCAATACAAATTTTGTTCTCATACTAAATCTTATATTTAAATTCTTATCTTATTATCGTAGTAAAAATGTGAAAAAACATAGCAACTCTTATTCTCATTTGCAAACGTGTCAAAATTAAAAAAAAAAATTCAACATAAATAGTAAATGAATAATATGAAAAAGTAATCGAATCTCTTTTGAAAAAATTTAACACTAATGGAAATCTCACTAATTTAAGTATGAGTTTTACTTTTTAAATTAGATTTCATTTTTTTTGATTAAAAAGATTCAAAATTACATCCAAAAAGAAATAGGTATGATAAAGCAAATGTATTAACATAAATAAACTTAATGCAGTTCAATAAACCAAAATTTAGAATTTAAAATTCGTTGCATTTTGCTTTTTTATTACATTTATCATTACAAATTGAAATCATTATTTAGTAAAGTTTGATATAAGCAAATAAAAAGCATACCTCATAATTTGTTTGTAAACTCACAAAATAATATTAAAACTATTGAAAACTTTAAAAAAAACAAAATAAATCGAATTTGTTCAATTAAATTTGCATTACAAACAAACTGAAATGAAAGAATTACTCAAAAAATTTGAGAATAAAGAACCTGAAATAATTTTTAATTGGAAGGACCCTGAAACTGATGCAGAAGGATGGACAGTGATTAACTCACTTCGTGGGGGTGCAGCGGGAGGTGGAACTAGAATGCGAAAAGGTCTGGATATGAATGAAGTACTTTCGCTTGCCAAAACCATGGAAGTTAAATTTTCAGTATCAGGCCCTGCGATTGGTGGTGCAAAATCAGGAATTAATTTTGACCCAAACGATCCAAGAAAGAAAGAAGTTTTACAACGTTGGTATAAAGCCGTTTCACCCTTATTAAAAAGTTATTATGGTACTGGAGGCGATTTGAATGTAGATGAAATCCATGAAGTTATTCCTATCACAGAAGAGTGTGGGGTTTGGCATCCACAGGAAGGAGTTTTTAACGGTCATTTTAAACCTACTGAAGCCGACAAAATTAACCGAATTGGTCAACTTCGTCAAGGTGTAATCAAAGTGATTGAAAATGCGAAATTTTCCCCCGATGTAAATCGAAAATATACCGTTGCCGATATGATTACCGGTTTTGGCGTAGCCGAAGCCGTTCGTCATTACTATGATATTTATGGTGGTAGCGTTGTAGGTAAAAAAGCTGTTGTTCAGGGTTTTGGAAATGTTGGTTCAGCTGCTGCCTTTTACTTGGCCGGAATGGGTGCAAAAATAGTAGGAATCATTGACCGTGAAGGGGGAATCATCAACGAAGATGGCTTTACTTTTGATGAAATTAAACGATTATTTCTAAACAAAGACGGCAACAAATTAGTGGCCCCAAACATGATACCGTTTGAAACAATAAATCAACAAATTTGGAATATCCAAGCTGAAATTTTTGCACCGTGTGCCGCCTCACGATTGGTTCAAAAAAGTCAAATTGATCAAATGATTACATCCGGTCTAGAAGTAATTTCAAGTGGAGCCAATGTACCGTTTGCCGATAAAGAAATTTTCTTTGGCTCTATCATGGAAGAAACCGATGCAAAAGTTAGCTTAATTCCTGATTTTATTGCAAATTGCGGAATGGCACGCGTTTTTGCCTATTTCATGGAAAAGAAAGTTCAAATGACTGATGAAGCAATCTTTTTGGATACTTCTGAAATCATCAAAAAAGCAATTGAAAAAACACATGCTTTAAATTCATCAAAAACAAATATTAGTGCTACTGCTTTTGAAATTGCACTTAAACAATTAACTTAAAAATCCTATGGCAATTATTATCATCTTATTATTCGTTATTGGTTACATGTCCATCACTTTAGAACATCCTTTAAAATTGGACAAAACAGTACCGGCTCTATTAATGGCTGCTATTATGTGGGCTTTTCTATCTTTTGGTTTCAATAATGGATGGCTTTCAATAATTGATGGTCATAATCACGTTTACAATATGAACATTGGTGACGCTGAAGCCAATCATGAAGGATTTCTTGAAAACTTAATGCATCATTTCGGAAAAACTGCCGAGATCTTAATTTTCTTGATTGGTGCAATGACTATCGTTGAAATTATTGATTTACACCGTGGATTCGATGTAATTAAAAATAGAATTAATACCACTAATAAAGTAAAACTACTATGGACATTGGGATTAATTGCCTTTTTTCTCTCAGCCATTATCGATAATTTAACAACTACCATTGTTTTGATAACTTTGCTGAGAAAACTTATTTCAAAAAGAGAACAACGAATATGGTATGCTTCATTAATTGTTATAGCAGCTAATGCAGGAGGAGCATGGTCTCCAATAGGAGATGTTACAACAACTATGCTTTGGATCGATAACAAAGTATCCGCCATAGGATTAACCGAATATGTTATCGCTCCAGCAGTACTATGTTTTGTGGTACCTTTTTTTATTGCTTCAAAACTAAAACCTTTTCAAGGATCAACCGAAAGAAAAATTTTTGGTATTAATGAGGAATCAGAACGGTTGTTAAGTAGTAAAAAAATTCTTTTTGTTGGATTAGGTGCTATCGTTTTTGTACCAATCTTCAAAATAATTACCGGTCTTCCGCCTTATGTTGGAATGATGTTTAGTTTAGGTTTTGTTTGGTTGTTTTCAGAATATGTTACCCCATATGAAAATTTCAATAAAAATGACAAACACCTTTATTCCGGCCATAAAGCCTTAACAAAAATTGAATTCTCTAGTATTTTATTTTTCCTAGGTATTCTGATGGGAGTTGCCGCTTTAGAAAGTATGGTTTTTGGACAAATAAATGGAACTGATACCGGCACATTACGCTATGCTGCAGAATCATTATCAAATGCTGTTCCTAATATGGATGTTGTTGTAATATTATTAGGGATTTTATCCTCAGTGATAGATAACGTCCCTTTGGTTGCTGCATCAATGGGAATGTATAGCTACGAGATGGATCACCCAATTTGGCATTTCATTGCTTATTCTGCCGGTACCGGTGGAAGCATGTTAATTATTGGTTCTGCCGCAGGAGTAGCTGCCATGGGTATGGAAAAAATTGATTTTATATGGTACCTTAAAAGAATTACATGGCTAGCTTTTGCCGGATTTATTTCAGGTGCATTATGTTTTATCTTTATTGAACATTACATTAGATAAACAATTTAAAAGAGTATTTTAGCGTTATCATTTTACCAATCAAAAAAACAAATTAAAATATGCAACCAGCAGATAGTTTAGCAACAGCACAAAATGCATTATTAGAGGACCAACCCATCGAAAAAACATTATCCATTTGGGATTTAATGACAAGCGGAGGAATTGGTGGTCAACTCATCATGATTTCGTTGGGTTTGTTATTCTTCTTTGCCCTTTACCTTTATTTCGAAAGACTAATGGCTATCAATGCCGCTTCAAAAATTGATGTGAATTTTATGAATAACATCAAAATGAATATCCTTAACGGTAAATTAGATGCTGCCAAAATGCTATGTGCTCAAACCAATTCTCCGGTTGCAAGATTAACCGAAAAAGGAATTTCTCGCATCGGAAAACCGCTGGAAGACATCAATACAGCCATCGAAAACGCCGGAAAATTGGAAATTTATAAACTAGAGAAAAACGTGAGCATGCTCGCAACCATCTCTGGAGCTGGCCCAATGATTGGTTTCTTAGGAACCGTAATTGGTATGATTCTTGCCTTTCATAAAATGGCTAGCGGAGGCGGACAAATTGAAGTGGGTGCTTTGGCAGAGGGTATCTATACTGCAATGACAACCACGGTTGCAGGATTAGTAGTTGGAATTATATCGTTTATGGGTTACAATCATTTGGTTGTTAAAACAGATAAAGTAGTGCACCAAATGGAAGCCAATGCAACTGATTTCCTTGACCTTTTAAACGAACCGTCATAATATGAACATCAGAGGTAGAAATAAAGTATCACCGGAATTCAACATGTCGTCTATGACAGACATCGTGTTTTTATTGCTGATTTTTTTCATGTTAACTTCCACTATGGTGACCACCAATGCATTGGATTTAGTGTTGCCAAAAGCAAAAGGAAAAACAGACAGTAATAAAAATATTTCGGTCAGCATCAATAAAGATTTAGAATTTTTTATTGATAAAGAACAAGTTCAAGAAGCAGATTTAGAAACCCGTTTATTAGGTTTGTTTGCTAACAAAGAAGACAAAGCCTTAATTCTTAGAGCAGAAGAAGGTGTGCCAATTGAAAAAGCAGTCAATGTGTTAGACATCGCCAACCGCAACCAGATTAAAGTGGTATTGGCCGTTCGACCAAAATAATAAGAAGCTAATCCTGCTGTCCGTTCCTAGTTTTTTTGAACAAACCCTTTTTTTGTAAGCCGTTTCAAGAGCTTCTAAAGTCGCTTTGAAACAGCAACAAAAAATAGTGTTTCTTTCAAAAAAAGCTATCCACTTCCATCAGGGCTAAAAAGAGAGACCATGAAATATTTAGAAACCGAACACGAAAAAAAATCATTTGCCATTACTACAGCAATTATGGCAGTGTTGCTTTTATTATGCATTTTTCTGGGCTTAACATACATGGATCCACCACCTGAAAACGGAATCGCTATTAACTTTGGTAACACTGACGCCGGTTCAGGAAATACAAACACAACAGAACCTGTTAAGTCAGAACCAAGAGAAGTAACCGAACAGCCGGTAGAAGAATCTACTTCTGAACCAACCACACCCAGTAAAGCCGCTGAAAATGTAATCACGGCTGATAATGAAGCGGCCATTGCCCTGAAAAAACAAAAAGAAGAAGCGAAAGCCAAAGCAAATGCCGAAGCAATAGCAAAAGCAGCCGAACAGAAAAAAAAGAAAGAAGAAGCAGATAAAAAAGCGAAAGTAGATGCATTAATTGGCGGTGTAAAAAAATCAGAAGGTAAAACCACCGGTGGCGACGGAACATCAACCTCACCGGGTAATCAAGGGAAAGAAAACGGAAGTATTTATGCTAATAGTTACTATGGAAATGATAAGGGAATTGGAACCGGTAATGGTGCTTGGGGATTAAAAGGAAGACGATTAGCGAGTCCGGGTGCTGTAAAAGCAGATTGTAATGATGAAGGCACAGTTGTTGTTGAAGTTATAGTAAGCAAAGTAGGAACGGTAACCAACGCTAAATTTAGTCCTAGTGGTTCTAATACCACAAGTCGATGCTTACAAGAAGCTGCAATCAAATCAGCTTATAAATATCGCTGGAATGACGATGAGAAAGCTCCTAATAATCAGGTTGGTTTTATTGTGTTTAATTTTAGGAACGGAGAATAAAAAACAAAATTTACTTATATTTAAACCTCACTTTAGTGGGGTTTATTTTTTTACCAATGAATTATCAAGAAACTGTCAATTGGCTGTTTAATCAGCTTCCAATGTACCAAAACCAAGGAGCATCAGCGTATAAACCGAACCTTGACAACACCATTTTGTTGGCCAACTACCTCAATAATCCGGAGAAAAAAATAAAAACGATTCATGTTGCCGGAACTAACGGAAAAGGATCTACTTCTTCCCTACTCGCTTCCGTTTTACAAGAAGCAGGTTATAAAGTGGGGCTGTATACTTCACCTCATTTAAAAGATTACAGAGAACGTATTAAAATCAATGGAAATGAAATTACAGAAGAATTTGTAACCGATTTTATTTCCAAACACAAATCCTTTTTTGAAAGCCATCAATTGAGTTTCTTTGAAATGACCGTTGGATTAGCGTTTGATTATTTTGTACACGAAAAAGTAGATATTGCAATAATCGAAGTGGGCATGGGTGGACGATTAGATTCCACCAACATCATTACACCTTTAATTTCAATCATTACGAACATTGGATTAGACCATACTCAATTTCTGGGTAATACATTAGAAGCCATCGCCTTTGAAAAAGCCGGCATAATCAAACCCAAAATTCCGGTAGTGATTGGTGAATTTACTACTGAAACAAAACCTGTTTTCGTAAAAAAAGCATCAGAAACAAATTCACAATTTTATTTTGCCTCAGAATTAGTTAACGATACTTATCCCACCACATTATTGGGTGACTATCAAATCCAAAATAGAAAAACAGTGATGCAAAGCATTCGTATTTTACAACAACAAAATGAATTTATAATATCCGAAGAGAATATAAAAAAAGGATTTTTAAATGTCATCCAAAATACCGGCTTAGCGGGAAGATGGCAACAATTGGGAGAAAATCCTAAAATAATTTGTGATACGGCTCATAATAAACATGGACTCTCAGTTGTACTTAAACAATTGGAAAAGCAAAAATTTGAAAAACTTCATATTGTCCTAGGGGTAGTAAACGATAAAGATTTAACTGAAATTTTACCTTTATTCCCAAAAAATGCGTTGTATTATTTCTGCAGTCCAAAAAATTTACGCGGGTTGCATCCTGAAATTCTTAAACAAAAAGCCGTTGAATTCGGACTTAAAGGAAAAGTATACAATTCTGTTTCAGAAGCTTATAAGAAGGCTAAGGAAAAATCTACTGCAAAAGACTTTATTTATGTGGGTGGAAGTACTTTTGTTGTGGCAGAAATTTTATAATTTTTTTTGTTTTTTGTTTGCAGTTACCAAAAACTGTACTATATTTGCACTCGCAATCAAGCACTAATCGGGCGATTAGCTCAGCTGGTTCAGAGCACCTCGTTTACACCGAGGGGGTCGGGGGTTCGAACCCCTCATCGCCCACAAAAAAAACTCCTTAAGTAATTAGGGAGTTTTTTATTTTTAAAGGGTCATTAACTCTCCCGATAGCTATCGGGAGGTTCAGAGTGTCACGTCGACAACGAGGAAGTCATTGGTTCGAATCCAATATGACCCACTATTTAAATTAAAATTTCTTTCGAAGTAAATTAAAGATTATCTAAACTTCTTTCTAACGCCATTCCTCTAGAACCTTTCACTAAAATTAATGTATCTTTTATCGTTTGGGTTCTTAAAAAAACAGTAAAATCTTCAAAGGTTTGAAAGAAATGCAAATGTTGACATTCAACTTTTACTTTATAAAATTCATTACCTATTAAAAAGCAGGTAAAATTATCATCATTTTTTAACTTTTGTACGATATTGTAGTGCTCTTGAAAGCTTTCATCACCTAGTTCAAACATATCACCTAAAATGGCTATTTTTTTAGAGTGTCGAAGTTGAATAAAATTTTGAATTGCTACATCCATACTGCTTGGATTTGCGTTGTAAGCATCTAAAACGATTTGATTCCCATTTTTGTGTATAATTTGCGAACGATTATTATCAGGTTGATATTGCTCTATAGCAGTTTTTATGTCATCAATTGGAACATTAAAATAAAGTCCAACTGTTATAGCTGAACAAATATTTGTGGCATTATAAAATCCAATTAAATTGGATAGAATTTCTTTACCCACTACAACTATTTTTACATATGGATTTGCCTCAACAGTATCGATAAAAACAAAACAATTTTTATCGGAAGTACTGAAAGTAATCGTTTCCATGTTTTTGGTTTTAGAATATTGAAGAGGATCGTCAATATTTACAAAAACTTTTCTATGTGAAGAATGTAAAAAATCATACATCTCTGATTTTCCTTTTATCACACCTTCTACACCTCCAAATCCTTCTAGGTGGGCTTTACCAAAATTGGTTACATATCCATAATCAGGTTGAGCAATATCACAAAGAAAAGCAATTTCTTTTTGATGATTAGCACCCATTTCTACTATTCCAATTTCTGTTTCTTTTGTAAATGAAAGTAATGTTAATGGAACACCAATATGATTATTTAAATTCCCAAGAGTTGCTTTTGTTCTATACTTTTTTGATAGAACTACTTGAAAAAGTTCTTTTGTTGTTGTCTTTCCATTACTTCCCGTTAAAGCAATAATTGGTAAACCAAGATAATTTCTATGGAATTTTGCAAGTTCTTGTAAAGCTGAAAGAGTATCATCTACAAATATAGTTCGACTATCAACATAATAATCTTTATTGTCTATCAAAACATAAGAAGCTCCTTTTTCTAACGCTTCACTTGCGAATGAATTAGCGTCAAAATTTGCCCCTTTAAGAGCAACAAACATAGAATTAGCTCCAATTTTTCTTGTATCAATTGACACACTTGAACAAGTTAAAAAACAAGCATGAATTTGTAGTATATCCATAGAGGTAAAAAAATAAAGCCCTAAAATTAGGGCTTTATAATGTATTAAAAAAATATTTATTATCTAGAAGCTTTTGGTTTCCCTTTAGCAGTCTTTTTGTTTGATTTAGGTCCAACTTTAGACATTGCACATCTGAATCCTATATCATCTGTAGCCATATCTTGTGGGAAGAATCTTCTTTGTGCCGGATCTAACCAATATGCTCTATCTCTCCAAGAACCTCCTTTGTAAACTCTAACATCATCATTAATCAATGTAGTTCTTTTTGATGATTTATCATATTTCCTATTTAAACCACCAGTTGCGGTATCAGCAGTAACTTCGTGCTTTGGTGAGTCATACATACGTTTCTTTTCATTAGTTGAAGGGTCACCATCTTCCTCTGAACCAAACTTGTAAAAGCGAATTGATTGTTTATCACCATCACGATAGTTTCTGTTATCACTCTTATCAAAGTTTTGACGTAAATAAGTTTCTTTCTCATCCACAGGAACCTGAGCGATTTGACCAGGAAAATTTCTAGCTATGATTTTACCATTAGCTAAAGTATCATATTTAATATTCTCGCTGGTTACTATTTCAACTTTCCCATCTTCACCAATTTTGTTTTTCATGTAAACGTTACCACGATAGTAGTTGAAATCATTTGCTTCATCATCAACAATCGGTCTATAAACGTCAGCAACCCACTCACTAACATTACCTGCCATGTCATATAATCCAAAATCATTTGGCGGATAGGATTTAACAACTTGAGTAATATCAGCTCCATCATCAGACCAACCTGGTACACCACCGTAATCTCCTTTACCTTGTTTAAAATTAGCCAATTGGTCGCCTCTAACAGATCTTTTTCCTGAACGGGTATGATTTCCAGACCATGGATATTTTTTCTTACCTTTATAAAGATTGTACTCTCTATTTCCAACATTAGCTACAGCAGCATATTCCCACTCCGCTTCGGTTGGTAAACGATACTCAGGTTGAATCAAACCGGAACTTCTTTGAGCATAAACATTCTTTGGTTCCACAGTTTCGCCACCTCTATTTGTTGAAGCTTTAGCTCTTCCTCCTTTTCCTTTTAAAACAATTTCTTCATCTCCTCCAAATGCTTGAGATGGAGTATTAATGTATGTCTCTGTGCTAAATGATTTTTCAGCAGTAGCATCCATTAGTTTTGAGTCTTTTTTCAGATATTTGTTTTTCTCAAGTATGTCTTCATTAACACGATCTGTTCTCCACTTACAAAACTCAACCGCTTGAATCCAGTTTACACCTACAACAGGGTAATCTTTGTAAGCCGGATGTCTCAAATAATTGTTTGTCATGGTTTCATTGTATCCCAATCTATTTCTCCATACTAATGTATCTGGCAAAGCACCATTATAAATATTAGTATAGTTTTCTTGATTTGGATCAAAAATTCTTTTCAACCAATCTAAGTATTCTAAATACATAAGATTCGTTACCTCATGTTCATCCATAAAGAAAGATTGAACATGTTGTTGATTGGGAGAATTGTTCCAATCATGCATTACATCGTCTTGAACTTTACCCATAGTAAAAGTTCCACCTTCGATTTCGATCAATCCAGGTGCCGCTGCTTGCTTCTTAAAATTAGAAGCATATTGGAAACCACCTTTTTTGTCATTGATTTTCCAACCGGTTGCAGTTGAGGAGTTTTTGGAGCTTGACTTTTTACTACAACTAGCAAAACCAAACACAACTACTATCATTAGTAGCAGTTTTAAAGTCATAATTTTGTTTACTTTCATACGTTAAGTAGGTAATAAATTTAGTGCCGCAATATAGCAATAAACCTTTATATAACAAGATTTTTTACAAAAAAATGTTAATAACCTAAATTTATTGCTCATCAGCACATGTATAACGGAAAAAAAAATGCTTTAGTATCGTCTTTCTATTTATTTTTGAAAACATTGTAATAAATTTGTATTCCTTTCGTTTTTGCTTCATATGAAAAAGATTCTATTAGCGACTTTGTTTTTATTCTTAAATTGGGGACTTCACAGTCAAAACTCTACCACTTTTGTTTTGAATTGGAAAGAAGACAAAAAGTTGATTTTTGACACGTATACACTAAGTATCCCTCAATTTCAACAAGAAAATTTTTATTTTGATGACGTAAAAAAGTCTATATTTTTTAATTTCAAAACTACCGTTACAAACCTTTCAGATCCAAAATCACTGAGAATTCTTTCGGTTAACTATCAAACTATTTCTCTTGACGAATTAGGTGATTTGGATAGCAAAAACATTCCAAATAACCCAAAACCCACTTTAAAAAATGGTAAAGCAAGAGATATAAACCAAATTTTTATTTCATTTTCACCTATAATAAATACAAGTGAAGGATTCAAAAAAATAACATCAATAACATTTGATTTTAATAATGCTCCTTTTCAAAATACAATACAAAGCAATAGCAATTTCAATGTTATTCAAAACTCTGAACTAAACACAGGTAATTGGTATCGATTTTACATTGAAAAATCAGGTGTATATAAAATTTCACGCTCTTTTCTCAATCAACTAGGTATGAATACAAATGTTGATCCCAGAAAAATAAAGATTTACGGAAACGGTGGAAGAATGATTCCACTTTTAAATAGCGTAGAATATCCATCTGATTTAGCAGAAAATGCAATTCAATTCATTGGTGAGGGTGATGGTGTTTTCAATAATGAAGATTATATTTTATTTTACGGTGAGGGGGTTGATAATTGGAATGAAGAAAGTAGGACACACCTTAATCTTTATGACACAAAATCGTATTACTATGTCACTGCACAAGGTGAAAATGGTAAACGAATTAATCCAATGCCTCAACCTGAAGGAAATTCTGATATAGTTTTCACCAATTATGATGAATATAAATTTTATGAAAAAGACATCAATAATATAGGTAGAATCGGAAGAACATGGTATGGAGAACAATTAAATTCTCAGAATCCTTTTAGTACTGAAATAAATTTTCCAAATATTGACAACTCAAGCCCTTTTTCAATTTTCCTGTCAGCGGCTGCTGTTTCGTTTACTAGTACAAATCTAAAAATAAAAGTAAATAGTATCGAACAGACCATTAATTTTTCTCCAATCGCATCGAATAGTGGAATCTTATTTTCAAATGCATCTACAGAATTTTCCGTTCCATCATCAGAATTAGCGAATATAGAACTAACTTATAACAATAATGGAGTACCTAGCTCAAGAGGTTTTTTAGATTACATTACAATCAAAACAAAGTGTTTTTTAAGAGGTATTGGAAAGCAATATCGCTTTCAAAATGAAAATTCTGGCACAAATGTAGGAATCGGAGAATATCAATTTACAAATGCAAATGGTATAACTCAAATTTGGGATATTACCAATTTATTCGAAGTTACCAACGTAAACAACAATGGTTCTTCTTCTTTTTCTTTCAAATCAAATCTTGGTGAACTTAAACGTTATTTAGTGGTTGACCCAAGTGATTATTTCACCCCTAAAAGGGAATCACAAACAAAAGTGACCAATCAAAACATTAAAGGGACCATTTTTAATAATGCACAAGGTCAATTTCAAGATATTGATTATTTGATTGTCACTCCTCAAAATTTAGCTTCCGAAGCAGATCGTTTGGCAAATTTCCATCGAACAAAAAATCAATTAAATGTAAAAGTAATCACTCTTGATAAAATTTATCACGAATTCTCTTCAGGAAAACAAGATATTGGAGCGATAAGAAATTTAGTCAAGTATGTTTATTTCAATGCTTCTTCACCTGATAAAAGAATTAAATATTTAAATTTATTTGGTGATGCATCATTTGATTATTTGAACAGAATTCCCAATAACACAAATATTGTACCCATTTTTCATAGCTTAACAAGCAACTCTTTGTTAAGTTCTACTATGTCAGACGACTTTTATGGAATGATGGACCCGGATGAAGGAAGAATGTTGGTTAATTTCAATACTCCAACCATTGAAGCTCTTGATATTGCTGTAGGTAGAATGTTAGTTTCTTCAGTTCAACAAGCAAAAGAAATGGTTGACAAAGTAATTGATTATTATGACATACAATCTTATGGAAGATGGAGAAATAATTTTACTTTAGTATCGGATGACGTTGATGAAAGTTGGGAATTCCAAATTCAACAAGAATTAGATAATTTAGGAAATACTATTCGAAATCAAAAACCATTTGTTAATGTAATGAAGTACCATGCCGATTCTTATGTTCAAGAAGCTTCAGCAGGAGGGCAACGATATCCAAAACTTAAACAAGATTTAATTAATGCTTTTCAGCAAGGTTCCTTGGTTTTCAATTATTTTGGACATGGTGGCGAGGATCAATTAGCTTCAGAACGAATCTTTGAAAAATCAGATGCTCAAAATTTAAATAATCGTTACAGGTATCCTTTAATTGTTACTGTTACTTGTGAATTTACTCGTTTTGACAATCCTTTCCGTCAAACAGCAGGTGAATTTACTTATTGGAATCCTAATGGTGGCGCCATATCATTAGTTACCACAACACGCCAAATCGGAGTAACAACCGGGCAAAGCATCAACAATTCATTTTCCTCATTCTTGTATGGATTTAATGAAGAAGACCTAGATATTAGTATTGCTGAGGCTTTGAGAAGAGCAAAAAATGCTAATAATTCTCAAACCTTAATGGTCTTTTATATTGGTGATCCGGCATTGAAATTAGCTATTCCAAAACCATCAATTGTACTCACCAAAATAAATGATGAACCTATTGAAACTACTACAACGGTTTTAAAAGCCTTAAGCAAAATAAAATTATCCGGAGAAATTAGAAATGTTGATGGAAACACACTACTTTCTAACTATGACGGTGACATTGCGGTTCAAATTTTTGACAAATCAATCAATAGGAGTACACTTGGAAATGATGGAACCAGAAACAGTTCCAATAATCTTATTATATTAAATTTTCAAACGTTAGGGGAAACTATTTTCAGAGGAAATGCCTCAGTAAATAACGGTTTATTTGAAATTGAATTCATTGTTCCAAGAGACATTTCCATTCCTCTTGGTAACGGCAGAGCAAGTTTTTATGCTAAATCTGTAATACCAAATTTACAGGACCAAACCGGTTTTAATATAACTATCCCAATAGGAGGAATTAATGAAAATGCTTCAGAGGACAATATTGGACCTAGAGTGCGACTTTATATGAATGACCAAACTTTTATTTCCGGTGGCATAACCAATGAAAGTCCTTTCTTCCTCGCTTTTTTAGAAGATGAAAACGGTATTAATACTGCAAGTGGAATAGGTCATGATATTGTTGCAATCTTAGATGGGGATGAAAACAATCCGTATATTTTGAATGATTACTATGAAACGGAATTAAATGATTATACTAAAGGAAAGGTTCGTTTCCCTTTTCGCGATTTAGCTCCTGGATTACATACCATAACATTTAGAGCATGGGATGTTTATAATAATCCCGTTACTGCAGAAATTCAATTTATTGTGATTGGTGATGATGTAATCAAATTAACCAATGTTTTAAACTACCCTAATCCTTTTGTTAGTTATACACAATTTTGGTTTTCGCACAATCGCCCATTTGAACCACTAGATGTTCAAGTACAAATTTTTACCATAACCGGTAAAGTTGTCAAAACCATCAATCAAGTAGTAAATACTGAAGGATTTTTGTCCAGAGAAATCACATGGGATGGAAAAGATGACTTCGGTGATAAAATTGGAAAAGGTGTTTATATATACAAATTAACCGTAAAATCCACTTTATCGAATAAATCTGCAGAAAAAACAGAAAAACTTGTAATACTTTAATAAAACACTATATTTGTTAATTCAATTATTCCTAATTGCACAATGAAAAAAATAACCGCATTTATAATTTACGTTTTACTGATTCAGAATTCTTTTTCCCAAGACAATAGAGTAATTACAACAGGAGTACCTTTTTTACTGATTGCTGCTGATGCAAGAGCCGCAGGTATGGGTGATATTGGGGTTGCTACTTCTGCAGATGCTTATTCGCAACAATGGAATCCTGCAAAATATGCTTTTGCTATTGAAAAAGTTGGTATCGGGGTAAGCTACACTCCTTATTTAACTGATTTGGTTAATGATATTTCATTAGGCCAATTAAATTATTACAATAGAATTAGTGAAAAAAGTGCTTTTGGAGGAAGTCTACGTTTTTTTAGTTTAGGCGATATTGAATTAAGAGAAAATTTTGATGATGTTGCCAGAATAGTTAGTCCAAACGAACTTGCTGTTGATGTTTCATATGCTTTAAAACTAAGTGAACGATTTTCAACATCTGTAGCTTTTAGATATATCCGTTCCCAACTTAGAATTCCAGATGGAAACACTGATGGAAAACCAGCCAGCACATTTGCATTTGATGTAGCTGCTTTTTATCAATCTGAAGAAGAAGCTTATGAAAGTTTCAATGGAAGATGGAGAGCTGGTATAAATTTGCAAAATATGGGACCAAAAATCAATTATGATGATGACTTAACTGAACTTAATTCTAACTTTTTACCTGCTAATCTTAGAATTGGTGCAGGTTTCGACTTTATCTTTGACGAATACAATAAAATTGGGTTGAATGCTGAAGCTACTAAATTAATGGTGCCTACACCTCAATTTGAAGAAGATATGACTGATGAAGAAAGACAAGAAGCCAGAGCTGATTACCAACGAATAGGTTGGGTTTCTGGTATCTTTCAATCGTTTGGAGATGCTCCTGATGGTTTCAGTGAAGAATTAAGAGAATTTACTTGGGCACTAGGAGCTGAATACAATTACCAAGATTCTTTTGCATTTCGATTAGGATATTTTAATGAACATGAAACTAAAGGTGCTCGTAAGTTCTTCTCTTTTGGAGCAGGTTTTAAATATACTGTTGTTAAATTAGATGTTTCCTATCTAATGTCAGCTTCTAGAGTTAGAAACCCATTAGAAAATACACTTAGATTCTCCTTAACATTCAATTTCGGTGATTCTTACGATGAATATTAAAAAAAAATGAATCTAAAAAAAATCCAAATTTCTTACGTTGAAATTTGGATTTTTTTTCCCCTTATACTATGAAAAAAATTACCATCTCAACAGAATTTAATGTCTTTGAAAGCTTAGAAGAACTTCCAAAAGAAATCAAGTTTTTAATGGAACAAGCTATTGAAATCAGAAAAAAAGCCTATGCCCCTTATTCAAAATTTAGAGTAGGTGCCGCCATCTTATTAGATAACGGAGAAACTGTATTAGGTTCCAATCAAGAAAATGCGGCTTACCCATCCGGACTTTGTGCAGAGCGTGTAGCCATTTTTCAAGCTGGAGCCATCTATCCGGACGCTAAAATTTTAAAATTAGCCATTTCAGCAACAGCAGATGAAAAGCCCGTAACCTCACCTATTCCTCCTTGTGGTTCATGCCGTCAATCAATTGCAGAATATGAATTTAAACAAAATACACCCATCGAAATATTTTTTATGGGAGAATCTGGCGAAATTTATAAATCAGATTCGTTAACCAACTTGCTTCCTTTAGTTTTTGATAAAAATTTCCTGTAAATTTTATTCATTTACTAAAACGTTATCGTAAATAACTTTTTATAAAGTTTGTCATTTTAAGCCGATTAAATTTTTACATCTACTTAGGATGTCTTATTTTTGCTACTCGCAAATTTGTGCACAACCTATTTGTGAAACAGACAAAACAAACATAAAAGATTCAAAATAGAACAAATGAAAAAAATCACCAAAGAAGTTTATCTGCAATGGTATGAAGACATGCAGTTTTGGAGAAAATTTGAAGACAAATTGGCTGCCGTTTACATCCAACAAAAAGTGAGAGGGTTTTTACATTTATATAACGGTCAAGAAGCAGTTTTAGCCGGAGCATTGCACGCAATGGACTTATCTAAAGACAAAATGATTACTGCTTATCGTAACCATGTTCAACCAATCGGAATGGGTGTTGACCCAAGAAAAGTAATGGCTGAACTTTATGGAAAAGTGACCGGAACATCTAAAGGTATGGGTGGTTCAATGCACATCTTTTCCAAAGAACATGGTTTTTATGGCGGTCACGGAATTGTAGGTGCTCAAATCCCGGTTGGTGCCGGAATGGCTTTTGCCGATCAATATTTCAATACTGGTGGTGTAACACTTACCTATTTTGGTGATGGTGCCGCTCGTCAAGGTTCTCTTCACGAAGCTTTCAACATGGCGATGTTGTGGAAACTTCCTGTAGTATTCATTTGTGAAAATAATGGATATGCCATGGGAACTTCTGTCGAAAGAACCGCAAATCACACCGATGTTTGGAAACTTGGTTTAGGGTATGAAATGCCTTGTGGTCCAGTTGATGGAATGAATCCGGTAAAAGTGGCCGAAGCCATGCACGAAGCGATCGAAAGAGCTCGTCGTGGAGACGGACCCACTTTCTTAGAAATGAAAACATACCGTTACAGAGGTCACTCGATGTCTGATGCTCAATTATACCGAACTAAAGACGAAGTGGAAGAATACAAAAAAATTGATCCAATCACACAAGTTTTAGATATTATCAAAGAAAACAACTATGCTACCGATGCAGAAATTGAAGCCATTGACGAACGAGTGAAAAACTTAGTGGATGAATGCGAAAGATTTGCTGAAGAATCTCCATTCCCGGAAGTACAACAATTATATGACGTAGTATACGAACAAGAAAACTATCCTTTTATTCCCCATAAACTATAAGCAATATGGCAAAAATTATAACAATGCCACGTTTGAGTGATACAATGACTGAAGGAGTTGTTGCAACATGGCTTAAAAAAGTTGGCGATACCGTAAAAGAAGGTGATATTTTAGCCGAAATAGAAACCGATAAAGCGACCATGGAATTCGAAGCATTTGAAGCTGGAACGCTACTTCACATCGGAATCCAAGAAGGCGAATCGGCTCCGGTTGATTCTCTTTTAGCCATTATCGGAAAAGAAGGTGAAGATATTTCAAGTTTATTAGCAGGAGGAAAAGCTGCCCAAACAGTAGAAAAATCTACTGAAGCAGAGCCTGCAAAAAATGAAGAAGCAAAACCAAAAGCCAGTGCTGAAATTCCAGCCGGAGTAAAAGTTGTAACTATGCCGCGTTTAAGCGATACGATGACAGACGGAACTGTAGCAACATGGTTAAAAAAAATTGGCGATACTATAAAAGAAGGAGATATTCTTGCCGAAATTGAGACTGACAAAGCCACAATGGAATTTGAATCTTTCAATTCGGGAACATTATTATACATTGGTGTACAAGAAGGTCAGTCTGCTCCGGTAGACAGTATTTTAGCCATCATCGGCCCTGCCGGAACTGATGTTTCCGGTATTGCGGAAAATTTCACTAAAGGAGGTGAAGCTCCTAAAGCTGAAAAAACAGAAAGTAAATCAGAGGATGCAAAACCATCCACAGAAAATAAAGAAGAAGCATCCACTTCCTCCGAAACAAACGGAAGAATTTTTGCTTCACCATTAGCCCGACAAATTGCAAAAGACAAAGGAATCAACCTTTCTCAAGTAAAAGGATCAGGCGAAAATGGAAGAATTGTAAAAAGTGATGTTGAAAATTTCACACCATCGGCTGTTACTCCTCAAAAAGCAGTGCAACAAGAAAGCGTTGCTCAACCTGTTGCTGCTGTTCAACCATTTGTACCAGCTGGAGAAACCTATTCAGAAGAAGTCAAAAACTCGCAAATGCGTAAAACCATTGCTCGTCGCCTTTCTGAATCTAAATTTACCGCTCCACATTACTATTTAACAATAGAAGTAGCCATGGATGAAGCGATGAAATCCAGAGCAATTATCAATACCGTTCCGGATACGAAAGTGTCATTTAATGATATGGTGGTGAAAGCTTGTGCGATGGCATTGAAAAAACACCCACAAGTAAATACACAATGGAAAGAGGATGTGACAGTTATCAATCACCACGTAAACATTGGTGTAGCCGTGGCTGTAGAAGATGGACTTGTAGTTCCTGTATTGAAATTTACTGACCAAATGAGTTTAACACAAATCGGTGCTGCAGTTAAAGATTTAGCAGGAAGAGCTAAAAACAAAAAACTACAACCAGCCGAAATGGAAGGAAGTACATTTACGGTTTCTAATTTAGGTATGTTTGGAATTACCGAATTTACTTCAATCATCAACCAACCAAATTCTGCTATACTCTCTGTTGGTGCTATAATCGAAAAACCGGTAGTAAGAAATGGTCAAATTGTAGTTGGAAACACCATGAAAGTAACCTTAGCTTGCGACCACAGAACGGTTGACGGTGCAACGGGTGCTCAATTTCTTCAAACGTTACGAACGTATTTAGAAAATCCGGTGACTATGTTAGCTTAGATTTATCTGAAACTATATATATGAGAGCGAGTTCAATTTTGGACTCGCTTTTTTATGCTTTATTCTTCTCCTCAATCCACTTCGCCATATACTTGGTACTTTGCAAAAAATGATGCATCAACATGGAACCAATAAAATTTTGCTGACGATATTTTTCTAAATTTTCAAATTTATCTAGTGCCATTTCAAGGAAAGTATTTTGAAACAAATCCTTCGAAAATCGATTTTTTATAATTTCGAAACCATTTTGTTGAGCATTTAACCAAGTTGTTTTATTTTGATATAATTCTATCGCTTTTTCAGTAAAATCTTCTGGTGAAACAGTAATAAATCCATTCCATAAAAAATCACCATTCATCGCTTCTGCACCAATTGTTGAAGTTACACTCGGAGTGCCAAACTGCATGGCTTCCAACAATTTTCCTTTAATTCCGGCACCAAAACGAATGGGTGCCAAAAGAACTCTTGCTTTAGAAATCACTTCGAACGAACTTTCGGCTCGACCATGAACAAAAAAATTCAGCTTCGGCTCATGCAATGATTTTATTTTTGGTGTGGGATAGGCTCCGTAAACTTGCAACTTTGCTTCGGGAAATTTTTTAGATAATAATGGCCAAATCTCTTCTTTTAAATAGATAACGGTATCATGATTAGGAGCATGTAAAAAATTTCCAATAAATACAAAATCGTCTCTTTCTTCAAAACTTGGTAAATCTAGTGTTTCATTCTCCACCCAAATCGGCAAATAAAACAATAAAAACGAAGGCACTTTAAAATACGTTTGCAACAATTCCATTTCAAATTCCGAAACCATCAACGTCACATCACAACGAAAAATACTCGCAATTTCACGCTTTGCCATGTCATTATTCAAGTCAAACGGTTTACTCTTTAAAACTTCCAAACGTCTTGCTTCACGCAAACAATGTAAATCTTCAGTATCCAACATTCGAAGTGCATTAGGGCAATGTTGTGCTAATCGCCAACCAAATTGTTCCTCCGTCATAAACCGATCAAACAAAACCAAATCCGGCTGCAAATCAGATATAAATACATCGAAAGAAGTACAATTCAGGCTTATTTGTTTACAAACAATACCTATTAATTCCTCCGAAAATTCACTTTTTACTGCTGTACTGGCAAATGTTATTTTTGCTCCTTTTTCCTTAAAAAAAGAAATCAATTGCATCATCCTACTTCCGGCAGCAGAAGATTTCGGTTCCGGCCACACAAAACCAATAATTAAAAGTTGTTTGTTTTCTAATCCTTTCATCCCACTAAAATAGCAATAAAAGAGGCAATTCTATTCAAATAAAAAGCATTATTTTTGCAGTAAATCTCACGAATTATGTTAGGATTAAAACTTAAAACCGACCCACGTTGGGCAAATATCGCCGAATCAAACCTCGAAGAAATTTTATCCGACCACTGCTGGTGTGAACAAAAAGCGGCTGCTAATGCACTTTATATTATTACTAACAATTCTGAAAACGTTGAATTAGTCAACGAAATGGCCAAAATCGCCATCGAAGAAATGGAACATTTTCAAATGGTACACAACATTATTCAAGAACGCGGTTTCGAATTTGGACGTGAGATAAAAGACGATTACGTTAATCAACTCGTAAAATTCAGTAAAAAAGGCGGCTCTAGAAACGATGCCTTAATTGAACGATTGCTTTTTGCTGCTATGATTGAAGCCCGCAGTTGCGAACGTTTCAAGGTACTTTCCGAAAACATAAAAGACCAAGAACTGGCCAAATTCTATCGCGAACTTATGATTAGCGAGGCAAACCATTATACCACTTTTTTAAAATTTGCCCGAAAATATTCTGAAAACGTTGATGTCGATAAACGCTGGCAAGAATGGCTCGAATTTGAAGGCGAACTCATTTCCAATTACGGTAAAAAAGAAACTATTCACGGTTAAAAGTTTAATTTGGGCGTGACCACAAGGGTCGGGCTATTCGCTGCAAGTCCTCGTTCGTCGTGCCTCCTCTCTGTGGGCTTTCCGCTACTATCCCTCACGCAAAAAGTACTAGAAAAGAGTTTACTTTTTCACAATTAAAAACTCCGAACGACGGTTTTGTGCATCTTGTTCGTCATTACAGTTTTCTTTACAATCAATTTTTGGCTCAGTAAATCCTAATCCTTTTGCAGAAAGACGTTCTTTTGATATTCCTTTAGATATCAAATATTGTACTGTTGATTGAGCCCTTTGATTGGAAAGATTGAGGTTGTAAACAACACTACCATTTGAATCAGTGTGTGACTTAACTAAAATTTCCATTGATGGATTATTTTTCATCACACTTACTAACTTATCCAATTCAGTTGCTCCTTGAACAGTAATGTTACTTTTATTATATTCAAAATAAATATTTTTTAAAATAACTTCTGTTTCAGTTATGATAACTTCAATTGGTTCTAATTCCAATGTTATTGTATTTTTTCCTTTAATGGTACTATTTAATTCAAGGCTGTTTTGTTCATAATCTTGCTTTCTACTTTGTAAAACATAAGGAGTTTTACAATTCACTTCATATTCAACTTCACCTTTTGAATTGGTTTGTTTGGTAGAAATCAAGTTTAGCTTATTATCTAAAATAGAAACTGTAGCGTCTGTCAAAATTTTTCCAGACTTCTTATCCTTTACTAATACAATAATTTCAGCATTACAAACCGGAACTACTTTATATATGTCATCTACACCTTTTCTGTTTGATGAAAAAAATCCAACATTGTTTAATACATTAAAACTAAATGAAAAATCATCTTTTTCAGTGTTTACAGGATGACCAACATTGATTATTGAAGAATATTTAAATTCGAATTTAAAAATATCCAAACCACCAAAACCCTGTCTACCGGAGGAAGAAAAATATAAAACATCATCTTCTGATATAAATGGAAATCCTTCTTTTCCGGCTGTATTAATTTTCGCTCCTAAATTTTCAGGTTGACCATAACTATTTCCATTAATAGAAATTTTCCAAATATCAGTATCTCCAAAACCTCCTGGCATATTTGAAGCAAAATACAATGTTTTCCCGTCTTTACTCAAACTTGGATGACTTACAGAATAACTTTTATTATTGATAGGTAAAGCTTGAACATCTGTCCATTTATCGTTTACTTTTAATGCTTTATATAATCCTTGTTCACCAACTCTTATATTGTGTTTTTTATCTTTTTCATAAACCCCTTCACTATGACCATCTCTAGCAAAAAACATTGTTTTCCCATCAGAAGAAATAGTAATTGGACCATCGTGATAGGGAGTATTTAATTCATTCAACTTTTGTGGTTCTGTAAAAACATCATTTTTAAAACTTGAGAAATAAATATCAAGATAGGGTTGGTTAACCCATTTATCAGTTTTATTACCTGTATTTCTTGTACTTGTAAAATAAAATACATTATCATTTGATAAGATTGCACCAAAGTCACTTTGCTCTTTACTATTTATTTTTGTTTCAAAAACATCGAATAATTTTGCCTTATCTGCTAAAGAAGGAACATAATTTGGATTTTGCAAATGCTCTATTGCTCGCTGATCTTTTGGCTTTAAATCTGAAAATTTATCCATTTGCTTATTAGCTTCTTGATATTTTCCTAGAGATTTTAGTGATTGAGCGTAACGGTAATATAACTCAGCATCTTGACTATCTTCAACTGCTTTTGCATACCATTTTACCGCCTCAGAAGTATTATAAACATTATAATAACTATCTGCAAGTTGTTTACAAATATACTTATCAACTTTCTTTGAATCTGCTAATTTTAAATATTCTTCAATTGCAGAAATATATTGATAAGTTTCAAAATATTTATCTGCTCTTTCGGTTTGTCTATTTTGAGAAAACCCAAAATTTATAAGTAGTAAAAATTGAAGTAATATTAAATAATTTTTCATGTTGAAATGTTAAATTCATTTTATGCAATCAATTATTCAAATGTAATAAACTTAAATGAAAATAAATTAAAATTTGGGTTCAACTTAAAACAAAAAAACCTTCACCGATAGATGAAGGGTTTTTAAAAGAAGGCGGCGAAACGAAGGGCTTTGCCCGAACTGCGTCGCACCTATAAAAAAAATGAGTCCTGACTATAAGTCAGGACTCACTGAAAGAAGGCGGCGACATACTCTCCCACAAAATGCAGTACCATCTGCGCAGGCGGG